>Ga0310839_100238_pt1 | contig 42401 bp, 30 predicted proteins | sample SM_ome_7_FD_201305 | JGI IMG/M metagenome (GOLD analysis project Ga0310839, IMG submission 201305) | Sorghum-adapted microbial communities enriched on stacked mutant (SM) sorghum from Joint BioEnergy Institute, Emeryville, California... ...
TGGTGCACTTCCTGCGCGACGAGCTCGGGCTGACCGGCACCCACTGGGGCTGCGACACCAGCAACTGCGGCGCCTGCGCCGTGTGGCTCGACGGCGAGCCGGTGAAGTCCTGCACCGTGCTGACCGTGATGGCCGACGGCCACGAGGTCCGCACGGTCGAAGGGCTGGAGGCGGCCGGCGAGCTGGACGTCGTGCAACGGGCGTTCCTCGCCTGCCACGGTGTCCAATGTGGATTCTGTACCCCGGGCATGCTGATGACCGCCCGGGCCCTGCTCGACCGCAACCCGGACCCGTCCGAGGAGGAGATCCGGGAGGCGATCTCGGGCCAGGTGTGCCGGTGCACCGGATACGCCTCGATCGTGCGGGCCATCCGCTGGGCGGCCGACGAGGAGCGGCGCGCCCGTACGGCGACCGAGGAGGTGGGCGAATGACGGTGGTCGGACCAGCCCACGGTCAGGTGGACACCGACGAGCGGCCCATCGGCCACGGCCGGATGCCGCGCAAGGAGGACGCCCGCTTCCTGCGGGGCCGGGGCCGGTTCGTCGACGACATCGCGCTGCCCGGCCTGCTGCACCTGGCGATCCTGCGGTCCCCGCTCGCGCACGCCCGCATCGTGCGCATCGACACCACCGCCGCCCAGGCCCACCCGAAGGTCAAGCTCGTCGTCACCGGCGAGATGCTCGCCAACCTGCCCGGGCTCGCGGCCCGGCCCCGAGCCGCGGGACCGGCGACCACGCCCGACGCCGACACCAGCGGGCGGGGCCTCGCCTGGATGCCGACGCTCGCCGACGACGTGCAGGCGGTGCTCGCCACCGACAAGGTCCGCTTCCAGGGCCAGGAGGTGGCGTTCGTCGTCGCGACCGACCGGTACGCGGCCCGGGACGCCCTGGAGCTCATCGACGTCGAGTACGAGCCCCTGCCGCCGGTCGTCGACGCCCGCGCCGCCCTGGACCCGGACGCTCCCGTGATCCGCGACGACCTGGTCGCGGCGGGCAAGCCCGGACCGCCCAACCACTGCTTCGACTGGGAGACCGGGGACAAGGCCGCGGTCGACGCCATCTTCGCGCGGGACGACGTGGTGACCGTACGGCAGGAGATGGTCTACCCGCGGGTGCATCCCGCGCCGCTGGAGACGTGCGGGGCGGTGGCCGACTTCGATCCGATCGAGCAGACGTTGACCGTGTGGTGCACCACCCAGGCCCCGCACGCCCACCGCACCCTGTTCGCGGCCCTGACCGGGCTGCCCGAGCACCGCATCCGGGTGATCTCACCCGACATCGGCGGCGGCTTCGGCAACAAGGTGCCCATCTATCCCGGCTACGTGTGCACCATCGTCGCCTCGTGGATGCTGGGCCGGCCGGTCAAGTGGACCGAGGACCGCTACGAGAACCTCGTCTCCACCGCGTTCGCCCGGGACTACCACATGACGGGGGAGATCGCGGCGACGCGGGACGGGAAGATTCTCGCCGTCCGGGCCAGCGTGCTGGCCGACCACGGCGCCTTCAACGCGGTGGCGGTGCCCAGCCGGTACCCGGCCGGGTTCTTCGGTGGCGTCTTCACCGGCAGCTACGACATCGGCGCGGCGTACTGCCGCGTGACCGCCGTGTACACCAACAAGGCCCCGGGCGGGGTCGCGTACGCCTGCTCGTTCCGGATCACCGAGGCCGTGTACCTCATCGAGCGGCTGGTCGACTGCCTGGCCGCCGAGCTGGCCATGGACCCCGTGGAGCTGCGCCGGCGCAACCTGCTGCGGGCCGATCAGTTCCCCTACCGGACGGCGACCGGCTGGACGTACGACTCCGGGAACTACGAGGCGACCCTCGAGGAGGCGCTGCGGCTGGCCGACTACGAGGGCCTGCGTCGCGAGCAGGCGCAGCGCCGGGAGCGCGGCGAGCTGATGGGGATCGGCGTCTCGTTCTTCACCGAGGCGGTCGGGGCCGGCCCGCGTCGACACATGGACATCAAGGGACTCGGCATGGCCGACGCGGCGTCCCTCGTCGTCCACCCGCACGGCGGCGCGGAGCTGCGCGTGTCGTGCCAGACGCAGGGGCAGGGCCACGAGACGACGTTCGCCCAGATCGTGGCCGAGGAGCTCGGCATTCCGCCCGAGGACGTCCGGGTGGTGCACGGCGACACCGAGCGCACCCCCTACGGCCTGGGCACGTACGGCAGTCGATCGACGGCGGTCTCCGGCGCCGCCGCCGCCCTGGCCGCCCGGCGCGTGCGCGAGGCGGCCCGGCAGATCGCGGCGGCCATGCTCGAGGTCGCGCCGGACGACCTGCGGTGGACCAAGGGATCGTTCCACGTGGCCGGGGACGAGTCGAGCGCGGTCACCATCGGTGAGATCGCCCGCTTCGCCTACGGACCCGACCTGCCCGACCACCTGGAGTCCGGGTTGCGGGCCGAGCTGTCCTACGACCCGCCCGCGCTGACCAACCCGTACGGCTGCTACATCTGCGTCGTCGACGTCGACCCGGGCACGGCGGTGGTCACGGTGCGCCGGTTCATCGCGGTCGACGACTGTGGTACCCGGATCAATCCGTTGATTGTCGAGGGCCAGGTGCACCGCGGCCTGACCGACGGCATCGGCATGGCTCTCATGCAAATGATCGCCTTTGACGATCTGGGGAACTGCCTGGCCGGATCGCTGATGGACTACCTGCTGCCGTCCGCGCTGGAGGTGCCGAACTTCGAGACCGGCGCGACGGTCACCCCGTCGCCGCATCACCCCCTGGGGGCGAAGGGGATCGGTGAGTCGGCCACGGTCGGCTCGCCGCCCGCCATCGTCAACGCGGTGGTCGATGCCCTGCGCCCCTTCGGAGTTCGCCATATCGACATGCCGCTCACCCCGTCGCGGGTCTGGGCCGCCATGACCGGTGCAACCCGCGACGCTTCCCGGTCCGGGGGTCGCTCGTCCGGTCAGCGCTGAGGTGGTCGGTCCGGACCGTGAGCGACATCAACCTGGTTCGATCACAGTTTCCGCCGCTCACGCCCGGTCCCCGGCCACCGGTCTCGCGACGTCGAATTCGCCTGAGCACAATGTCTGGGTATAGGAGCGTGGTGATCTCTGGATACTTTGCCTGTGCTATGCTCGCGGAACAGTTCTGGCGACGAAGCCATGCAACATGTCGCGACCGTTGGGAGTGCCGATGAGCACTGAGACCATGCAAGCCGCGCGGCTGGTCGCAGCGCTGGACCAGAACCACAAGCTTCCGTTGGATCGAATTCCGGCCGACGACATCGCGAAGATCGTCGACCGAATCGCTCCGCGTGAACCCGCCCCGTCCGGCCGGGACGTCGCCGCCTTCAACTCGGCCATCTGATGTGCCGTGTCGCGCAGCGCAACCGGCCCCGCCACGGCCACGCTGACGCAGTTCGTCCTGAAGATCCACAGTCGCTGCGACCTGGCCTGCGACTACTGTTACGTCTACCGCCACGCTGACCAGAGTTGGCGGCGCCGGCCGCCCACGATGAGCCAGGCGGTCGTTCGGCAGGCCGCGGCCCGGATCGCGGAGCATGCCTCGGCGCACGACCAGCGGTGGGTCCGCGTGGTGCTGCACGGGGGCGAGCCGTTGCTGGTCGGGCCACGGCGCCTTCGGGCGATCGCCACCGAGCTGCGGGCCACCATCGAGCCCGTGGCCCAGCTCGACCTGCGCATGCAGTCCAACGGCACCCAGCTCACGCCCGAGGTCTGCGAGGTCCTCCGCGACTGCCACATCGCGGTGGGCATATCGCTGGATGGCGATCGGGCGAGCAACGACCGCCACCGGCGCTACGCCAACCGCGCCAGCAGCTACGACACCGTGCTCCGGGCCCTCGAGCTGCTCCGCCGGCCGGCCTACCGGCACCTGTACGCCGGCATTCTCTGCACGGTCGACGTCCGCAACGATCCGATCGCGGTCTACTCCGCGCTCATGGCGCAGGACCCGCCACGCCTCGACTTTCTCCTGCCGCACGCCACCTGGGACCGGCCGCCGGTTCGACCCGGCTCCCGGACGCCGTACGCCGCCTGGCTGCTTGAGATCTTTCGGCGGTGGAGCGCCGACGGCCGGCCCGTGCCCATCCGGCTCTTCGACTCGATTCTCGCGACCGGGCGGGGCGGCGTCAGCGGCACCGAGTCGCTCGGGCTGGACCCGGCCGACATCGCCGTCATCGAGACCGACGGCTCGTGGGAGCAGGCCGACTCGCTGAAGGTCGCGTTCGACGGCGCGCCGGCGACCGGGCTGAACGTCTTCTCGCACACGGTCGACGATGTCGCGGCGTTCCCGGCCGTCGCGCAGCGGCTGGCCGGCCTGGACGGCTTGTGCGCCACCTGCCGCGCCTGCCCGGTGGTGCGTCAGTGCGGGGGCGGCTTGTTCGCGCACCGCTACCGCCGCGACAACGGCTTCGACAACCCGTCGGCGTACTGTGCCGATCTCAAGGAGCTCATCGTGGGCATCAACGACTACGGATCATCGTCGACAGCGGGGGCGGCATCGGTCCGGGAGGTCGATGACCTCGGGCTCGCGACCTTCGAGGCGGTCGGGCGGGGGTACGGCGACGCCGCGGCCATCGGCCGCCTGGCCGACCTGCAACTCGAGATCGCCCGCGAGCTCGTCGCCGCGGTCGCGGCGGATGCCCCACCGGGGGCCTGGCAGCTGCTGCTCGAGGTCGAGCGGACGGCCCCCCGCGCCGTGCGGGCCGTCCTCAGCCACCCGTACGTGCGCGCCTGGGCGGTCGACTGCCGACGCTCGCCCGCCGGTCGCATCGAGTACCTCAACGCCATCGCGCTCGCGTGCGCCGTCCGCGGCGGCCTCGAGGCCGAGCTGCCCGTGCCGGTCCACGACACCGCGGTGTACCTGCCCACCCTCGGCCGGGTCGACCTGCCCGGGCCCCGGTCGACCCCACCGGTCCTGTCGACCACGCCCGGGAAGCTGCACGTCCGCGACGGGGACCACCGACTGACGCTCGACCTCACCGCCCCGCGCGAGCCCTGGTGGCCCTCGGCCCGGGTCGACCTGGACGGGCTCTCGCTCGTGGTCGAGGACAGCGATCCCCACCGGGACTGCCACTACTGGCCGCCGACGGGGCGGCTCGACGAGCCGGCGCGCCGGGCGTGGCGCCAGTCGCTCGCCACCGCGTGGCGGATCGTGCTGGCCGACGCCCCCGAGCAGGCGGCCGGGATGACGGCCGGGCTGCGCGTGGTGACTCCGTTGGTCGCGGCCCCCGACGGCCGGCGGCGCAGCTCCTACGCACGGCACGCGTTCGGCGCGGTGGCGGTCGCCCCGACCGACGCCGACGCGCTCGCGGTGCTGCTCGTGCACGAGTTTCAGCACGTCAAGCTGGGTGCGCTGATCGACATCATCGACTTCTACGACCCGACCTACCCGGGGCTGATCACCGTGGGCTGGCGCCCCGAACCGCGGCCCGTCGAGATGGTGCTGCACGGCACCTACGCACATCTGGCGATCGCCGACATGTGGCGCGCCCGGGCCGAGCGGAGCGGCGACGCCGCCGCGGCCGCCACCTTCCGGCGGTACCGGGACTGGACGACCGAGGCGATGGCCAACCTGGCGGCGACGCAGGCCCTGACCCCGGCGGGCGTACGGCTGCTCGCGTTGATGGACGCGACGATAGCGAGCTGGCGATGACCACCCGAACGGTCGACGTGCGGCCCGTCGGTCGCGCCCGCCTGGTCGAGGACCTGCTGCGGCTCGGTGTCTCGCCGCCCCGGTCAGTGCTGGTACATAGCTCCATGCGTCGGTACGGACCGATCGAGGGCGGTGCGGCGACCGTGGTGGCCGCGCTCCGCGAGGCGATCGGACCGCGGGCCACGCTGGTGGTGCCGACGCACACGGCGAACAACTCGACCACCAGCGACGCGTTTCGCCGGGCGACCGAGGGCATGACCCCGGCCGAGGCGGCCGCCTACGAGGAGAGCATGGCCGGCTTCGACCCGTCGGTCACCTCGTCGTTCGGCATGGGTGCCGTGGCCGAGTACGTCCGGACCCGACCGGGCGCCGTGCGCAGTCGTCACCCGCAGACCTCCTTCGCCGCGCTCGGCCCCGACGCCGAGGCGTGGATGGCGGTCCATGACCTCGACTGCCACCTCGGCGAGCGGTCCCCGCTCGGCGCGCTGTACCGGGCGGACGTGTGGATCCTGCTGCTCGGGGTCGGCTACGAGTCGTGCACGGCGCTGCACCTGGCCGAGTACCGCCTGCCCTGGCCGCCGCCCCGGCAGCGCTACCGCTGCTACTGGCAGGAAGGGGGCACGCGGCGGCGCTACGAGTTCGAGGCACCCCGCCTCGACGACAGCGACTTCGGTCTCATCGGCGCCGAGCTCGACACCCAGCCGTTCGTTCGATACGGCCGGTTCGGGCACGGGTGGGCCCGGGCGATCCGGCTCCGGGCGGCGGTCGACTTCAGCGTCGAGTGGATGCGCCGGCACCGGCGGCCCTGACGGGGCGGGTCGACTCAGTCACATAGTCTGATCAATGGCGGTGCAGGTTCGGGAGGGGAGGCCGGAGATGCCCGACGCCGACGAGCGCTTTCCGGTCGACCCCAGCGCGCCCGTGTTCTTCCTCAGTTATTCGTGGGTGAGGGTGCCGGGCAGCCGGCGGGCTCAGGCGAACGCGTACCGGCACGTCCTCGAGCTGTTCGACATGCTGACCGCGGACGTTCCCGGGCTGATCCAGCTCGCCGCGGGGCAGCAGCCGGGCTTCCTCGATCGCGAGGTCATCACCGGCGGGGAGGATTGGCAGGATGAGGTGAAACAGGCCGTCTCCACGTGCCAGGTGCTGGTCGCGCTGCTCACCCCGGACTACCCGACGCGGCCGTGGTGCCGATTCGAGTGGGACACGTTCGCCAGCCGGACGGCCTACAACCGCGCCACCGGACGACCCACCCGAAAGACCTCGATCCTTCCGGTCCTCTGGACGCCCTACGGAAAGATGCCGCCGCACGGCCGCCAGATCGGTCGGTTCATCCCGACCGGGCTGCCCCAGGAATACGTGGCCCACTACGAGGAGAACGGGCTGCTCGGGTTGGCGAAGACCTACCCGGAGCAGTTCCGGGCGGTCGCCTGGAAGCTGGCCATGCGCATCAGTGAGTTCTGGTACACCCGGTGGACCGCACCGGCCACGACGACTCCGGGAGAGACCGCGGACGACGCCACCGAAGGAGGGGCGGAATGAGCACGGCGGCACAGGCGCGGCTGGGTGCTCGGAGTACGTACTTCTACCTGAGCTACACCCATGTGCCGCCGACCCCGGACCGGATCACGGCCGACACCAGCCACTGGGTGAAGCTGTTCTACAGCGACCTGCACAGCGCGGTGCGCGAACGGGCGACCACGTCGGCGCGGATCGGCTTCTACGACGCCCTGCTGTCACCCGGCTCGAACTGGAACGAACTGGTATCCGACGAGCTGGGGGCGGCCGAGGTGTTCGTCCCGCTCTATGCCCCCGGCTACTTCAGCCGCTCCTGGTCGAAAAGCGAGTGGGACTCGTTCCAGGAGCGGTTGCGGACGGCCGGGGCCGCGAACCCGGACCGCCACATCTGTCCGGTGCTGTGGATCCCCCTGCCGGCGGACGACCGGATCCCGCTCCTGGGCCGCGCCCGTGACCTCGGCGCGGACATCCCGGGATACCTCGAGGACGGGCTGCAGGCGATGGCACGGCTGCGCTTCTACCACGACTCGTACCGACGCGTCGTCAACCGCCTCGCGGACGAGATCGTCCGGATCGCCGAGGAGGATCCCCTCGGCCCCTCCGCCACACCCCCGTTGTCCGAGGTGATCGACAAGATCCACCTCGGCACCCCGTTCGTCGTGGCGGTCCTCGCGCCGACGACCGACTCGCTCCCGGCCGGCCGGCGCAGCCAGCCGTACGGCGCCACGAGCACCCGCTGGCGTCCGTACGGGGACGCCGACACGCTCCCGGTCGCCGAGACGGCATCGTGGGTGGCGGAGCGGCTCAATCTCGATACGCAGGTCATCGACTTCGACGGCTCGGCCGCCCCGTTCGAGCACAACCCGGGACTGATTCTTGTCGATCCGTGGGTATTCGCCGACCCGGCGGCGAACGCGGAGCTCATCGCCGCCATCCAGGCCCTGCCGCCGTGGGTGGATATGATAGCAATCGTCGATGTCGCCGATCCTCAGTACGACCCCGTGGGCGCTAATCTGGCGGAACGGCTCAACGCCGTCGTCAGCGAGGCCGGCCGGCAGGTCAGCTTCGCCCATGACGCCGACGGATTCGTGCAAATTGTCGAAGGAGTCATCGTACGCGCGCAGAACGCCTACTTCCGCAAGGGTCCCTCGTTTCCGCCCCCGGGACCGCACGACCCACTGCCCCGGCTGACGTACCACGATGACGACGACCCGTGACGGTCTCAGCCATCGACAACCCCCGGTAGCGCCCCACCGAGCGACGGCCCCATCGAGTAACTTCCCCACCGAATACCTTTCCCACCCGGTAACCCCCCACCCAGTTCCGGAAAGAAGCGACCAATGACCGAAGACGCGCAAGGCCAGGTGGTCACCTTCTACTCGTACAAGGGTGGTACGGGTCGCACGATGGCGCTCGCGAACGTGGCCTGGATTCTCGCCGCCAACGGCCTGCGGGTGCTGGTCGTCGACTGGGACCTGGAATCGCCCGGACTGGCCCGGTTCTTCCATCCGTTTCTGGACGACGCCGCGCTCGCCTCGACCGGCGGGGTCACCGATCTCATCCTCGAGTTCGAGCAGGCGACCACGCTGCGGACCGGCCGGCCCGAGGACTGGGTCCGCCAGCACGCCCGGGTGAGCAAGTACGCGCTGTCGCTGGACTGGGACTTCGGCAACGCTGGACTTTCTCGGCGCAGGCCACGCCCCGACCGACTACAGCCGGCCCATCGCCAGCCTGCCGTGGGACGACTTCTACGAGAAGCTCGGCGGAGGCAAGTTCTTCGACGAGCTGCGCGCGGACATGAAGCGCACCTACGACTACACGCTCATCGACAGCCGCACCGGCCTGAGTGACATCTCCTCGATCTGCACGCTGCACCTCCCCGACATCCTGGTCGACTGCTTCACCCTGAGCGACCAGGGCATCGATGGCGCGGCCCGGATCGCCCACAAGATCCGCACCCAGCGCTCGCCGAAGCGCGACATCCGGATCCTCCCCGTGCCGACCCGGATCGACCTCGCGGAGAAGGAGAAGGCCGAGCGCGGCACCGCCCACGCCAAGCTGCGCTTCAAGGGCCTGCCGGCCGGCCTGTCCGAGCGGGAGCGGGACGACTACTGGGCCCAGGTGCAGATTCCCTATGTCGCCTTCTACAACTACGAAGAGGTGCTGGCGACCTTCGGCGACCCGCCCGGCCTGCCGCGCAGCCTGCTCGCCGCCTACGAGCAGCTCACCCGGCACATCACCCAGGGCCGCGTCACCCAGCTGCCGCCGATGCCCGAGACGGTGCGCGAACGCACCAAGGCCCGCTTCATCCGGCGCCCGACGGTCGTCGAGGACGAGGTCGTCCTGCGCTACGCGCCGGTGGACCACGTGTGGGCGGAGTGGGTCGGCCACGTCCTCACGGCGGCCGGCGTCCGGGTCTACGACAACGAGGACCCGGCTCCGACGGCCGAGGCCGCCGGTCCGCGCCGGCCGCGCCCGTTGGTCCTGGTGTCCCACGCCAACCTGGACGACATCTGGTCCCGGACGTCGGAGTCGGGCCAGTCCCCGCTGGTCCTGTTCGTGGTGAGCGACCTGCCCGTGCTCTCCCGGGGCGCCACCGACGACTCGGCGTCGATCGCCGGGCTTCCCGTCGGCGAGGCGGTGCACCAGGTCCTCACGCTCGTGGGACGCCGGGACCAGAAGATCAGCATCGACCCGCGCACCAGCCCGCGCTACCCCGGCGACAAGACCAACGTCTTCAACGTGCCGGCGCGGAACATCCGGTTCACCGGTCGGGAGAAGGACCTGCGCGAGCTGCGGTCCATGCTGCTGGGGCGGGGCAACCTCGTCGTGCTCGGCCAGGTGGCCCTGCACGGCATGGGCGGCATCGGCAAGACCCAGGTCGCCATGGAGTACGCCCACCGGTACCGCAACGCCTACGACGTCGTCTGGTGGGTCGACGCCGAGATGCCTGACCTGGTCGACTCGTCACTGATCGACCTGGGTCGACAGTTGGGGTTGTCGCTGCCGCCGAGCGGCGTCGACGCCTACCGCCTCGTGCTGCAGGCCCTCAGCCGGCAGCGGCCGGCCGCGCGGTGGCTGCTCATCTTCGACAACGCGGGCGACCCGGATGAGATCCAGCAGTTCCTGCCCGAGGGCGGCGGCCACGTCATCGTGACCTCCCGCAACGAGTCGTGGAGCGAGCACGCGCACACCATCCAGGTCGACGTCTTCAGCCGGGCCGAGAGCATCGCGCACCTGCGGCTGCGCGTCCCGACGATCACCGAGGAGGGCGCGGCGCAGATCGCCGAGGCCCTCGGCGACCTGCCCATCGCCGTGGCCGCCGCGGGTGCGTTGCTCGCCGAGTCCGGAATCGGCGTCAAGGAGTACGTCCAGCGGCTCAAGGAGCAGGGCGCGGCCGACCTCGTGTCGGCGGTCTGGGACGTCTCGCTCAGCCGGCTCAAGCAGACCTCGCCCGCGGCCTTCCGGCTGCTGCAGATGTTCTCGGTGTTCGATCCCGGTATCGCGTTCGAGCTCGCCTACAGCTCGGCCCTCGTGCCCGAGCTCGTGGCGCTGGACCCGTCCGCCTCCGACCGGCTGGTCCGCGCCGGGCTGGTCCAGACGATCAACGGGCTCGCGCTCATCAAGATCGACCAACGCAGTGACGACGCCAACGGACCGGTCTCGGGCGCGGTCGGTGGCCAGATCATCATTCACCGGGTCCTCCAGCAGGTCGTCCAGGCCACGATGAACGAGGAGGAGCTGGCCCGCACGCGGCACCTGGCGCACCTCGCGCTGGCGGCGGCCCGACCGGATGCCGGCGTCGACGACCCGGACGCCTGGTCCATCTACCGGTTGCTGTGGCCGCACCTGGAAGCCTCCGGCGCCATGCGGTGTGAAGTCGCCAGCGTGCGCGACCTCATGATCGACCGGGTGCGGTTCCTCTGGTCCACGGGTGACTACGAGCTCGGCCTGCAGATCGCGGATCGGGTCGATGCGGCCTGGACCGAGATGCTCGACCGGGTGACCGACCCGACCGAGGCGACGGCGCTCCGCCGGCAGATCCTGCACCTTCGCTTCAACAAGGCGAACATCCTCCGCGACCAAGGGAACTTCGAGGAGTCGCTGAAGCTCGACCGCCAGGTCCTGGCCGAGCAGATGGCGCTGCCGCCGGAGAACCACCCACAGACGCTCATGACGCGGGGCGGCATCGGCGGCGACCTGCGCGGCCTCGGCCGCTACCGGGAGGCGTTGGCCGAGGACGAGACGACCTACCGCCTCTGGGTGCGGTCGCTCGGAAGCGAGCATCCCCGGACGCTGGCCGCGCTGAACAACCTCGCCGTGTCCCACCGGCTCATGGGCAACTTCGCGGAGGCGCTGCAGCGCGACACCGACGTCTGGGGCCTGCGTCGCCGGATCCTCGGCGAGACCAAGCCGCTCACGCTCGGCTCCCTCGGCAACATCGGGCGCGACCTGCGGGAGCTGGGCCAGTACGACCGATCCATCGAAGTCCTTGAAGAAGTGCGGCAGAAGTTCCAGCAGACGCTGGGGCCGGACGCGCGGCAGACCCTCGTCAGCGAGGCGAACCTGGCGGTGTCGCTGCGCAGCGTCGGCCGCACCGACGCGGCCCGGGCCCTCGCCGACCACGCCTACGCGCGGCTGACCGAGATCCTCGGTCCGACGAATCCGGATACGTTGGCCTGCCGGCTCAGCCGGTCGCTCATCCTCCTCGCCTCCGGCCAGCCCGACCTGGCGCACCGGGAGCTGTCGGCCGTGCGGGAGCTGTACGTCGGGCGGCTCGGCCCGAACCATCCCCATTCACTGGTGTGCCTGAACAACCTCGCCATGGTCGACCGCGCCCGGGGCCAGCTCGGGCGGGCGCTCGAGCAGGCTCGCCAGGCCGCCGACGGGCTGGCCCACCAGCTGGGCGACGAGCACCCGTACTCGCTGGCCGCCCGCACGAACCTGGCGATCTGCGAGGCGGAGACGGGCGATCCCGCGTCAGCCCTCGATCGCCTGCTGGGCGTCCGGCAGCGAATCCGAGCGGCCCTCGGCCCCGACCATCCGGACACGCTGCGGTGCGAGGCCAACGTCGCGCTGGCCGAGCGACAACTCGGTCGGGCCGGGGCCGACGCGGCCGTCGAGGCGGCGCTGAACAACCTGTCGGCTCGCATCACGGCCGTGCACCCCGCGGTGCTGGCCCTCCGCGAGCGCCGCTACCTGCACCGGGTGCTGGACCCGCACCCGTTCTAGCGGCCCGGGCCCGACGGGCGGAGCGGACGGCCGGCTCAGCAGCGAGCGGAGACGCTGACGGGAACCGGGTCGTCGATGGCTCCGGTCAGCCACGGGAGGATGTCGGGCAGCACCTCGACCGCGCCGAAGTGGGCCGCGCCCGGCTGCACGCACACGGTGACGTTCGCGATCTGGTCGGCGAGCCACCGGGTGTGTGACACCGGGGAGAGGTTGTCCTCCTGACCGTGCCACAACAGCACCGGGGTCCGGATGGACCGCAGGTCGAAGCCCCAGTCGGACCGCAACGCCATCACGTCGTCGACCCACCCGCCCGCGCCGTGGCGCAGGGCCTCGGCGTACGTCGTGGCCAGCAGGCGGCGCCACTGCACCCCGCGGACGATGTTCCGGTCCGCGGTGCTCAATTGCAGGCTGAGGTCGTCGAGAATGCTCTCGGGATTCTCCCGGGTCCGGTTCGCCACGGCCTGCAGGCGCTTGGACAGCTCGACGAGGTCGGTGTCCGCCACGGTGTACTCGTCGACGTTCGCTTCGGTCATGCCGGCGAACCAGTCGAGCTCGGCCGCGTTCGCCGGGGCGACGCTGACGAGGGCCGCGACCCGCTTCACCCGGCTCGGGCACCGCGCCGCACAGGCCAGGGCGTGGGGTCCGCCGCCGGAGCGCCCGACCACCGAGAACTCGTCGATGCCGAGATAGTCCATTATGGTCAGAACGTCGGCGGCGGCATCGACGACCTTCCGGCCCGGGCTGCGGGACGAGCCGCCGTACCCCGGTCGGTCGTACGTGATCAGGCGGACGCCGAGTCGATAGAGAACGCTGAATCGAGGCTTCGGTCCGTTACGGCTGCCGGGCGTGCCGTGCATCAATACGACGGGAAAGCCATCGCTGTCACCCGATGTCTCCACGGACAGCACCCGACCGTCCGAGGTCGGCACCTCGAACCCGGACCGTCCTTCGTGGACCACGGAACCTCCCGCAAAGCCGCTTGCGGAGGCTGGCGCAGCACTGTCCGCTATTGACATTGGCCTAACCGTCACTGTAAGAGGTGTTCATGGTACCCTCGCCGGTCCGCCGGCATAAGGGGCAAACCGGCTGGTCTTCGTCGCTGATCGGTAGCCGAGTGTAGACCCCTCGGCCGTTGCCCGAACCCCTCAGGTCAGAAACCGACACGCGCCTGGCGGATCGGTGGGGGGCGAATAACTCGGCGGTAACACACCGACCAAATAACGGCCGTGTAGTTTCCGTGCGGCCACGCCATCGCCGCGACCGCGTGAGGTTTTCTCCCCTGCTCAACGACGGAGGTCACGGAACGTGACCATGGCTCGGTCCGTCGACGCACCGACGACCGGCGCCGCCGGCCACGAGGACGGCCGGGCGGCGCGCCCGGTCAGCTCCAGAGAGTGACGTGGATGGCCGGCTTGAACCGGCCGAGGGTCACCCCGCTGCCGCGCAGCATCGCCTGGGTGGCCCGGGGCGTGGTCACGAAGCGGGTCAGCTCGACCGCCGCGGGCGGTGCCTGCGGCGGGGCGAGCGTGAGGATGCTCCACGTGCCCTGGGCCTGCAGCGCCGGAGCGGGCACGCGCTTGAGGTCACCGCTGGCCAGGTCGGGCGCCACCGCGAACGCGACGACGAGGGCGATTCCGTTGCCCCGCTTGGCTTCGGCCGTCGCCGCCGCCTGGCTCTGGAAGATGCGCTGGCGCTCCTCCGGCACGCCGATGCGGCGCAGCATGTCGGGGATGACGCCGGTGCCGTACGCCGCCGACGGGCCCAGCAGCCAGGTCTGCTCCCGCAGCTCGGCCGCGGTCGGCGTAACCCGGGTCATCGGGTGATCCGGAGCCGTCACCGCCACGACCTGGACGTTGAGGAAGTCGGTGCTCACGATCGCGGGATCGACGGTGGCCGGGCGGGGCCCGATCGCCGCGTCGACCGTCCGGGTGAGCAGCAGGGACTCGAACCGATCGGGGTTGTGACTACTCATCTCGATATCGAGATCACGCGCCCGATCGGCGAACAGGTCGATGAGCCCGGGCGCGGAGTGCTCGGCGAACAGCGCCGAGGTGGCCAGGCGCAGCAGGCGTCGTCCCTCGCCGGCCTGGCGGACCTCGAGGATCGTCTGGTCCTGCAGGCTCAACATCTCCACGGCTCGGCTGGCCAAACGGAGTCCGCCAGGGGTGAAGGCGAGACCCGAGTTCGTCCGAACGAAGAGCTTGTCGCCCAGCTCGCGCCGCAGCTGACCGACGTGCAACGAGATCGCCGCCTCGGACACCTCAAGATCAGCGGCGGCCAGTTTCACTGAGCCGAGCCGAGCCACCGCGGCGTACGCGCGCAACTGAGTCGGTGTCACCCCACTCCCTCCGGGCGGCGGCCATCGACAGCGACGGGCCAAGTCTAGGTCGCTTGACCCGATCTTTGACCCGTCCGGCCGGCTCGGCAACACCATCCCGGCCGACCCCGCAGTACCTTCCCGGCCGACCCCGCAGTACCGTCCCGGCCGGCTCGGCGGTGCCGTCCCGGCCGACTCGGCAATTCGGCCCGGCTGACCTACGCTGCCGACGTGTACGACATCGCCGTGAGCGTGGCCGCCTGCCTGCGGGCCGGGACCCGGGTCGACGTGGCCTGGGCGGTCGAGACCGACGGTTTCGGCGATCACCGCGAGCCGGGCTCGGCCCCGAACCGCGCTCGGGACAACGAGGCGCTGGCGATCACCCCCGGCGGCGGCCGGATCGGCGGGGTGCTGGGCGGCTCGGCCAACGACCAGCTCACCCAACTCGCCCGGGAGCGCACGAACCGCCTGGTTCGGGTGCGTGTCGCGGACTTCGAGGCCCAGCTCGCCGGCCTGCCCGCCGGTGGCCAGGCCCGGTGTCTGCTCGTCGAGGCGAGCCGGCTGCCGACGGAGCTGTGGGACCGGCTGCGCCGTCGGGACCCGCTCTGCCTGGTGGCTCGCCTCGACGGCGATCAGGTCACATCTGTTGATCTCTACGACCGGGACACGGTCGGGAACGCCGGCGAGGAGGCGGCCCGCCTGTTCGATCGCGGGTCGAGCGACGCACTCATGATCGGCGATGCGGTCGTCACCGTGCTGTGGCCGGTGCCGAAGCTGGTGATCGCGGGCGCGGGCCCGGTCGTCGACGCGCTGCGCCGCCACGCCGAGCTGCTCGGCTGGCAGGTTCAGGTCGCGTCCGAGCCGGGTCACGTCACCGGGCTGATCGTCGGGCTCTCCGCGCTGGACAACGTCGTGGTGGCCAGTCACGACCTCCAGCTCGCGGGGACGGCGCTGCAGGCGGCCCTGGCCAGCGAGGCCGGCTACATCGGGGCGCTCGGTTCCCGCCGCATGCAGCAGGCCCGAGCCGACTGGCTGGCCTACCGCGGCGTGACCGACCTGTCCCGCGTCTACAGCCCGGCCGGCCTGGACATCGGCTCCCGCACGCCGCCCGAGATCGCGGTCGCGATCCTGGCCGAGGCCCTGGCCGTACGCTCCGGCTCGTCCGTCGCCCACCTGCGCGAGCGCGCCGGCGCCTAGCCCGCCCGGGCGCCTCGGCCGCGGGCGCCGGTCGCGGGTCGCGCACTGCGAACGGATCTCACTACGTGAGCCGGCCTCACGATTCGCGCGGACCTCGCCACTGGAGCGGACACGATAAGGTGCCCGTCGACGTCATCGCACTCACCGAGGTCTGATGTGGACAAAAGGTACGCAGCGTTCCTGTCGTACAGCCACGCCGCGGACGCTGGCCTGTCCATCGCCCTCCGCGACGCCCTCCAGCAACTGAACAAGCCCTGGCACAAGCCCCGAGCCCTGCGCATCTTCCGCGACAACTCCAGCCTCGCCGCCTCCGAGGCCCTGTGGCCATCGATCCAGGCGGCCATGGACTCCAGTCGCTACTTCATCCTCCTCGCCTCCCCCGAAGCCGCCGCCTCCCCCTGGGTCGCCCGCGAAGTCACCTACTGGCTCGACCACAACCCACCCGGCACCCTCCTCATCGCCGTCACCGGCGGCGAACTGCACTGGGACCCCACCAAAGGCGACTTCGACCGCACCCGCACCACCTGCCTACCCCCACCCCTGTTCGGCCGCGGCGGCCACGAACCCCGCTGGGTCGACCTCCGCGACCTACCCCCCGACCAACTCACCCTCCGCAACACCACCTTCCGCGACCGCGTCGCCGACCTCGCCGCACCCCTCCACGGCCTCAGCAAAGACGACCTCGTCGGCGCCGACATCCGCCAACACCGCCGCACCCAACGCCTCATCCGCGCCACCATCGCCACCCTCACCACGCTCGCGACCGTGGCGAGCGCATCCGCCGTCGTCGCCGTGAGCCGGTTCGTGGTGGCCGCCCGCGAACAGGCCCGGGCCGAGGCCGCGCGGGAGGAGGCCCGAGCGCAGGAGCAGCTGGCCGAGGAGCGGGAGCGCGACGCGCTGATCCGGCAGCTGCTGGCCGAGGCCGACGTCCTGCGCACCAACGGCGACGACCCCGCCGCGGCCCGGCTGAGCCTGGCCGCCCTGCACCTGCGTGACGACGCGCAGACCCGCGCCGGCCTGCTCGGCGTCACCATCGACCGGCCCATCGCGGCGCTGCTGCGCAGTCTCGACGAGGCCTACGGGCTGGCCTACACCCCGGACGGAACCACGCTGATCGTCTCCGGCCTGGTCATGGCGGACGACGAGGCCCGCCAGGGTGCGCTGCAACTCTGGGACGTGCGCGACCAGTACCGGCCGCGCCGGCTCGGTGAGCCGGTGATCGCCCACTCGGACGCGATCTACGACGTCGCGGTCTCGTCGGACGGACGGCTCCTCGCCAGCGCCGGCCTGGACGGTCAGGTCCTGCTGTGGGACCTCACCGATCCCACGAACCCGACGCGCGTGGGCGAGCCGCTCGCCCACCCCGCGGCCGTCACGGCCGTCCGCTTCCCGACCGACCGCCGCCTCGTGACGGCCAGCCTCAACGGCGAGGTCCTCCTCTGGGACATCACCGACCCGGCCCGACCGCGGCGGGTCGGCGATCCGTTGCGCCACGGCAGCCAGGTGCGGGCCGTCGCCGTGGCCCCGGACGGCGACCTGCTCGCCGTCGGCTGCCTGAACGGCACGCTGACGCTGTGGGACATCGGCCGGGCCGACGCTCCGGTGCGCCTGGCGGAACCGCTCACCGCCCACACCAGCGCCGTCTCCGCGATCGCGTTCAGCTCGGACGGCGAACATCTGGCGAGCGGGGCCCTGGACACCCAGGCCGCGCTGTGGTCCATCCGCGATCCCGCCACCATCACATCCAAAGACAGATATAGCTTCAACAGTCCGGTCCGCTCGGTCGCGTTCTCGCCGGACGGGGAGGAGCTCGCGGTGAGCGGGCACGGCCGCGAGATCGTCCGGCTGGACGTCCCGAACGACCCGGGTCGTGAGGTCCTGGCGGAGCTGGTCGACCCAGCGGTCATGGAGCAGTCCGATGTCCCGGTCATCGTCCAGCGCATCGCCTACTCCCCGGACGGGGCCTGGCTCGCGGCCGCGGGCCGACACGGCGTGGTGGGCGTGTGGGCCGCCCGGCCGGCGGTGGTCAGCCCGACGCCAACGACGTTCCATGGCTCCATCGCGGTGCCGTCCCCGGACGGGCGCAGCGTGCTCGTCGGCGACCGGACCGGGGCCGTGGCCCGGTGGGACGTGACCGATCCGGCCAACGCCCGACGGCTGGCCGGGCCGGTGCCCACCCACGACAACGAGGTCGCCGCGATCGCGTTCTCCCGCGACGGTCGCCTGGCCGCCACGGTCGGCTTCCAGGACAGCCTGCAGCTGTGGGACGTCAGTGACGCCGCCGGGCTCACGCCGCTCGGCGAGACGATCCCGGTCGGCGACGTCCGGGCCGTGGTGTTCTTCGCGGACTCGCGCACCCTGGCCACCGCCGCGACCGACCGGGGCGTGGAGCTGTGGGACATCAGCGAGCCGGCGACACCGCAGCGGTTAGGGGAGCTGGAGCCCGACGGCCAGGCCTGGGCGCTCGACTACGCCCCCGACCGGTCGCTGCTCGCGGTGGGCGGCCTCACCGGTCGGACCACCCTGTGGGACGTCAGCGACCCGAGGCAGCCCCGCCGCCTCGGCGAGCCGCTCCCCGCCCGCCGCAGCGGTACCTACGTGCTGGCCTTCTCCCCGGACGGTTCGCTCCTCGCCGCCGGCGACGCCGACGGGTCCCTCGTGCTGTGGGACGTCACCGACCCGACCCGCGTGACCCGGATCGGCCGGCCCATCCAGCTGCACGGAGACAACATCCGGTCCCTGAGCTTCTCCGTGGACGGCAGCCTGCTCATCTCCAGCTCCTGGGACGGTCAATCGGTCCTGCTGGATCTGGGGTATCCGGCCCGACCGGTCGAGCTCACCCGAGGCTTCACCGCGCAGCCGATCGTGGCGGCCTCCCCGGTCGGCCCGTTCTTCGTGGCCTCGGGGGCGGCGCAGGCCTTCGTCGAGGTGTTCGACTACTCGGTGATGAGCAGCCACCGCGAGCACCTGGTCGAACGGGCCTGCGCGATTGCCGGCCGGGGCCTGACCGAACAGGAGTGGGCGGCCGTGCTGCCGACGATTCCTTATCACGACACCTGCCCGCCGCTGTGAAGTCGAGGTCTGGGGTGGACAAGAAGTACGCGGCGTTCCTGTCGTACAGCCACGCGGCCGACGCGACCCTGTCGGCCGCGCTGCGGGATGCGCTCCAGCAGCTGGCCAAGCCCTGGTATCGACCGCGGGCGCTGCGGATATTCCGCGACGACTCCAGCCTCGCCGCCTCCGAGGCCCTGTGGCCATCGATCCAGGCGGCCATGGACTCCAGTCGCTACTTCATCCTCCTCGCCTCCCCCGAAGCCGCCGCCTCCCCCTGGGTCGCCCGCGAAGTCACCTACTGGCTCGACCACAACCCACCCGGCACCCTCCTCATCGCCGTCACCGGCGGCGAACTGCACTGGGACCCCACCAAAGGCGACTTCGACCGCACCCGCACCACCTGCCTACCCCCACCCCTGTTCGGCCGCGGCGGCCACGAACCCCGCTGGGTCGACCTCCGCGACCTACCCCCCGACCAACTCACCCTCCGCAACACCACCTTCCGCGACCGCGTCGCCGACCTCGCCGCACCCCTCCACGGCCTCAGCAAAGACGACCTCGTCGGCGCCGACATCCGCCAACACCGCCGCACCCAACGCCTCATCCGCGCCACCATCGCCACCCTCACCACGCTCGTGGTCGTGGCGGGGGCGGGCGCCGCGATCGCCGTGGACCGCACCCGGGTCGCGAATGAGCAGCGCATCGAGGCGCGCCGGCAGGAGGCACTGGCCGACGAGCAGCGGGTGCGGGCCGAGCAGGGCCTCCGCGACGCGCTGGTGCGGCAACTGCTGGCCGAGGCCGACCTGCTCACCGACACCAGCGGGCCGGTCAACTCGGCCGAGTATCCCGAGGCCGCCCGGCTGGGTCTGGCCGCGCTGGCCCTGCGCGACGACGCCCAGGTCCGCGCGAGCCTCCTCGGCTACACGACCAACAGCGACATCCGGGCGACGCTGGTCGGCCACACGGCCGCGGTGCGGGGCCTGGCCTACTCACCGGACGGGGCCATCCTCGCCACCGCCGGGGCCGACCACACCGTGCGGCTGTGGGACCTCAACGCTCCCGGCCGACCGCGCCCGCTCGGGGAGCCCCTGACCGGGCACACCGACATCGTCTCCGACGTGCAGTTCTCCGCCGACGGCGACTTCCTCGCCACGGCCAGCGCCGATGGTCGCGTCATCCTCTGGGACACCCGTGATCCGGCCCGCCCGGTCCCGCTGGGGGACCCGTTGCGCGGCCATACCGACTGGGTCAGCGCCGCCCTGTTCGCGGGCGAGCGGCCACTCCTCGCCACCACCGGGCTGGACGGTCGGGCCCTCCTCTGGGACGTCACCGACCCGGCCCGGCCGCGACAGGTCGGCGAGCCGCTGGTGCACGGCGACGAGATCTGGACGGCGGCGGTGTCGCCGGACGGCCGCCATCTGGCCACCGCCGGTCGCGACGGCGCGCTGGTCATCTGGGACATCGACAACCCCGACGCCGCCCGCCGGGTGGCGACGTTCACCACGGAAGCCGGCGGGGCTATCCGATCCGTCGCCTTCCACCCGGAGGGTACGTTGGTCGCCACCGGCGGGTTCCGCGACGGAGTCGAGGTCTGGGACATCACCGACCCTTCCGCGACCGCGCCGATGTTGAGCGCCTCCGTCCGGGAGTTCGTCTACGCGGTGGCGTTCTCCCCCTCCGGTCGGCTGGTCGTCGGCGGGGCCATGCCCACCCTGAACTACTACGGGCTCGACCTGACGCGCGGGGAACTCCGACACCTCGGCGGCCAGTTCGAGGCGTACGACAGCTCCATCCAGCGGCTGCGCTACTCGCCGGACGGAGCCACCCTCGCGGCCGGGTCCGAAAACGGCTACGTCGCCGTGCGCATGGTCAGCACGCCCTACCAGATCCAGTCCACGATCGATGGCAGCGCCGCCGCGCTGTCCTCGGACGGGCGCACCCTGGCGCTCTTCGCTGGGGACGAGTTGACGTTCTGGGACATCACCGACCCGCGCCAGCCCCGCCGGCTCCACGGGCCGCACACCGCTCCCGTCTACCCGCGCGGTGCCGTGTTCTCGCCCGACGGTCGGCTCCTGGCCACGACTGGCTCGATCGTCGACGGCCTGGTCCGGCTCTGGGACGTCGGCGACCCGGCCCGCGTCACCGAACGCGGCCGCCCCCTGAACGCTGGCGACAACGCGGTCCTGTCGTTCTCGCCCGACGGCCGCTTTCTTGCCACGGCGAGCGAGACGCACGGCCTGATCATGTGGGACCTCACCAACCCGGAGGAGCCGAACGGCCGGCGGCTCAGCTGGGAGGGCGAACCGGTCCTGTCGACGGCCTTCTCGCCGGACGGGCGTCTCCTCGTGATGGCCAGTGCGTTCTCGCGCGTGCTGGTGTGGGACGTCAGCGACCCCGCAAGCCCGCAGGTCTTGAGCGGCCCCCTGACCCACCATCTCGACCCGGTCTATGCCGTGGCCTTCTCGCCCGACGGGTCGGTGCTGGCCGCCGGCGACGACGCGGGCGTGATCACCCTGTGGAACCTGGCCGACCCGGCCCGGCCGACCCTGCTGGGGCGCACCGCGCGGCTCCCGGGAATCGCGCGCTCGCTGGCGTTCTCCCCGGACGGGCGGGTCGTCGCCGCGTCTCTTGGCAACTCCGTGGTCCTCTGGGAGGTCAGCTACCCGGCCCGGCCGGTGCGCATCGGGCAGTGGTCGGCCCTGGGAACCGTCACCGTCACCCCGCACGGCTGGACGCTCATCACCAGCTACGCCGACCGGACCCAGCTGTGGGACTACTCGCGGGTCGACGAGCTGCGCACCAACCTCACCGAGTACGCCTGCGCGGTCGCCGGCCGAGGGCTCACCGAAAGTGAATGGGCGCAGTTACTTCCGTCCATCCCGTACCAGGACACCTGCCCCGCGCCGACCAGCTGAGCGCCATCCACTGGGCGCGATCGTCGTCCGAGCGAAGACTTCCCGGCTAAGTGAAGACTTAATGTGCCGTCGCGCTGGCGGTCGACCCGCGCCTAGTGTGGAGGAACGCGAAGCGGCGTCACCGAGGAGGCGACCATGACATCTCCGGACGAACCGGTCGCGGGTCCGGCCGACACGACCGCGGGTGCCGACCGCACGCCGCCCGGCCTCGACGTGCTTCGGACGATCTGGGCCGCCGACGAGCGCGCCGTGGCCGAGTTCGACGAGGAGTGCGCACCGGCCAAGGTCTGCCGGAACATGCGGGACTTCACCTTCGACGGCATGGCCGAGCCCGGCACGGACCTGAGCACGGCCTGGCGGGAGCGGCTGCGCCGCGAAGGCAAGCTCCGCCCGGACGGCGGATCGGTTCGCGACCTCGTGCTGGGATCACGCGAGCAGAGCTGACGCATGGAGAGCTTCCCATCGGTCGCGGAACTGACGCAGGCGCTGCGCGACGGTGGCTACCTGGCCGACCGCGGCCTGGCCACCACGCTGTACGTGGGCCTGACCCTGGACCGGCCGATCCTCATCGAGGGCGAGGTGGGCGTCGGCAAGACCGAGGTCGCCAAGACACTGGCGAGCGTGCTGAACCGGCGCCTGATCCGCCTGCAGTGCTACGAGGGCATCGACACCAACCAGGCGCTGTACGAGTGGGACTACGCCCGGCAGATGCTCTACATCCGGGCCCTGTCGCAGCGGGAGCTGGACGCCGACGACTCGGTGGAGAAGCTCTTCGGCCCGCGGTTCCTGCTGGAACGGCCGCTGCTGGAGGCCGTCCGGGCGGGCCGGCAGGCGGTCCTGCTCATCGACGAAATCGACCGCGCCGATGACGAGTTCGAGGCGTTCCTGCTCGAGGTGCTCTCGGACTTCCAGATCACCGTGCCCGAGGTCGGCACGATCCGGGCCGAGGCACCACCGCTGGTCATCCTCACCTCCAACCGGACGCGGGAGCTGCACGACGCCCTGAAGCGGCGCTGCCTGTACCACTGGGTGGACTACCCGGACCCGGACCGGGAGGTGGCGATCGTGCTGACCCGGGCGCCCGGGGTGTCCGAGGCGCTGACCCGCAAGGTGGTGGCGGCGGTCAACCGACTGCGCGCGCTGGACCTGGCCAAGCCGCCCGGCGTGGCCGAGACCATCGACTGGGTCCGCACGCTCGAGGTGCTGGGCGAGACCGATCTCGACGCGCGTACGGTCAGCGACACGCTCGGCGCGGTCATCAAGGAGCGCGACGACCTTGACCTGGCGCGACGCAACCTCGACCGGATCGCCGCCCGTGAGTGACGGGCGGGCCGCCACGGCAGCCCCGGACGCCCCGATCGTGGCGGTGCTGGTGGACTTCGCCGGCCACCTGCGTCGCGCGGGCATCGCCGTCGGCTCCGGCGAGGTGCTCACGTACTGCCAGGCGATGGCGGCCCTCGACCCCACCGACCTGGTCGACCTCTACTGGGCCGGACGCTCCATTGTGGTCACCCGACGCGAGCAGATTCCGGTCTACGACCGGGTCTTCCGGGCGTACTTCCTCGGCGAGGCCGACGACGCCGCGCCGCGGGCCCGGACCCTGCTGCGCACGCTGGCCACCACCGCCTCGGTCCTGCAGATCCCGGCGGTGGATCCGGGCCCGGCCAACCCCGAGGAGCACCAGGCCCAGCTCGGCCTCATGGCCTCCACAGTGGACATCCTGCGCGACAAGTCCTTCGCGGCCTGCACGCCCGAGGAGCTGGCCGCGCTCCGGCGGATCATGGCCACCATGCGGCTCGCCCCGCCCCGCCGTCGCACCCGCCGGCTGCGGCCGGCGGCCCAGGGCCGGGTCCCCGACCCGCGCCGGACCGTGCGCGAGATGATGCGCCGCCACGGCGAGCTGCCCGTCCTCCGGTGGCGCACCCGCCGGCACCGGCCCCGGCGTCTGGTGCTGATCCTCGACGTCTCGGGGTCGATGGCCGACTACTCACGCGCCCTGCTCCAGTTCGCGCACTCGGCCACCCGGGCCACCGACCGGGTCGAGGCGTTCTGCTTTGGCACGCGGCTCACCCGGGTGACGCCGGCCCTGCGCCGCCGCAACGTGGACGAAGCCCTGGCGCGGGCCGCCAAGGCGGTGGTCGACTGGGAGGGCGGAACCCGTATCGGGGACTGCCTGACCGCGTTCGTGCGCGACTGGGGACGGCGCGGCCTCGGCCGCGGCGCGATCGTCGTCGTCTGCTCGGACGGGCTCGACCGCGGCGACCCCGATGTTCTCGCCACCGCGATGGAACGGCTGTCGCGGCTGTGCCACCGCATCGTCTGGGTGAACCCGCACGCCCAAGCGGCGGGGCGGTCCCCCGGTCGCGGGGTCGGCTACGCCTACCGCGCGACCACGCTCGGGATGATGGTGGTCGAGCCGTATCTCGATCTGCTAATCGGCGGGCGGGACCTGCGGGGACTGGAGGAGCTGGCCGCTCGGCTGGCCGAGCTGGCGTAGGGTGCTGGAACCAGCGGAGGGCCATCGGCCTGGAGGTGTCGGATGAAGTGGAGCGTGACGGTCGTCGCCGAGGGCGATCAGATCATGAGTCGAGAGCAGATCGTCGAGCTCGCCGACGCGGTGGCCGCGTCCGGCGGCATCGCGTCGGGCATCGGCACCAATCGCTACGGGGCACAATTGGTGGTCGAGGCCGACACCGCGGAGCAGGCCATCGAGCGCGGGCGCGCCGAGTTCACCCGGGCGGCCGAACGGGCCGGCCTGCCGGCGTGGCCCATCGTCGACGCGGACGCGATCAGCGAGGCCGAGGAGGACGAGTTCTAGCGCCGCCGCGAGGCGGGCCCTTGGACGCCGACGGACCGATGGGTGACCACTGATGATTCGACTCGGGTCGCTGGCCGGGTACCCGTTCGAGGGGCCGCGGGTGCTCGGCGGGTGGACGCCGCCGGCCCGCCCGGCCGTGTACGCGATCCTCTACAAGCCCGACCCCGCCTCGGAGCGGTACGCCGTCGCCTACGTCGGACACAGCGACGACCTATCGACCGAGCCGCTGCCGTTCGCGCATCCGGCCGCCGACTGCTGGATCAAGCGGGCCGGTGGCAAGTGGCGGGTGTACGTCTGCTGGTACGAGGTCCCCGGGGGCCTGCGGTCGCACCGCGAGCAGATCGCCCGCGAGCTCATCGCGGCCTACCGGCCGAGCTGCAACGAGCAGCAGTACGACCAGACCTGGAAGGACGAGTGGATCCAGGACTACTCTGCCCGGACCACGGGACCACTCACGACCAGCCGCACCCCCGACGAACCCAGGGCCTCGCGCTAGATCGTCCCCGGCCGAACCTCCGGTTCGCGGCGACCGCGCCGTCCGGGACGGCCGGGGTGGCGCGAGCCGAACCGACATATCGACGACCCCGGGTCGCGCCCGGCGCGGCCGAGTGGTGTCATGGTCAGCGTGATCGTGCTGTGGTGTGTCGTGGCCCTGGCCGCCCTGCCGTGCCTGGCCGCGACGGTCGTCGTCGCGCTGCGGTTCCGGCCCGGGGCGGAATCCCCGGTCACAGTGGACGGACTCTCGGTGGTCGTTCCGATCAAGGGCACCGACGCCCACACCGAGTCCAATCTGGACGCTTTGTTCGCCTCGCGGGTGCCCGTTCCGGTCGAGTACCTCATCGCCATGGAGTCGCCCGACGATCCGGCCCATGAGGTGGCGACCCGAGTTCAGCGGCGGCACCCGGACGTGGCCTCGGCCATCGTGATCAGCGGGCCGGCCGGAGCGCGCATGGGCAAGCAGCACAACCTGGCCGCCGGCTTCGCCCAGGCCCGCTACGACACCGTCGCCTCCATCGATGCCGACGTACGGGTCGATCCGGACACGCTGGCCCTCGGCCTGGCCGACCTGGGGCGGCCCGACGCCGGGGTCGCGTACTTCCTGCCCCAGTACGTGGGCCCCGGTCGGCTCGGCGGGCTGCTCGTCGCCCTGTACAGCAACTACTACTACCAGCTCAACATGGCCGCGCTGGCGCTGTCGAGCAACGCCGGCTTCATCACCGGCGGGCTGTGGCTCATGTCGGGCGAGGCCCGGCGGCGCCTCGGCGACCTGAGCCGCTTCGGCACCACGGTCAGCGACGACGCCGCGATCGGCCGCGCGGTCGTGGCGGCCGGGCTGCGGACGATCCTGATCCCCCGCACGGTGCGGATCCCCTACGAGAACCTCGGCCTGGGTGGCGGCGTCCGGCACGTCCTGAAGTGGCTCACCCTGCTGCGGGCCGAAGGGCTGCCCACCTACCTGGCCATCGCCACGAGCTGGCATCCTCTGTTGGTCGCCGCGGTATCGGCGGTGGTGGCGCTCCTGGCCGGCGTCGGGCCGACCCCGGCGTTGCTCGCCGTCGCGGCCGTCGCCGCGCTCCGCTGGGTTGGCGCGCTGGTCCTGCACATCCGGGCGTACGGCTGGCGGGGCGCCGGGGCGATGGCCTGGTTGCCCGTCTACGAGCTGCTCGCCGTTCCCGTGCTCTTCGCCCGCGGCCTGTTCTCCCGCGAGCTGACCTGGCGCGGCGTTCGCTACCGCATCGGCCGGGGCGGCACCATCCTCTCGGCCCGTCCCCTCACCCCGGACCCATCCTGACCTGTTGTGCGGATCGGGACCGAGCGATCAGGACCGCCACGCCGCGAGAACCTCCGCCGGTCCCCAGTGGACATCCACGAGCGAGGTGTCCACTGTGGGGGAAAGGCCGCTGTGCGACACCACGACCAGGCCGCACCGGGCCCGGTCGAAGCCCGGCACCTGGCCGGCCGCCACCGCGAGATCCGCCACCTCGCGCCCATCAACCGGGGTGTTCAGCCACTTGATGGTTCCCGCGTAGTACACGGTGCCGGCCACCGGTCCACGATCGGCTCCGATCAGGTCGACCTCCGGATTGAACTGGCGGTTCCACCAGCCACCGACGACCCGAGCGTCGGGCCACGGCAGCTCGCCGGCGAGCGCCGCGAGCTCCAGCGCCTGCCGAATCAGCGGCTCGACGGCCCGGCCGCGCCAGCTCGACCACCGTCGGCGCACCAGCGACACGGCGGCCTGCGGACGGCCACGCCGCGCCTGCTCCTGGGCTTCCCGCAGCATCGCCAGGTACAGACGCAGGTTGCTGTCCGCCACCCGGTACAGCGCGGGCCGACCAGCCTTTGTGGACAACGGCTCGTCCACGGCGAGCACACGTTTCTCGTCAACGAGCCGGCGCAGCAGGGGTGACAGCAGCCCCGAGGCGAGCGGTGCGGCCGCGCTGCCCGCGGTCGCGGCGATGTTGGTGAACGTGCGGTCCCCGCCCCCGATCGCTTCCAGCACACGACGAGCCTGGTCCGGGGCCGGAAACTCCGCGAGCAGCACGGCCTCGGGAATGCTGACGAGCACCGAGGCGGGGTCGGCGCACTCCGATTCGAGGAAGTCCACCGGCGCCATTCCCGTCGGCCAAGCCCGGACGATTCCGGGCAGCCCACCCGTGATGAGGGCAGCATCGATCGCGTCGGCGCCCGCGAGGCCGACCGCATCGGCGATCTCGGCCGGGTTGAGCGGACCGAGGACCAGGGTGTCGGCCCGGCCGAAGAACGGCCGATCGTACGCCGTGAGGCGCTCCATCATGTGGATGTCGCTGCCGAGCAGGAGCAGGAGCACGGGCTTGCGGGACAGCAAGCGGTCCCACGCGGTCTGCAGCGCGCCGTCGAAGAGGGGATCCTGCTCGGCCAGCCACGGGAGCTCGTCGATCACGACGATCGACGGAGCGTCCGGGAGCGCAGTGGCCAGGATGCGGAAGGCGTCCGGCCAGCCCTGCGCCGAGGCGGGCACGAGGTCGGGATCGCTCGGCAGGCCCGAGTCGCGCAATTCAGCGAGAAACGCCGCCACGCCCTCCGTGCTCGAGGCGCCCTTGGTCGCGGTGTAGAAGACGTAAGGCACCTGGGCCCGGTCGCAGAACTCCTGCACCAGGCGAGACTTGCCGACCTGACGGCGGCCCCGAATGGCCACCGCCAGCCCGGCCCGCTCGGCCCGGACCCGGTCCAGCCGCTTCGCCAGCAGGGCTAGCTCCGCCTTTCGACCGACAAAGCCTGCCGCCACGACTCTCCCCTCGCCCCCGCCCTTGCACGTAGACCGAGTCTATGTAGATCCGATCTACGTAGACCGAATCTACGTACATTCAGTCTACCTTCCTTCGGCCCCATATTCCGCCGCCAGCCACACGTCGGGTGACCCCGAGGGATACCGCGGGTCCACGCCGGGCCGGCCGGCGCGGCCGGGAGGCGTCAGGCCGCGGGGACCAGGGTGACGGCGACCGGCCGGTGGTCGGAGTGCGGCACGTCGGGGTTGGCGGGATCGACGAACCGGAAGCCCGGGGTGGTGAGGATGTGGTCGATCTGGGCGTCCTCGTCCCGAACCGAGGGGATCGTCACGAACGGCCGGTGATCGGCGAAGGCGTCGACCAGCCCGGCCGCCACGAGCACGTCCCAGGCCGGCTCGCCGGGCTCCAGGTTGAGATCACCGGCGACCACCACCGGCTTCGGCGCCGCCCGGACGACGTCGGCCAACTGCTCGACCTGGTCCAGCGGCTCCCAGTTCGACGGCGGCTGCAGGTGGGTGGCGATCACCGTGACCTCCCGGCCCGCCCAGCGCAGACCCACCTCGAGCGCCTGGGCGCCGGTCGGTCCCCCGCGGACCAGGACGTGGTTGCGCACCGAGGTCACCGGCAGGTTGGTGAGCAGCGCGTCGCCCCACACCTCGTCGGCCGCCGGTGCCCAGATCATCCGCAGGCCGAGGCTCTCGGCGATCAGGCGCAGATCGTCGTGGCCGCCGTTGAGGAACCACGCCCGGTCCACCTCGCTCAGCGCGATCACGTGCGGACGCAACTCGCGCAGGACCTCGACCTGCTCGCGCAGGGTCAGCGTGCCGGCCACGCCGAAGCCCATCCGGATGTTGTAGGCGGCGATCCGCAGGCCCTCCGCCGGCGGCTCCGGGGCGACGGGCGCCGGGCGCCACACGGGAACGAGCGCCGCGGCCACGGCCGCCACGACGGCGCCGGCCAGCGCCGCGACCACCGGCCGGGCCGACCGTACGCTCTGTCCACCGTGGACGCCCAGCGCGGCGGGTACCGCGATGACCAGCGCGACCAGGATCGGGACGTAGTCGTTCGGCACGCCGAGGTCGTACGCCGCGTAGTACGCGAAGGCGAAGATCATGAACAGCAACAACCCGGTCGCGAGCAGCAGGCCACGGCGATACGGCCGGTCGCCGACCGCCGTGAGCGTGGCCGCCCAGCCGAGGCCGGCGCCGAGGGCCAGCGCCCCGACGACCTGGGCCATGACCGTCCACCACGGCGCCACGCCGTGCACGCCGTCGATGGTCGCCTCCCCGAAGGCGAACCCGGCCGCCGAGGCGACGAGCGCGACCCCGGGGACGATCGGGTGGCCGGTCCACCGCGGTCGGGCCGCGAGCGCGGTGGCGAGGAACCCGGCCACCGCCACCACCAGCGCGGCCGGGACGGGCGCCCACCCGTCGGACGCCTGGGCGTGCGCCGGGCTGCCCGGGTAGAGATTCCACAGCAGAATCGCCGGGCCGACCGTGAGCAGCGCCCGCGGGGCCGGCGCGTCCTCGACCGGTGGCGACGAATCCACTCTGGATGAACCGTGCACCAGCAGGGCGGCGAACGCCGCCACCTCGAACACCACGACCGCGGCCGCTCCGACGCCGCCGCGCCACATCAGGTCCACTGTGTCCAGTGCGGTGTGCAGGCCCGTCGCCACCGCCAGTCCCCAGACGACGCCGGGCAGCAGCGCGCCCGGTGCGGCCATGGCCGTCCCGACCAGCCACCACAGTCCACCGAGCAGCGCCGCACTCGCGACCCAGAGCTGGGGCGGCCCGCCGTCGGTGAGCTGCAGGGCGATCCGGCCGACCGCGAGCAGGGCCGCTCCGGCCAGCGCCACGAGCCCGGGCCGGACAAGGCGGGCGGCCGGCACGGCGAGGAACGCGGCCAGGAACCAGGCGAGCGCATAGACGCCGATGAGCTCGGCCGGGGTGCTGCCGGCCGAGCCGAAAATCGTGATGAGCGAGGGAAGGAAGACTCGCAGGACGTCTATGAGGATCGCGACACCGAGCGTGACGCGTGCGAGGGGCGAGCGCATGACCGGCAGCCTAGGGCCAAGCCGGCGCCGCGGGAAGATCCGGAACGCGTCCCCCCGGCCTGGCGACGCCGGTAACGTGGCTCGCGACTCGACCGGAGGAGTGAGGGGGGACTCCCATGCCAACGGTGACGGTCGGTACCGAGAACGGCCACGACATCCACCTCTACTACGAGGACCACGGCACCGGACAGCCGGTGGTGATGATCCACGGATACCCGCTCAACGGACATTCGTGGGAGAAGCAGCAGTGGGCGCTGCTCCACGCGGGCTACCGGGTCATCACCTACGATCGGCGCGGCTTCGGCTGGTCGAGCCAGCCCACGGCCGGCTACGACTACGACACGTTCGCGACCGACCTGAAGGTCCTGCTCGACACCCTCGACCTGCGGGACGTCATCCTGGTCGGCTTCTCCATGGGCACCGGCGAGGTGACCCGTTACCTGGGCCGCTACGGCTCGGACCGGGTGAGCAAGGCGGTCCTGCTGGGCGCGCTTCCACCGTTCCTGCTGAAGACCGACGACAACCCGGAGGGCGTCGACCGGTCCGTGTTCGAGGAGTTGAAGGGCCTGGCCGAGAAGGACCGATACGTTTTTCTAAAGAAGTTCCTAGATGACTTCGTCAACGTCGACAAGCTGCGGGGCTCGCGGGTCAGCGACGAGGTGTGGCACGCGTGGTTCCACGTGGCGGCCCAGGCCTCGCCGTACGCGACGTACGCCTGTGTCGACACGTGGCTGACCGACTTCCGGGACGACGTGGGCGCGATCGACGTGCCGGTGCTCATCATGCACGGCACCGAGGACCGCATCCTGCCGTTCGCGTCGACCGCCAAGCGCCTGCCGCCGCTCATGAAGGACGCGCGTCTGGTGCCGGTCGAGGGCGGCCCGCACAACATTGGATGGACCTACGCGGACGAGGTCAACCGCGAGCTGCTGTCCTTCCTGCAGGAATGACACCGGGCGTACGCTCGCGGTCGTGAGCGACCCGAAGACCACCGCCACGACCGCGAGCGTACGTGTCTTTCTCGCAACGTCGTCGACGAGCAGCGACGGGCCGACCCGATCGCGCTGCGTGACCATCACCCATTGATCCAGGACTTGGCGTGGTGAGTGGATCTCCAACCACGACTCTCCGCCCTGGATCGACAGCGACTCGCCCCACAGGGGTACCCCGTCCGGACGGACCTGCGGTGATCGCATGCCCGATCCGGCCCACTCCGATAGCGTCGACGGTCGATGGCCGATGCACCGGACCTCGTGCGCCGGATCGCGGACGTGACGGGTCGCGCGCTGCGCCGCCCCGCCCAGGAATCGCTGGAGCTGGCCCGCCGCCGCGCCCAACCCACGATCCTCACGATCGTGCGCCTCACCGTGACGGCGGTCGTGGCCTTCGTGGTGGCGCGCCAGGTGACCGGCGACGGGATCCTCGCCCCGCTGACCGCGCTGATCGTCGTCCAGGTGACCCTCTACCAGACCCTGCGAACGGCCCTGCAGCGGATCGCCAGCGTGATCCTCGGCGTGCTCGTGGCGCTCGGGCTGTCGGCCGCGCTCGGCTTCACCTGGTGGAGCCTGGGCATCGCCATCGCCGCCGCCCTCGCCGTCGGCTACGCGCTGCGCCTCGGCGACAGCGTGCTCGAGGTGCCGATCAGCGCCATGCTGATCCTCTCGCTGCCCACGGAGACCGCCGTCGAGGGCCGCATCGTGGCCACGCTCATCGGTGCCGCCGCTGGGCTCGCCTCCAACCTGCTGATCGCGCCCCTGCGCGTGCAGCCGGCGGAGGAGGCGGTCGACGACCTGAGCCGCAGCCTCGCCGACCTGCTGGACGAGATGGCCGATGACCTCGCCAGCGGTCGGGGCCCGCAGCGTGCGCACGCCTGGGTGTCGCGGGCCCGGGCGCTCACCGATGAGGCCAAGCGGGTGGAGGGAGAGCTCAACCAGGCCGAGGAGAGCGTCAAGCTCAACCCGCGGCGGCCGCTCGTCGCCGATCCCCGGGTGTATCTGCGGGCCCGGCTGGAGCGCCTGGAGCACGCCACCCTGAACATCCGGGCGATCGCCCGCTCGCTCAACGACAGCGCCACCCTGCCCGACGAGGCGAGCCCCATCCACGACCGCCGCGCGGCCGAGCGGATCGCCCAGGAGCTGCGGGAGCTCGCCGGCGTGCTGCGGGCCTACGGACGGCTCGCCCTCTCCAAGGCCGTGGACCGGGAGTCGTTGAAGGCGGAGGCCGACCGCCGCCTGGCCGGCGCGAGCGAGCGGCAGGCCGAGGTGGCCGAGAGCTTGCGCGCGGACGCCTCTCCCCACACGCCCGCCTGGCCGCTGCGCGGCGAGCTGATGTCGCTGCTGGACCGACTGCGGACGACCCTGCAACCCGCGCCCCCGCGGCCGGGCCGGCGACCCCCGCCGACGGAGTCGCCGCTGCGCCGCGTCATCGACCGGACCCGTCCGCTGCGGCACCGGATCCCCGCGCTGGGCGGCCGGCCGGGTCGCCGTCGCCGTCCCTAGCTGGTCGCGCGCCGGCGTCAGCGGCCGCGGCCTTCGGCGGCGGTGCGGGCCAGGGTGGTGAGGAACTCGTCGTTGCTGCTGGTCCGGCGCAGGTGGTCGAGGAGCTGCTCGATGGCGTTGCTGGCGCCCAGGGGGAGCAGGGCTCGGCGCAGCTTGGTGACCACGGCCAGTTCGGCCGGGGTGAGCAGCCCGTGCTCGTGCCGGGTGCCGGAGGCTTCGATGTCGATGGCCGGGAAGATCCGCTTGTCGGCGATCTTGCGGTCCAGCTTGAGCTCGGCGTTGCCGGTTCCCTTGAACTCTTCGAAGATGACACTGTCCATCTGCGACCCGGTCTCGACCAGGGCGGTGGCGATGATGGTCAGCGAGCCGCCGTTCTCGATGTTCCGGGCGGCGCCGAGCAGGCGCTTGGGCGGGTACAGCGCGGTGGTGTCGATCCCGCCGGACAGGGTGCGTCCGGAGCCGCTGGTGGTGAGGTTGTAGGCCCGGCCCAGCCGGGTGATGGAGTCCAGCAGCACCACCACGTCCTGGCCGTGCTCGACCAGCCGCTTGGCCCGCTCGATGGCCAGCTCGGCGAGCAGCGTGTGGTCGGTCGGCGGCCGGTCGAAGGTGGCGGCGATGACCTCACCCTTGACGTTGCGCTGCATGTCGGTGACCTCTTCGGGCCGCTCATCGACCAGCACCATCATCAGGTGGCACTCGGGGTTGTTGGCCGCGATCGCGTTGGCCATCGCCTGCAGCACGGTCGTCTTGCCGGCCTTGGGCGGCGAGACGATCAGCGCCCGCTGCCCCTTGCCGATGGGCATGACCAGATCGATGACCCGGCCGATCATCTGGTGCGGCTCGGTCTCCAGCCGCAGCCGCTCCTGCGGATGCAGCGGCGTGAGCTGATGGAACTCCGGCCGCTGGCGGGCCACCTCCGGCGGCATGCCGTTGACCGCGTCCAGCCGCACCAACGGCTCGTTGCGCTCGCCGCTGCCCGACCGGGCCGCCCCGGTGATCTCGTCACCGGGCCGCAGCCCGTACTTCTTGATGTGCGACATCGACACATACACGTCGTTCGGCCCCGGCAGGTAGCCCGAGGTCCGCACGAAGGCGAAGCTGTCCCGCACATCCAGGATCCCGGTCACCGGCACCAGGCCGTCAGCACCGGCCGACCCGGTCGACGTGCTCGTGGCCCGAACGTCCTGGGCGGCCCCGCTCGACCGATGGCTGCGAGAGGCCGGGCGCCGTCGCTGGCGGGTGGCCGTGCTCGTCGCACCCGCACGCGTCCGGGTGCCGCTCGCGACAGCAGTCATGGTTCTCCTTCTGGATAGAAGAAACGAAAGATGGGAGTGCAGTTGAGCAGTCACGAAACCGTCGTCACTGGACGGTCTGCTGGGGCGATGCCACTCGTCAACAGGTGCACGTGGCGGAAGATGCTTGAGAGAGCTGGTGAGGATCCCGGGCGGCTCGCACGCGCCGCACCATCAGGGGACGAGGCAAAGGTAGCACCTCGCCCAGCGCCCGGCAACTCTCCGCGCGGGGTGACTCAGCCACGTCACGGCAACTCGGACGGGGTGATGAGGCCGTAGTGGCCGTCGTAGCGGTGGTAGAGGACCGATCCGCGCTTGCTGTCGTGGTCGACGAAGAAGACGAACGGTGCCCCCGACAGCTCCAGCCGCTCCCGGGCCTCGTCCACCGACAGCCGCGGGGCCGGCTGCGGGTTGAGCCGGATCGGCGCGATGTCGATGGCGGTCTCCGGCCTGCTGGTCACCCGTTGCAGTTCGTAGCCGGAGTCGGTCCGGTACACGACGGCGTCGAGCGCCGTCTGCTCGTCGGTGAACAGGTGGAAGTCATAGTCGAGCTGCTCCATCTCGTACGCCGCCTCGTCCGGGCTGATGCGCCGCGGCGCGAAGGTCTTGTGGCGGATGATCTGGCGCTCCTCCATCGGGCGCGGGTAGTAGGGCGGGCGCTGGGTGGGCGGTTCACCGTGGCGCCACTCGCCCGGCTCCTCCGTCGGCCGGGTCCCGCGGATGGCCTCCCAGTGCCGGGCGTACCGGGCCAGCCGGGCCCGCAGCCGTTCCCGGAGCCGGTCAATCGCCTCGTAACCGTTGAGGCCGGCGGCCTGGGCGCGCACCATGCGGTCCTTGAGGTGCAGGTTGACCTGGGCGCGGACGGGGCGTTCGATCGCTGGGTTGGCCTGGTGCGTCAGTTTGACCCGGGTGTGAAAGACCGGCTCACCGATGTGCTCACCCTCAGGTGCGATCTGGCTCTGGGCGTACTCCGCCACGTCGGCGGGCAGGTCGCCGCGGAGGACGACCTCGAAGTCGTCCACGATCGTGGGTTGGTCCCACGTGGGTCGCGTCATGATGAGGCCCCCGCTCTCCAATCCCTACCGGCCCACTATGCCGCCCCGGCCCGGCCGGACCGGCCGGTTTCCCGAGGAAACCGGCGAGGCTCACCAGAGCGTTGGATCGTGCCGGGAACGCCTGCTGAGCGATCGCCGACCCGTTCGGCGGCGGCCGTTGCCTCAGGCCGCGCGGGCGAGCGTGCCCAGCGGATCGGCCAGCAGGGGCGCGAAACCGAGCTCGGCCGCCCCGACCAGCGTCGTGTCGTACCCGAGGCCCGAGATGCGCAGCCGGACCCGCTCCCGGGCGACGGGCAGGACGTTCGCCGCGATCCGGGCCCGGACCTGGTCGGTGGCGGCGGGGTAGACGTCCCGCAAGGTTCCCCCGAAAATCACCATTCCCGGGTTGAACAGATTTATCAAATTGACAACTCCGATACCGAGCCAGTCGCCGATGCGGCGGATCGCCTCCTGAGCCGTCGGGTCGCCGCGGTTAGCATCGTCCACAACGGACCGTACCGCGTCCCAGCCGAACTCGGTGCTGGGCCGGCCCGCGAGGTCCAGCAGGGCACGTTCGCCCACCTCGGCCTCGAAGCAGCCCTGCGAGCCGCACAGGCACCGACGGCCGTCGTACGGATTGACGATCATGTGGCCGACCTCGCAGCCGTAGCCACCGTCGCCGGCCAGCAGCGAGCCGCCGACGATGATGCCGCCGCCGACGCCGACGTCGCCATGGAGATAGATAAGGTTCTGATGCCCGATGCCGGCGCCGCGCTGCTGCTCGGCCTGGGCTCCCAGGTGGGCCTCGTTGCCCACTGCGACCGGCAGGCCGAGCCCGAGGCGGCGCCCGAGCTCGGCCCCGAACGCCTGGTCGACCCAGCCGAGGTCCGGACCGTAGCGCACCATGCCGTCGCCCGGCCGGATCATGCCGCAGTACGAGGCGCCGATGCCCACGCAGGCCGAACCGGCCGGCGCCGAGGCGTGCAGCCGACGGCCGAACCGCGCCAGCACGTCGACCACCAGCTCCAGGTCCGGCCCCGACCGCGGGCGCACCGCCTCGTACCGCTCGACGATGGCGCCCCCGAGATCGACCCGGGCCGCCACCAGCCGGTCGACCGCGACGTCGAAGGCGAGCACGTAGGCCCGGCTCGGCTCGGGTCGGACCACGAGCGACGGCCGGCCCGGGCGGCCGGTGTCGGCCGGTGGCTCCTCCCGGACCAGGCCGGCGGCCACGAGGTCGGCGATCAGGGCCTTGACGGTGCTGCGGTTGACGCCCAACCGCTCAGCCAGCGCGGTCCGCGACACCGAGCCGCTGAGGTGAACGTGACGCAGTACGGCGCCGAGACTGGTCGGCGACTGCGGCCACGCCACACTGACCTCCCGCATCACCGTTGGTGCGCAACCGTCTCCGTGTGCAAGATACCCAACGGCGAGGCGGGCACGGAACCTTCAGATGATTATCAGCATTCCAGAAGACTGGCCCAGCCGCTGGGGCGGCGCAGCGGCCGAAGCAGGTCAGCCCGGGCTCGCGGTCGGCCCGCACCGGCCGCCATCCGGTCGGGGGCTCGACGGCCGCCGACCCGACCAGCCGGCCCGCCGGCCGGATCGGCGGCCCGGAGCCTGGCCAGCGGGACGGCCCCCGCCGAGGTGCCCCCAGGGCGGGGAAGCACTCCGGCGGCGGCCACGGAGCGGGCGGCCGAGCGCCTTCCCCGGCCGCCCCACCGCGTACGCCGTACGCCCAGCAACCCTCCCGGACCCCGGCCCGCCTGGCCAGGTCACCGGTCACGTCACCGCGTCTTGATGGTCAGCGGTCAGCTTCTCCAGCCGCGCACCCGTCGGTTCAGTGGCGGTGGTAGACCTTGTTGGCGATGCGCCACCCGGCGTCAGTGCGCACCAACAGGAACATGTCGGTGAAGGTGGTCGCTCCGTGGTAGAGCGTCATGGTGGCCACGGCGACCGTCCCGACGACCACGATGTCGTCGATCCGCCGCCGGCGTTCCGCCTCGTCGGGCGCCGGATGGCCCGGGAACAGGGTCATGTACTCGTCCAGCGTCCAGGAGACGAAGGTGCCGTCGCGCAACCCTTCGATGTGGGCGGTGGGCAGGAAGGCGTCGAGGAAGTGGCTCGGGTCGCCGGTCGCGTGGCCGCGAATGTACGCCTCCAACGGCGCCCGCACGTCCTCGTCGGTGCCCGGAGCCGTGGCGAGCGCGGCGATGTCGTCCTCCGGCCGGACCGCGCCCCGCGCGAGGGCGGCCTCGATGTCCCGGGCCGGCGGCCACGGCTGTCCCGAGGCGGCGGCGAGCAGCGCCTGATCCTTGGCCAGGCCCTCGACCGTGAAGTCCGCGGCCCGAACGGCCCCGTCGAGCCGGTCGCGTCGGCCCCGGACGAAGGCGCCGACGGGCCCGCGCTCGAGCACGTCCAACACGAGCCCCCGATCCAGCCCCAGCGCGTCGGCCTGGCGCAACGCGTCCCCCACCGTCGCCACGACACCCGCCAGCACCCCGTTGGCCACCAGCTTGACGGCGGCTGCGGCGTCTGGCTGTCCAACCTGGACGATCGTGCCGAGCGCGGTGAGCACCGGCGTGACCGCCTCGATGGCCGCGGTTTCACCGCCGGCCAGGATCTGCAGCGTGCCCGAGGCCACCGCCGGCACGGAGCCGATCACCGGGGCGTGCACGTACGCCGGCCCGATCTCGGCGGCGAAGCGGGCGGCCGCAGCCGGGCTGGTCGTGCTGGTGTTGACCACGCGCAGGCCATCGGGCGCCACGGCTCGGACCTGGCCGAGTACCTCGGTGCAGGCGGCGTCGTCGAAGAGGCTGAGCACGGCGACCTGGGCGGAGGCGAGGGCCTTGGCCAGGTCGGCCTCCACCGTCACCCCGTCGACCGGCGCACCCGACCGGTGCCAGCCGACCACGTCCCACCCCTCACCGCGCAGGCGCCGCGCCATCGCGCTCCCCATGCGCCCGAGTCCGAGAATGGCGATACGCATATCCGTCATGCCACCAGCCTGCCATGCCGGCACGATTCGGCGCCCGCGCCCGGCGCCGGTTTCGCCGCGAGCCGAACCTGAAGTTTGCTCCAGGTTCAACGTGGGCGACGGGATCGCATCGGCGGTCAGGGCGGCATCAGGCCGACTGGTCCATGAACCCGCTGCGGTAGGCCCAGACCACGGCCTGCGTGCGGTCGCGCACCTCGAGCTTGGTCAGAATGTGCTTGATGTGCGTCCGGACCGTCTCGGTGGTCACGTACATCGATCGAGCTATATCCACAGTAGACAGGCCGGTGGCGAGCGCCCGTAGCACGTCGGCCTCCCGCTCGGTGAGCTGCACCGTCGGCACCACGCGGGGCTGGCGGCGGGCGTGCAGGTGGAACAGGCGGCGAGTCACGGCCGGGGAGAGCAACGCATCGCCGCCCGCCACCGTCCGGATGCCGGCCACGAGCTCCTCGGGCGTGGCGCGTTTGAGCAGGAAGCCGTCAGCGCCCGCGGCGATCGCGTCGTCGACGACATCGTCCAGGTCGAAGGTCGTCAACACGAGGACGTACGGTCGGGGCGCCGGCCACGACACGATCTCCCGGGTGGCCGACGTTCCATCGCGGACCGGCATCCGGATGTCCATGACCACCACGTCCGGACGCAGGCGGCGGGCCAGGTCCACGCCGTCACGCCCGTTGGCCGCCTCACCGACCACTGTCAGGTCGGGCTCCGCGTCGATCAGCGTCCGCAGCCCGCGGCGGACGAGCGCGTCGTCATCGACCAGCAGCACAGAGATCACGGCGTCACCGGCTCCTCGACCCGTCGCCTGATGGGCAGGGTTGCCCGGACTCGAAAGCCGCCGGCCACCGGCCCCGCCTCGAAGTCGCCGCCCTCGAGCCGGGCCCGCTCACGCATGTTGATCATGCCGCGGCCCGGAGCAGCCAACGCCGAAACACCCTCCACACTGTTGTGGACGTCCACGATGACTCGCTCGCCGTCCGGTCGCACCGTGATGCGGATTCGGCCATCGCCGTGTTTCAGCGCGTTCGTCACCGCCTCCTGCACGATGCGGTACAGGGCGCGGGACGCGGATGGGCTCAGCGGCACCGGGGTCAGGTTGAGGTCGACCTCGCGCCCCGCGGAGCGGACCCGCTCGGCCAGGGCGACCAGATCCTCGGCCGTGCCGCCGTCGTCCGACCCGCCCCCGGAGCGCAACAACCGGTCCAACTCGTCCAGCGCCTGGCGCCCCACGGTCTCGATATGGCGCAGCGCCTCCTGGGCAAAGCCCGGGTTCTCGGTGAAGACACGTCGCGCCACGCCGGCCTGCATCACCATGACGTTCACCGCGTGACCAACCGCGTCGTGCAGATCCCGGGCCCAGCGGATGCGCTCATCCTGCACGGCCCGCTCAGCCATCATGGCCCGCTCCCGTCGCTCGCTGTCCAGCCGAGCCTCGAGCTCGGCGGCGTACGCCCGACGGCTGCACGCGGCCTCGCCCATGACGATCGCGACCAGGACGGACAGCGAGATGCTGGCCAGATCGTTCGCCCCCACCGGAGCGGGGTTGAAGGACAGGTAACCGGCGATGCCGAGCCCGGTGACCACCACCGCGGCCACGCGCACGCGCCAGCTCGACCAGGCGAAGCACGTGTACAGCGCTATCCATACCGGCCACTGCACGGCGAGGACGGGGTAGCCGGCGACCGCATTGACGACCACGATCGCCGCCGTGATCGTCAACACTGGCAGCGGTGCCCGCCGGCGCCAGGCCACCGCGGTGGCCGAAGCCACCACCAGGGCCACGGCGAAGCCGTCGACCGGGCGGAACTCGGGGCCTTTGGAGACCAGCAGGCTCAGGCCCATCGGCCCGACGGCCAGGGCGGCCGCCAGCCCGATGTCGGCCAGCGTCGGCCAGCGGATACGGGCGCCAAGGCCCGTTCGGCCGTCGGGGTGGGTGGGCATGCCCCATCCTGACTCGCCGCCGGGCCCCGGGCGACCCGGCCCGGGCGCGCGCCACGATGATCTCCCTCACCTGGGGTAGGCGCTCTCCCCTTCATGCGGCACGGCGAGCCACTCGCCTGCGGGACGCATTCGGCCCCGAGCCGTACCTACGCTGGCCGCGCTTGTTCACCAACACACCAAGGGATGGACCATGACCACCGACGTCCTCCGCGAAAGACCCAGCCGCGCCGCCGCCCGGGCCGGGTTCGCCTGGTTCACGCTGAGCGCCGCCGCCATCGCCGTCTTCACCCCCCTGCCGTACCTGACGGAGTCGCTGTCGGTGCTGGCCGACTCGCCAACCGGGGCGATCGCGGCCAACTACGCCGACCGGCCGGTCGCGATCCAGGTCGCGTTCTACGCCCATGTCATCGGGGGTGGGCTGGCCCTGGCCCTGTCCCCTCTGCAGTTCATCGCCCGGCTCCGCGACCGCGTTCCCCGCGCCCACCGCGCGATCGGTCGGGCGGCCGTGGGCAGCATGGTCGTCGGTGGGGTGGCCGGCGCCGTGCTGTCGACCACCAACCTGGCCGGCCCGGTGGGGACCGCGGGCTTCGGCCTGCTCGGGGTCCTGTGGGTCGCCTGTGCGGTCACGGCGGTCGTCGCGATCCGGCGGGGTGATGTCGCCGCCCACCGGCGCTGGATGGTACGGGCCTTCGCGCTGACCTACGCGGCCGTGACCCTACGCCTGTGGCTCGGTCTGCTCATGGGCGCTCACCTGGCCGCCGGGTATGCGCTGCCCGAGGCCTTCGCTCGGTCGTACGTGTTCGTGCCCTTCCTGTGCTGGGTGCCGAACCTGCTCGTCGCCGAGCTGTACCTGCGCCGCCGGAGCGGCGCGCGTGGCCGCGAGCACGTCCAGCGCCGTATTCCGTAGCGACCTGCCGGTTGGAAGTGGCGCAAGCCCTCGGCCACCGGACGGATCGCGGCGTACGTCGTCCCGAACGACGACGACCGACGAAATCCGACGACTCCCGACATCAGGCGACGTGCCGGAAATCGAGGCGTCGCAGGATCGAGGCGTCACAGGATCGAGGCGTCACAGGATCGAGTCGTCAAGGTCGACCAACGACCTGTCCCGGCTGTCCAGGAGGTCGAGCAGCGGGTGCACCGCCGGCAGCAGGTACCGGAAGAAGTGCCGGGCCGCGGCGCGCTTGCCGTCGAAGAACGCGCCGGTGCGGTCACCGACCGCGAGCAGTTGCTCGAGCCAGAGCCAGGCCACGGTGGCGTGCCCGACCACGTCGAGGTAGGCGGAGGCGTTCGTCAGCGCGGTCGCCGGATCGCCGGTCTCCCACAGGCGCCGGGTCGTCGCCTCGATGCGGTCGACGCAGCGGGTGAGATCCGTGGCGTAGCCGGCGAGGTCGGCGTGGCCCGCGGCCCGGGCGATCGTGGCCCGGACGGCGCCCAGCAGCAGCGCCAGGCCGGCGCCGTCGTGCAGGCGGACCTTGCGACCCAGCAGATCCAGCGCCTGAATCCCGTTGGTGCCCTCGTGAATCGGGTTGAGCCGGTTGTCCCGGTACAGCTGCTCGACCGGGTAGTCGCGGGTGTAGCCGTAGCCACCGTGAACCTGAATGGCGAGGTCGTTGGCGTGCAGGCACCACTGTGCGGGCCAGGCCTTGACGATCGGGGTGAGGACATCGAGGAGAAGCGCGGCCGCCGACCGCTCCTCCTCGGTGGGCGCGGTCTGCCGCTCGTCGACCAGGCGGGACGCGTAGAGGACGAGGGCCAACCCGCCCTCGACGCAGGCCTTCTGCGTGAGCAGCATCCGCCGCACGTCGGGATGCCGGATGATCGGCACGGGTGGGTGGTCCGGCTGCTTGTTGCCGAGCGGCCGCCCCTGCGTCCGCGTCCGCGCGTACGCCACGGACCGGAGGTAGCCGGTGTACCCGAGCGCGACCGCGCCCGCCCCGACCGCGATGCGGGCCTCATTCATCATGTGGAACATGTACGCCAGGCCGTGGCCCTCGCGACCGATGATCTCGCCGAGGGCGCCCGCCTGGCCCGCCGGTCGGTACCGGCCCTCGCCGAAGCTCAGCACCGTGTTGGTCGTTCCGCGGTAGCCCATCTTGTGGTTGAGCCCGGCGACCACGACGTCGTTCCGTTCGCCGAGGCGCCCCGAGTCGTCGACGACGTACTTCGGGACGATGAACAGCGACAGGCCCTTCACGCCCTCCTCGGGGGCACCGGTGCGGGCCAGCACGAGGTGCACGATGTTCTCGGTGAGCTCGTGGTCGCCACCGGAGATCCACATCTTGGTACCGAACAGGCGGTACCGGCCGTCCTCCTGTCGCACCGCCCGCGTGCGGATGTCGGCCAGCGACGACCCCGCCTCCGTCTCCGACAGGCACATCGTGCCGAGCCAACGGCCGTCCACGATGGGCCGGACGAAGCGCTCGATCTGCTCCGGGGAGCCGTGGGCCCGGATGGCGTTGGCGTTGCCGATCGCCAGGGAGGGGTAGGCGAAGATGCTCGTGCTGGCGGCTTGGAACCAGAGACTGACCGCACTGTGGACGGTCATCGGCAACTGGTGGCCGCCCAGTTCCTGATCGAAGATCGCCGCCTGCAGGCCGGCGGCCAGGTACGCCGCCACCGCGTCGTGGGTCGT
>Ga0310839_100254_pt1 | contig 40214 bp, 34 predicted proteins | sample SM_ome_7_FD_201305 | JGI IMG/M metagenome (GOLD analysis project Ga0310839, IMG submission 201305) | Sorghum-adapted microbial communities enriched on stacked mutant (SM) sorghum from Joint BioEnergy Institute, Emeryville, California... ...
ACGGGAACTTCGGGTGTCCCGGCCGGCGCTCACCCACCCGCTGCAGCTCTCGGCCATCCCCCCGCCAGGTGTAGGCGTGGTAGTGGCCCCTGGTGCCGTACTCCTGCATCGTTTCCCTGCCACTGGTTGGGTGGCCCCTGCGTGACCGTCTTGCGCAGGGGCCACGGCCGGTCAGATCCTGATACCCGCGGCGCGCAGCTCGGCCCCGGTGAACCGCAGCTCACCCGCGCCCGGGTTCTTGCTGTCCCGCAGGACCCAGACGTCGTCCGCGCCCGTCAGCGGCGCGACCTCGACGCACGTCTCCTGGCCCTCCTCCTGCTGGTTCCCGCCGCATAACCGCCGCCACGGGCACGGCCGGGATGTACAGGTCCACTGGTTCGCCTCCCTTCGGTCAGGCCCCGGCGGGGCCGCTTGGATGGGGCACGACGGCCGCGGACGACGCCTCGGCACGACAAGAGGACACACGGCCGCCGCGCCCCGGCCTATGGCGACGAGCCACCCCACACCGGCCGCGCTCCCACGGCGGCCGTCACCTCGGCGGCCCGCATCGCATCCACCAGCTCGTCAGCGGTCGAGGCGTGCACGATCACGCCACGGGGCGAGGGCCATGCCGCGAACCCCCAAAACCGGCGCGTCCACGGCCCGTAGAGCACCTCCCAGCCGGGCTCACGGGCGTTGAGACGCGCCGCCTCCTCCCGCTGCCGCGGGTCCCACAGGCGGCGGTAGACCCGCTGCCGCGGCGCGCCGACCCGGTGCCGCCCCGCGCACCGCCCCGACCGGCGCATCACCGTCTCCGCTGCAGGTCAGCCGTCCCGGCAAGAACCTGGTGCTGCGAAAATGCCCAGGAAATGCCTAATTGGGCGATAGTCTGGGTGACCACAGGTCAGGACCTGCCTTCCTGATCTGTTGGAGCCCCGCCGGCGCGGAGAGGTCGAACACGCCGGCGGGGCTTTGTGCCTCGACGTTCCCCCGGGTTTTCCCTGGCACACAGGATGTGTCGGCTGTAGCGTGGAGTCACCGTTGCGGCGTTGCCGCAATTCAGTTGCCGCAACGGTGGAAACGCGCCGGGCAACAGGGGATGGGCACGTGAACTGGGGGCAGGCGTTACGAGACGCGCGTTTACGGCAGGGCTACAGCCTTGACGACATTTCCGCACGAACCGGCATTTCAAAGGGCCATCTATCACGGATCGAGCGCGGCCAGCGGCCCGCGACACCGGACATCATCCGCCGCTACGAGGAGGTGCTCGGAGATGCCGTTGCCGCAACCGTTCCCGGCCTCGACACGGGTAACGTCGATGATGTGAAACGCCGCGAGTTACTGGCGTCGATCGCGGCGGCGGCTGTCGGGGCCGGCGCGCCGCCACTGGAACGGATACTCGACGCCCAGCTCACCCCGCCGAGACAGGTCGGCCTCGGCGACGTCGAGGCCGTCGAGCAGGCCGCCCGGTTGTGCATGCGCGTTGACCTGTCCGGCAACGGCAGCGCCATAGCCGCTATTGCCCGCGGTGCCCTCGAGTGGGCGAACGGGATGTTCGACGCCCGCATGTCCAACGCCGTACGGGAACGCCTGGCCGCGGCCACCGGCCTGTTGGCCGACAGGCTCGGCTGGGCCACATTCGACGCATCGCACGCCCCGCGGGCCGTCGAGCTGCTCACCTACGCCCTGGATGTCGCCTCCCGCAGCCCGGACCGGGACCTGTGGGCGCACGTCCTGCTCGACCTGTCCAGCGTGCTCGCCCACATGGGGCGGCCAGCGGACGGCGTCGAGGCGCTGCGGCTGGCGCTCGGCGACGAGCGCGTATCGTCCGCCGAGGTCGCCAACCTGCACGCCGTCGCCGCCCGGCACAGCGCCACGGCCGGGGACATCCGGGGCGGGCTGCGGCACGTCGAGCGCGCGCTCGAGGCCCTCGGCCGGGACCAGCCCGCCGACGCCCCCGATTGGGCGCAGCAGATCACCTACGCGCCCGGACACCACGACGCCGCCCTCGGCCTGGCCCTGGCCGCCCTCGGACAGGACGAGCGGGCGCGGGCGCACCTGACGTCCGCCCTCGACCGGCTCCCGCCCGGCCGTACCCGCACCAGCCTGCGGTGCCTGATCCGGCTCGCCGCGCTGGACCTGCGGGCCGGGGACCGGGACGGCGCGCGCCGGCGCGCCGAACAGGCCCTGCAGCGGGCCGCCGCCGTGCGGTCGGCCAGGATCACCGCGGACCTGGCCATGCTCGCCCGCGAGGCCGCCGAGCACGGCGCGCGGGACCTGGCCGACGAGTTGACCGGGGCCGCGTCAAGGTAGAGGCTGGCGTCATGATCAGCCTGCGCGCTGTCGCCGACGAGCTGGGCGTCCCGGTCGCCGACGTCGCCCTGGTGGCGGATGTCGAACTCGGCGGCCCGCCCGACTACGACCCGGACGCCGAGGCCGTGACCGAGGACGGCCACCGCCGCCTGGTGGAGCATTTCCACGGCGGCACCGACCCGTCGTGACCGGTTTGCGCACAGACGCGCCGTGTGTGTAATATCTCCTGATCAGAGTGGGTGATCTGCAACCTCGGGTCCGGCGGCCCGGGGTTTTTCATGTCACGGGAGGGGGTGGCGACCCTGCTCCCCGAGCCTGTCACCCTCGACGAGGCCGCCCGCCTCGCACAGGTCTCCCGAAACACCCTCGGCGTCTGGGTGCACCGGTACCGGATACGCCGCCTCGGCCGCGTCGGGCGGCGCGTGTACGTGGACTGGTGGGACGTCGCGGCCGTCGAGTGGTGCCTGCGCACCGGCCGGCCCGTGCCCGCCACGCCGGCCGAGCGCGCCGCGCTCATGCACGACACCGCCGCCTGAAACGGCGGCGGCCCCGCACGGGGCGGGGCCGCTACGGCTCACCCCCACGTGCGTGGGGAGGACGGCCGCAAGGTCACCCTCACCGGGTTCGGCACCGGCTCACCCCCACGTGCGTGGGGAGGACGCGGCCAGGGCGATCGCGCGGGCGAAGTACGACGGCTCACCCCCACGTGCGTGGGGAGGACGCCGGGACACGCACCGGCGGCCGCGGCTCGGTCGGCTCACCCCCACGTGCGTGGGGAGGACGGCCGGATCGTCACGGCCGCCGTAGCGGTCTGCGGCTCACCCCCACGTGCGTGGGGAGGACACGCCGTGCCCGCGCTGCTCCAGACCGACCGGAGGCTCACCCCCACGTGCGTGGGGAGGACCGTGGCAGATCGGGCAGTCGGGGTCGGTGCAGCGGCTCACCCCCACGTGCGTGGGGAGGACCGCTGGCCGGTCTGGACATGCAGCGGCACGTGCGGCTCACCCCCACGTGCGTGGGGAGGACACTTCCTGAACTGCGGTTTCACATTTTCACTTGAGGTTTTTCTTGATCAGATGAGGTGTCAGTTGTCTCGGCGGCGAACTTGATCAACTGGAGGCCGTCGAAGTCGACTACGTGTCGACGACGTTGACCCGACGTGCGTAGCGCGAAACCCTGCTCGTTGTCGGCCGGGTGGATGAGGACGGCCATGCCGTCGCCCACGCTCGCACTGACCGCCGACCAGAGTTCGTCGCGCACACGGGCGGATACCGTGCCCACGAAAAGCCCGGGACACGGCTCGATTAGCCAGCGTGATAACGCTCCGTTTACGTGATCTGGGACCGCCGTAGTGGAGATCACGACCATCGATGCCATCGCTCACTCCACCTGCAGGTCGAACGAGTCGTATGCGTCAAAGGAATCAACGCCATAGTTCACACCGGCGGGAAGCGGGCCGAGATGCGGATCCCAGAGGTGGACCACATCGACGCTGCGGTCGCCCGCCGTTGCGGGAGTACTCTCGGGGTCGAGCAGCGTCTGGATGTCGGCCACGATCTGCGGCAGTAACTTCAGCGCGCGGAACTCCTCCCGGAGCCGCCGCCGAGCCTCACGCTCCGGATCGGCGGATGCGTGCAACGAGAACGCGAGTGGGATGGTGACCCGGGCCTTGTACAGGTCGGCGACGTCGTAGACGAAGGACATCTGTGTGCCGTTGTGGATGAAGCCCAGTGCAGGGGAGCAGCCCAGCGCCAGCACGGCAGCGTGAACGACGCCGTACATGCAGGAGTTGGCACCCGACATGGCCTTGTTGATCGAGTCCTGGCTGTCCCACGAGTCCGGGTCGTAGTTGCGTTTGAAACGTTTGATGCCGTGCTTGGTCGCCAGCATCCGGTAGAGGGCCTTGATCCGTTGGCCCTCCAGGCCGCGAAGCTTGGCGAGGGTGGCGCCCGCGGGTGCGGCGCCGACGCCGAACCGCATCTCGTACATGCGGATCGCCACCTGGAGGCGGGTTTGGTCGTCGGCCCAGGCGCGCACCTGCTTTTCCAGCCAGTGCGTGGTGAGCGACGCCGGCATGATCCCCGCGTAGCTGCGCACCCCACCGGCGCCGACGCATACCAGCGAGGTGCCGTGCCGGGCGATCGTGGCCATCGCGGGCTGGGTGATCGAGGTGCCGGGGCCGAGCAGGATGCAGGCCAGTGCGGCGGTCGGCAGGTTCACCCGGTCCACCCCCTTGGGCGACTCGACCTGGGCGCAGACTCCCGTGTCGTCCTGCACGATGCGCACGGCCTCGGCGTACAGGAACGACAGCGAATCGGCGATCCTGGGCAGCATGGCCAGGGTGGGGGCGGCGAGTCTACGCCGCGCGGTTCCGGTCATCGCGCCCAGGCCAGGCTCAGCAGCCCGCAGCCGTAGGACTTGCCACGGCCGATCCCGGTCAGTACGGCTGCGCGCAGCGCGTCGGGGTCGGTGACCACGCCGATTCCGTCGAACCGGACCACGGCGTGTCGCACGGCGGTGCCCTTGGCGCGGATGTCCGGGCGTGGCTGCGAGGTCACCGTAGCGACGGCCAGGCCGTGCGATGCCGCCTTGGCCACCCACCACTCCTCGGCCGCGGCGCCCCGCAGCGGCTTCACCTTTCCGGCGTCCTTGCCCGCGCTCTTGCCAAGCCGCTTGGAGGGATTGGCGGCGATGCGGTAATGCACCCGCGCACCGGGCCGCAGCCGATCCAGCAGCGCTCCCAGTTCGCGTACCGCGATCTCCCCATAACCGTCCGGCAGCCGCCCGATGTCGGGCTTCACCGAGCTTTGTACCAGCAGCTGCATGCCTTGCCGGGTCTCCTCGAGGCGGAACAGCACCCCGGCCTTGGCCCTGGCGTTCTCCCCCAGGCCGTCGGGGACGAGCGACATCAACCGCTTGTGCAGCCGGTCGAGGTCGGCCAGGTCGTCGTTGACGTCCCGGCGGCGCAGGTCGGGCAGGATGCGCATCAGCCAGGCCGTCACCGCTCCTCCTCCATGTAGGCGACGAGCCGCTCCCAGAACCGCTCGCCGGTCACGAACAGCTCCTTCGGCAGCGATCGGCTGACGATGCTCACCGTCCGCGTGCGATACCGCCGGTCGTACCGATTGAAGCTCAGCGGGACGTCGGCAACTTCGGTGACCGCGTCGGCGGCGTCCGGGTGATCCTCGACCACGAACTCCGCCTCAGGCGGTTCCTGCTCACGCAGTCGCCGCGCAACCGGCACCCGGGTGTGCAGCTCGCCCACGGGATCGGCCACGTCCGCCCGCAGCAGCAGCGGCTGGTCCGGCGGGCAGGAGCGTCGCCCCAGGTACGGGTGCCAGCGGGGGTTGCGCAGCGCCTCGGCGATCTCGGCCAGCCGATCCGTCGGGCCCTCCACGGCCACTGTGAACACAGCGTCCGCCAGATACTGACGCCGAGTCACCATAGCGTTGGGCCCACCCGGGCGCTGGGTGCCGTCGGGCCGGGGTACGCCCTTCGGCATGCCGCCTCCGATGGTGTGGAAGTCCACCATCCGCACGCCGGGACGGTCGATCCGCACGGTGAACCGCAGCGCATCGTAACGGGCCAGAGGCGCGCCACGCGGCAGCCCTTCGGCGCAGGCCAGCAGGCCGATGAGCCCCGATCGGGTCGGGAAGCGCAGGCTGTCGCGCTGGGCGAACACGCTGTGTTCGCCCCAGGACTGCAGCGGCCCGGCCAGCCGCAGCACCAGGCCGCTCACTGCGCGGAACCTCCGTACGCGGCCGTCACGGCCCCCTCGACCAGCTCGTCGAAGGACTCCACCGGGTCCCCCAGCCCGCTCAGCGGCTTCTCGTCGATGCACGCGTAGCCGCGATACACGACGCCCTTCGTGCCCCACAGCCGCTCCAGCCGCGCGGCATGCCGGGCGAGCTGGGCCCGGGACGGCTCGGCGATGCCGTTCTCCGGGCGGACCGGCGCTTCGAACGCGGCCGCGTACGAGATCGGCCGGTCCGTACGCACCACCACGTGCACCAGATCGGGCAGTGTGTTGGCGGCCGTGGCCGTCTGCTTGCCGGTCGGCAGCGAGGAGATGAACGCACGCAAGAACTCGGAGGACAGCTCCTTGGCCATGCAAGCGTCCCCGCCCAGGTTGGCCAGCAGCCCCGCAAGGTCCACGCTGGCGTACCGATAGAACACGCCGGCGCTGAACTCCGCGCTGTTCATGTGGCCGCTGCCGACAGCGTCCTCGGGCAGGCAGTCATCCACCGCGGTGAAGAAGTCGATCTCCGGCGCCACCTCGTGCGTGGTGAACGCGTGCGCGACCTGTACCGCACCGTCCACCCCCGCCCCGGGCAGCTCGGCCAGCATCCGCCCGAACAGGTTGATGACGCCGTTGCGTTCCGACAGCAGCTCACCGACCCTGTCCACCGGCAGCACCGGCTTCGGCTTCTTCTGCCCGATGGTCGTCTCGATCGCCTCCCGATGCTCCTCGGCCAGATCGGCCAGGGCGTCGAGCGCCGCCTTGGGCAGGTACAGCAGCACCGATGTGCCGCCGTTGTCCTCCAGCTTCAGCCCTTCCTTCTTGTTGGCCGACAGCACGACCTGATTCCCCGCGGCCTGCGCCGCTTCCTCGGACCAGCCGCGGGCCCGCAGCCGCGCCGCGATCTCGGCCGGTACCCGGCGCGTCCTGACCGCCGGGTCCCCGATGGCCCGCTCGACTTCCAGCCGAATGGCGCGCTTCCAGCACTGGCTCGACACCCGGGTCCGGGTGGCCCCGCCGTACACCAGGCTCTTCGGCGAGCCCAGATCGTCGCGGTTGAGGTTCGCGAACGGCACGGTCTGCAGGGCATGCACGTCCAAGAATCGCGGGGTGGTCACCGGTCCTCGCTCTCTGAGTCGTTGTCGTCGGTCTGCTCGTGCTCGTCGTCTCTGTGGATCGCCCGGTAGTAGTCCTGTAGCCACCGCTTGGTCACGTGGTCGCGATCACGCTCCCACCGGGCCAGATCGACCAGGAGCCGCCCCCAGTCGGGGGTGACCTCCTTGGCGGCCATCTGGTGGAACAGACCGGGCAGCATCCGGTGCAGCCCGGCGACGTCCTGCCGGCACAGCAGGTGGAGCCGGGCCTCTATCGAGTCGGCGTTGAGTTTCTTGTCGCGTACGGCCTGGCCGAGTGTGCCGCCGAGGCTCACCGTGGGCCGCCGTGTGGCCTTCACCACCGTGGCGCTGTCGCTGTCGCTGGGCTTTTCGTCAGCCGGCGGTGCATCGCCGAGGCTCTCCTCCGCGTCCTGCTCCGCCTCTGTGTCCGCACGCTGTCCTCGGTTCCGTGGCTGTGTGGCGATCAGTGCGGCGACCGAGTAATAGGCTCTCTCCACCGCATGACCGATCCGGTCGCCGGGCAACCATGGAGCGACCACGGAGTGCGCGAGGCGACTGGCGACGTCCTCCACGGGGCGGCCCAGGCTCCGGCGCAGGGCCGACCGATGGCCCGAGTCCTTCACCTTTTCGCGGACATATGCCACGTACTTGTCCGCTGTCTCCAACGTCACCATCACCCGTCTCCTCGGCCTCGACTCTTGCTGCCACTCCGCTTACGAGCGCGGAAGATAAGCGCGCGTTTCAGCTCTATGACCCGGGCGGTCTTGGGCAGTGCGCGGGCCGCGTCGGTCACCTCGTCGTAAACTTCGAGCGCAAGCCGCAGGAAATCCTCTGCCGCCCCGCCGAACGCCCGTTGCCGCACACGTCGCCAGAAGATCCGCTCAGCCCGCGCCCAGTACCGAAAGGAGGCGTCCGTTGGCCATGACCACTTGGAGATGTCTCTGAGGTCCTTGAGTCTGGCGTCGCGCTTCGGGGAAGGGCTGATTTCAATCCAGGCCTTGGACAATGCGTCCCGTAGCGCGCTCTCCACTCGCTCGGCCGCCTGCCGCATCTCGCTGACCGCCCGCGCCACTTCCGGTTCCCGCGCCAAGGCCAGCAGCGCAGGGGTCACACCTGTGACCCACTCCTTGTCCCGCGTCTGGCCGTCCTGGTCGATGCCGAAGGCCCGGACACGTAGCACGGGCAGCAGGGTGCCCCGCAGATCCTCGACCGCTGCCAGCACTACGGGGCGACGCCGACGGTCGTCGCCCACGTCCTCCAGGATCAGCGAGTCGAAGTCCCGCCAGAGCGCCCGATGCGCCTCGGCCGAGAGCGGCAGGTATTCCCCGTCCTTGGTCTGGTGGTAGACGAGGTAGGGATCCCTGGCCGGGAGGTCCCGATTCCGCCACGCCCATGTAATCCAGGCATCGGTCACCGATTCCCCGTCCGGAGAACCCTCCAGCAGCACGGCGTGCTGGAACCGGCCGGTCAGAACACCCGCGATGCCGCTCGGCTTGGGCGGCACGCCCAGGGGGTCCGGTAGCTCGTCGGCCTCCCAAGGAGCGAGATCCACACCTCCCGTATCGAGCTCGCGTGCCGGAGGGATACCGGCGACGAGCGACTCGAACACGGTACGGCCGAGCGGGTGGAACGAAAGCGTCCTCCGCAGCGGCCCGGCCTTGGTGTTTCTCTCCGATACTCCGTTCACCGTCCTCGGCGTGCACTGGCCGGACGGACCGTAATAGAGCTGAATCAGCAGGTGGAACACGGCCTCGTCGGCCGGAACCGGGAGCGGGTTCCGGGCGGTCACGTGGTTGAACCACACCTGGTTGTTGCCGGCGGGACGGTAGAGGACCAGCTTGTTCACGCCCGAGCTCGTCTTGCACTGCTCCCGGAGCCGGGGATCCTGCAGCCACGGCCTGTCCTCGTCGAACAGGTCGAAGCGCCCCGCGAATTTGGCGAAGTACTTCTCCACCGCGGCCGGATCGAACCGCCCTGCGTCCAGCACCTCCCCCTGCAGCTCGCCCCACTCCTCGATGGGCAGGGATGTGTTGTCGAGGCCGGTCACCCGAGCGGCGATCACTGTCAGCACCCGCCACAGTCCGGACGCGGCAGGTGGGGGTGACGCCTCGATGTCGGTCAGCTCGTGCGCATGCAGGAACAGCTCTCGAAGACCGATCTTCGATCGGGTCTCGCCTTCCCGTACCGGGATCCAGGCACGGGTCAGTAAGTCATAGGACATCGCACTCTCGCCACATTTGCGACGGGTCGTTGTCGGCAGCAGAGGCTAGCCGGGAGGTCCGACAATCCGAGGCCCTCGCACAGGTGCACCTTGCGATTTCCGAGCCGACCCGCACTCTGCTCTCCGGACAGCTCGACCACCACGACCTCGCTGAGATGCGGACTTGCGGCCCACGTGGGCGGGGTCGCCGCACCGTCGGACGCGCCACGCAGCCACGTGCCGGGGACCGGAATGCTGTGGTTCAGCACCAGCCGTACCTGGTCTTTCGTGAACCAGGTTCGGTCGCCCTTCTTGCCCTGCGGCTCCACGGGAAGCGACTCGTCACCGAGCATGAGCCGGCCGTCGGCGTCCCTCGTGCAGCAGACGATGCGCCCGGAGTCGGCCCCCAAGCGGGTGGAGTACTCCGTCACGAAGTCGTCGCCGCTCAGCTTCGACAGGTCGTCGATACCGAGCGGGGCCGGGATCGCCGCCATCTGCGCGTAGAGGTCCTTGGTCTGCTCATCCGCGAGCCGCTCCAGGTCCTCCTCGGTGATCGGGGTGTCCGCATCACCGAAAGACTCGTCGTATACCTGATCGACCAAACCCTGGACGTCGCCGGGAATGATCACCCGCCCCTCCGGCAGGCGCGCGAGCACCTCCCGGGTACGGCGAAGCAGCGCGGCGGGGTAGACGAACGGCCATGCCCGTGGCACCACCGGCTTTCCGTCGGCGTCGACGGGGTTGAGCACCACCAGCCGCATGTCCCTCGCCCACTGCGGCCGTTCGGCATCGAACTTGGCATGCCGGTGGCACCGGCCCGCCCGTTGCAGCAGCAGGGCGATCGGCGCCAGATCGCTCACGACCAGATCGAAGTCCAGATCCAGCGATTGCTCGATCACCTGCGTGGCGACCAGGATCGCCGACCGGCGGGAGCGGTCCGCGGCGTCCTTGCCGAACCAGCTCACCACCTCCTGGGTGATCTTCTCGCGCCGATGAGCCTCGAACCTCGAGTGCAGCAGCCGCAACTGCGGTGCGTCCGCCTCGGCCGGCACGACCTCGTCGAGCCACTCACGCAGGGCCAGATAGGTGAGCTGCGCTTCGGCGACGGTGTTGCAGATGACCGCCGCACAGCCCCCCTCGCGGACCAATGGGCCGAGGGCTTCCCGAAGAGCTGCGGACCGGTCGGGCCGCCCCTCGGCATCGAGAGGCACGTCCCGAGTCTCAACCCGCAAGCGCCGTTCCGGGCACCGCACCGGCACCGACGCCGCATGCTTCGGGCTGGCGTAGATCCAGCCCGGATAGACGACCTGCGGCACCTGCGGGTCGCGGATGCCCGCCCCTACGAGGTACGCCTCGGCCAACCGGCGGCCCACTCCCGCCGGGAGCGTGGCCGACAACAGCACGACCGGAACCCGCAACGCCCCCAGCCATTCCAGAAGCCGCTTGAGCAGGCCTTGCATGAACGCGTCATAGGCATGCACCTCATCGACGATCAGGACTTTCCCGGACAGGCCGAGCATCCGGAGTACGTTGTGCCTGCCCCGCAGTACGGCCAGCAGCGCCTGGTCGATCGTGCCTACCGCGAGATTGGCCAACAGCCCGCGTTTGCTGCCCATCAACCAACGAGCCGCCATCGGATCGCTGGTCAGGACGCCGGATTCCTCGCCCTCACCCGTGTAGGCGGCGTTCAGCCAGGCCATGCTGTGGAGAAGGGTCAGGGAATCGGCCCCTTCGACCCGGCGTGAGCGGAACTCGTCCACCCGCCGCAACATCTGATCCGAGGTTGCCATGGTGGGCAGGCCGAAGAAGTAGCCCGGCATCCCCGCCGCCTCGCCCATGAGCCTGCCCGCGAATAAGGCCGCCTCGGTTTTCCCCTCCCCCATCGGCACGGTGATCAACAGCAGACCTGGATCCCCGTCGAGGAGGGCGGGCAGTCGCTCACTGAGCGATTTCTGCAGGTCATTCGGCTGGAACGGGAAGTCGTCGGTGAACCCGCCCGGCTTGAAGCCGAGCCGCCCCAGTCCGGCCTCGCGCAGCACCGCCGGGAGCACCGCCCGACTACGACTCAGGTGGCGCTTCAGACCGGAGACGTCGCCGCGTTTCGGAAGCCCTTCCCCGATTCGCTCGAGCAGGAAGGAGTCCTGGCTGACCAGCCAGTCCGCGAGGATCACCAGACCACACGCCAGCGCGGCTCCGGCGGCGGAGATCCGCTGCGGCGGCTCCGGTCGCCCCACCAGCTCATACACCGTTTCGGCGATCGCCTGACGCTGTTCCTCCCAACGCCCCTCGCCGAGAGCCGGGACCGAGCCAAGCGGGTCGGTGAACTCCCAGTGGTTGAAGGGGGCGAATGTCCCATGGTGCCCGCCGAGCAACTGAGCGACCCGGAAGGCCGGCGCCGATTTGCGGCCGGTGCGATACCCGGCACCCACTAAGGCCTGCCCCAGCCACACATGAGCGGCGAACGCATGTTTAATCGCCTCGGCATCTACGCTCGGATAGCCGTTGAGCCGCGCGAATCCATCCTCGTCCTGCTTCTGAAACCCCGCCGTGCACTTACCGATGTCATGCAACCCGGCCCAGTAGGCCAACAGGCCACGCGCCCGCCCTTCGTCCACGCCAAGCTCGGCGGCCACAACCCGCCGCAAGCCGGGGGAGATGTAGCCGTCCCACAGCGCCTCTGCCGCGGCGGCCGTGTCGAGTAGGTGGCAGATCAGCGGGTACCTGCTGCCCCGTAACCCTCGGGATTTGCCCCACAGCTCAAGATCAACATCTGGACTGTCGGCCATACCACCTGCCTCAGCTCAAGCCCAGCTACAGGCGACATGTACGTCATGTGATGGCCAATCACTCTAGACCCTGATGGCGACAATTTCATAGTTTTGCCAGACGTGTACAACGTTCACGATTATGTCAACATTCGCCGACCCAAGACCTGCTGCCCTCTCGAAAACTCGACAGCGCTCCGATAACATCGCAGGTCGCGAAGGGTCCTCCCCACGCACGTGGGGGTGAGCCGCGTGAGATATTCGACGATCGCCTCGATTGTTTGTCCTCCCCACGCACGTGGGGGTGAGCCGCCCTCCGCGCGATGCTGGCCACCCTCGACCGCGTCCTCCCCACGCACGTGGGGGTGAGCCGTGTGACCAGTGCAATCCGTTCCGTTGGCTGGAGTCCTCCCCACGCACGTGGGGGTGAGCCGGAGCGCGCGCGGCTCCGCCCTGGTGCGCGGGTGTCCTCCCCACGCACGTGGGGGTGAGCCGTCCATCTGCGCGGCGAACGCGATCGCGATGGTGTCCTCCCCACGCACGTGGGGGTGAGCCGGGCACCGGACGCTTCGGCGGCGACAGGTGCACGTCCTCCCCACGCACGTGGGGGTGAGCCGCTGGAACGCGTAATCCCGGGCCTCGTTCCTGAGTCCTCCCCACGCACGTGGGGGTGCGTTACTTAGGCACGCTGGGTGTTATCGCGCTCTCCGCCCTGGGACGCTCGGCAGACCGGGCTAAGGCTTCTTGGCCACGCCTACAACGAGCCAGTTGGAGGGTGGGGTTTCGTCCTCGTCGGGGTGCCAGTGGCCGCCGTCGACGAGGCCGGGCTCGACCAGTTCGAGGTCGCCGAAGAAGGAGCGGATGCGGTCGCGGGGGCGCAGGGTCATCGACTCGCGGACGGTCTCGAAGGCCTGCTCGAAGCGGGCGGCGCTGGTGGGGGGCGGGCCGTCGTTGGTCATGTGGGAGATGACGAGGTGGCTGCCGGGGGCCATGGCGTCGCGGAAGCAGGCGACGACGCCCTCGGGGTCGTCCTCGTCGGGGATGTGGTGGAGGAGCGCGACCAGCAGGATCGCGACCGGCTCGGACAGGTCGATGAGCGCGGTCAGGTCGGGGTGGTCGAGGATGTCCTTGGGGCTGCGGGCGTCCGCGCGGATCACGACCGTGTTGGGGACCCCGTCGAGCAGGGTGCGGAAGTGCACGTAGACCTCGGGGTCGTAGTCGACGTAGGCGACGCGGGTCTCCGGGTCGATGGCGTGGGCGATCTGGTGGACGTTGTCCTTCTCCGTGGGGAGCCCGCAGCCGACGTCGATGAACTGCCGGATGCCCTGCTCCATCAGGTAGCGGACGGCGCGCTCCAGAAAGCGGCGGTTTTCGATGGCCGGGTACTGCCAGCGGCCGATGTACCGCCGCTTCGACACGAGTTTCTCCGCCACCTCGCGGTCGACGGCGAAGTTGTCCTTGCCGCCGAGCAGGTAGTTGTAGATGCGCGGCTCCGCCGGCGTCGACGGGTCGAACGACGGAAGAGTCCTCTCACCCACGTATCCCCCTGTGTAAATGGCCGGGCCCCAGGACACGTCGCTCACCTTCAAAAATAGTCTCGTAAAACCACGACGTGGGCGTGATGACCGTTACGGCGGGGCCCCGCACGGATTGTGCCCGCTCCGATATCCGCGGTGACGGCCCGGCGACCGGCGGGCGGATACCGCCCCGGTGGCACCGTCCGACATGCGCCGGTGACCGCACCCAAGGGTCGTACACCGTATTCCGCGGCGGAATACGGCGAGCCGGCCGGGGTGACGCGGCGCTCTCGCTCCCGCATTCGCCTCGGGCGCCGTGTCCGAGGCCGCTGCAGGGTGGGCGGCGGTGAGCGCGGGGTCGGCGAGGGGCCGCGATCCGCGGACCCAAAAGCGCGCACGACCTTCCGGCCTCCGCGCATCCTGTTACAGCGACGTTTTCCGTGTCAATGGGAACCGCGATCGTGTTTCGTGACGTTCCCGTGACACCGTTTTCGACGTGGATGTTTCATCGGGCCGCCCGCACCCCGCGGTTTCGGCACCGCGGGGATCGCGGGACGGACCGAGGGCGGGCCCGGACGCTCCGGAGGCCGCCGGAGCGGCCTTCAGGAGGCGCGGCCCGCGGCGACGGCGACGTGGGATGACGATGCGGCGCGGCGCCCGCCGGCGATCAGCCTGGTGAGCATCGGCGCGGAGGCGATGCCGGCGAGGCAGAGCAGGCCGGCGACGATCATGCCGGCCCGCGGCCCGGCCACCTCGGCGATCCAGCCGATGACCGGGGCCCCGATGGGCGCGCCGCCGGTGAACACGAGCGTGAACAGCGCCATGACCCGGCCGCGCATCTCCGGGGAGGCGCCGAGCTGCAGGGTGGCGTTCGCCGTGGTGTTCGCGGTGATGAGCGCCATGCCGACCGGGACGAGCAGCACCAGGAACACCGGGTAGCCGGGGGCGAGGCCCGCGACGATCTGGCCGAGCCCGAAGCAGGCCGCGCCGCCGAGCAGCAGCCGCCGGCTGGGCCGTACCCGGCGCGCGGCCATGAGGCCGCCGGCGAGGGCGCCGATCGCGAACGCGCTCGAGGCGATGCCGAACGAGGACGCGCCCTGGCCGAACTCCTGCCGGGACATGAGCGCGATGCTCGTCGAGAAGCTCTGCATGAACAGCGCCATGAAGGCCACGACGATCACCGGCATGAGCAGGTCGGGGCTGTGCCGTACGTAGCGCAGGCCCTCGCGGAGCTGGCCCTTGCGCCGGGGCACCGGCGGGGCCGGGTACAGCTCGGAGCGGCGCATGAGCAGCAGGCCGCCGATCACCGCCGCGAACGAGGCCGCGTTGATGAGGAAGATCGGCCCGGTGCCGCCGAGCCAGTAGATGAGCATGCCGGCGAGGGCGGGGCCGACCACGCGGGCCAGGTTGAAGCTCGAGCTGTTGAGCGCGATCGCGTTGGTGAGGTCGTCGGGGCCGACCATCTCCACCACGAAGGACTGGCGGGTCGGCGTCTCCACGCACGCCACGAGCCCAAGGGCGAACGCCATCAGGTAGACGTGCCAGACCTCCGCGGTGCCGGTGACCACGAGCACGCCGGTGGTGAGCGCGAGCAACCCCATGAGGGTCTGCGCGATCACGAGCAGCGGCCGCTTCGGGTACCGGTCGGCGATCACGCCGCCCCACAGCCCGAACAGCAGCACCGGGAGGAACTGCAGCGCGGTGGTGAGCCCCAGCGCGGCGCCGCTGCCCCCGGTGAGGTCGAGCACGAGCCAGTCCTGGGCGGTGCGCTGCATCCAGGTGCCGACGTTGGAGACCACGCCGCCGGTGGCGTACAGCCGGTAGTTGCGGATGCGCAGCGACCGGAACATGCCGCCGTGCTCCTTGGCGGCTTCGCCGCTGGGCTCCTTGGCGGCCTCGCCGGGTGCCGCGGCCTCGCCGGTACCGGCGCCGGTACGGCCCGGCCCTACCGTGGCCTCGCGGCCCGCCGGCGCGTCACCGGGCCGCCGCGGGGCGGGGACCGGATGGGCGGGTTCGGCCTCCGGGTCGTCACCCGCCTGGGGGCCGTCCGCGCCTACATCTGCGACAGCTTCTCCAGCACCGGCGCCGCCGCCCGCAGCGCCGCCCGCTCCTCCGGCGAGAGCTCCTTCAGCCGCTGGGCCAGCCAGGCCTCTTTCATCCGCCGTTCCCGGCGCAGCAGCTCGACCCCTGCCTCGGTGCAGGTCACGGTCACCTGGCGACGATCGGTCGGGTGCGGCGTGCGCTCGACCAACCCGCGTTCTTCGAGTACGGCGATCACCCGGGTCATCGACGGCGGCTGCATTTTCTCGTGCTCGGCCAGCTCGCCGGGCGTCACTCCGGGATGCCGCTCCACGGTGGCGAGCGTCGCAAGTTGGGTGGGTGTCAGCGAGTGCCCGGCGGCCTGCCTTCGTAGCCGCCGGTTGAGCCTGGTCAGGGACACGCGCAGCGCCGAGGCCAGCCTCGCATCGCCGCGCAGGCTCGTCTTGGAGGAATTCGTTAGCATAAGTCATTACCTTTGCTAACAATCGGGTCTGTCATCGTATTCCCGTTCCGGGAACGGCTCCCGAGCCCGCTCCGGCGCACCGCCGTCCCCCGGCCGACGAGCCGCTGAGCCCCGGCGCCGTCCTTCCAGGATGACCCGAACACCCTCCCGAATGCGAAGCAAGCAGCCGATAACGGCTCACACTGCGCGTAACTCCATCAACCTGGGCGAACCACCTCTACTCACAACAGCCGGCGGCCTCTGAACCATCCAGGTCCGGGCGGCCCGCCACCCCGGAAACGGCGAAGGCGGCGGTGCCGTCCCCGTCCGCACCGCCGCCCTTCGGCCGGGCCCGTCCCCTCAGCCCTGGTAGGACGCGGGCACCTTCCGCGTGGCGACGCTGATCCGGTTCCACGCGTTGATCGTGGTGATCATCATCAGGAGCTGGGCGAGCTCGTGCTCGTCGAAGTGCTTCGCGGCCTGCTGCCACACGTCGTCGGGCACGCCGTGGCCGTCGCTCAGCCGGGTCACCGCCTCGGTGAGCTCGAGGGCCGCGCGCTCCCGCTCGTCGAAGAACGGCGCCTCGCGCCACACCGCGACCGCGTGCAGCCGCGCGTCGCTCTCCCCCTGCGCCTTCGCCTCGGAGCTGTGCATGTCCACGCAGTAGGCGCAGCCGTTGATCTGGCTGGCCCGCAGCTCCACCAGGTGCCGCAGCGACTTGGGCAGCGTGGACCGGCTCAGGTACTTCTCCAGGCCGAGCATCGCCTCGTAGGCGCCCGGTTCCAGCTCGGCGAGGTTCATGCGTTCGGTCATGCCGGTCTCCTCTCCTCTCCGGTACGGCACGGCCGTACCGGGCCCCCAGTGGAACGTGCCCTACCGTAGAGGGGTCCTTTTTCGCACATAAGATCCAATTTCTGGCAAAGTCCCTTGGGCCAATCGGAGGGCGGGCGATGGAGGTCCATGTCACGCTCACCGGGCGCGGCGACCTCGCCGCCCGCATCTACCGGCAGCTGCTCGAGGCGATCCTCGACGGGCGGCTGCGCACCGGCGACCGGCTGCCGCCCACCCGCGAGCTGGCCGCGCGCCTGCGGGTCTCCCGCAACACCGTCGCCGCCGCCTACGACCGGCTCGCCGCCGAGGGCTTCGTCACCGGCCGGGTGGGCGCGGGCACGTTCGTCTCGCTCACCCCGCCCACCGCGCGGCCGACCGGCCGCGGCACGCCCGGGACGCCGGCCCGGGAGGCCCCGCCCGGCGACATCGCCCCGCGGCCGGTGTGGCGGACGATCCCGGTGTGGCCGCCCCGCCGCGCCGAGGCGGCCCTGCCGTACGACTTCAAGCTGGGCGTGCCGGACGTCGCGCTGTTCCCGCTGGAGTCGTGGCGGCGGCTGGTGGCCCGCAGGCTGCGGGCCGCGACGCTCGCCGACGGCCGGTACGCCGACCCGGCCGGGCATCTCGGGCTGCGGGCGGCGATCGCCCGGCACTTCGGCGTCTCCCGGTCGCTGCGCGCGGGCGCCGACGACGTGATCGTCACCCAGGGTGCGCAGCAGGCCCTCGACCTCGTCGGGCGGGTGCTCATCGAGCCGGGCGACCTGCTGGCGGTCGAGGAGCCGGGCTACCCGCCGGCCCGGCTGCTGTTCCGCTCGCTCGGCGCCCGCGTGGCCGGGGTGCCGGTGGACGCGGAGGGCATCGACGTGGCCGCGATCCCGCCGGGGACGCGGCTGGTCTACGTGACGCCGTCGCACCAGTTCCCGCTCGGCACGCCGATGTCGGCGGCGCGGCGGGCGGCGCTGCTGGAGTGGGCGCAGCGGCACGGCGCCGCGGTGATCGAGGACGACTACGACAGCGAGTTCCGGTTCTCCGACCGGCCGCTGGAGCCGCTGCAGAGCCTCGACCGCGGCGGCCGGGTGATCTACGTGGGCTCGTTCTCCAAGTCGACGCTGCCGATGCTGCGGCTCGGCTTCCTCGTCGCGCCGGCCTCGCTGCGGCCCGCGCTGCTCGCCGCCAAACGGCTCGCGGACTGGCACGGGCAGTACCACGAGCAGGCGGCGATGGCCGACTTCATCGACGAGGGCCTGCTCGCCCGGCACATCCGCAAGGCGACCCGCAGCTACGCGGCCCGCCACCGGCGCATCCTCGCCGTGCTGCGGCGCGACTTCGCCGGGCTGCTCGACCCGGTCCCCTCCGCGGCCGGGCTGCACCTGTGCACCCGCCTCGCCCCCGGCGTGGCGGCCGACCTCGACGAGGTGGTGGGCCGCGCCCGGGAGCTGGGGGTGGGGGTGGAGCCGCTGTCCGCGTTCCACGCCGAGCCGGGCCCGCACCGCGGCGGGCTCGCGCTCGGGTACGGGGCGATCCCGCTCGAGCGCATCGACGAGGGCCTGCGCCGCCTCGCGATCGCCCTCCGCGCTGCCGCCCGGGAGCGGGCCGAGGTCGCGGCCGGGTGACGGTACGGCCGGCGCCCGCGGCCGGCCCGCCGTACCCGGACCGCCGCGGAGACGAAAAAGGCCGCCCCGGAGCGGGCGCCCCGGGACGGCCGGATGCGGCGGGTCAGGACACGCCGAAGACGATCTCGATCGCGCCGCGGGCGAAGTAGAGGACGAACAGCACGACGACGATCCACAGCAGCGGGTGGATCTCGCGGGCCTTGCCCTTGATGACCTTGATCAGCGCGTACGAGACGAAGCCGGCGCCGATGCCGTTCGCGATCGAGTACGTGAACGGCATGAGGACGATGGTGAAGAACGCCGGGATCGCGATCTCGTAGTCGCCGAAGTCGATGTCCTTGATCGAGGTCATCATCAGGAAGCCGACCACGACCAGGGCGGGGGCGGCCGCCTCGTGCGGCACGATGCTGACCAACGGGGAGAAGAAGGTCGCGAGCAGGAACAGCACGCCGGTGACCACGCTCGCCAGCCCGGTCCGGGCACCCTCCCCGACGCCGGCCGCGGACTCGACGTAGGTGGTGTTCGACGAGACGGACGCGGCGCCACCGGCCATCGCGGCGACCGAGTCGACGAGCAGGATCTCCCGGGTCTTCGGCAGCGTGCCGTCGGGCCGCACCAGGCCGGCCTGCCGGCCCACGCCGACGATCGTGCCCATCGTGTCGAAGAAGTCGGTGATCAGCAGCGTGAACACGAGCAGCACCGCGAAGATCATCGACACCTTGCCGAACGCGCCGAACAGGCTGAACTGGCCGAGCAGCGAGAAGTCGGGCAGGCTGACGATGTCGTCGGGCAGCCGCGGCACGTTGAGCCGCCAGCCGCCGGGGTTGGGCTGCCCGTCGGCGGTCTGCGCCTCCCCGGCGCCGACGATCGCCTCGACGATGATCGCGAGGATCGTCGTGCCGATGATGCCGATGAGGATCGCGCCGCGCGCCCGCCGGGCGACGAGGGCCGCGGTGACGAGCAGGCCGATCACGAACACGAGCATCGGCCAGCTGGTGAGCGCGCCGCCGATGCCGAGCTCCACCGGCACGCCGCTGCCCGAGCGCACGAACCCGGCGTCCACGAAGCCGATCAGGGCGATGAACAGGCCGATGCCGACGCTGATCGCGGTCTTCAGCTCGGCCGGGATCGCCCGGAACACCGCGGTCCGGAAGCCGGTGAGCACGAGGATCGTGATGACGATGCCCTCGAGGACGATGAGGCCCATCGCGTCCTCCCACGACATCTGGGTGGCGATGCCGTACGCGAGGAACGCGTTGAGCCCGAGTCCGGCCGCGATGGCGAAGGGCACGTTCGCCACCAGGCCCATGAGGATGGTGAGCACGCCCGCGACGAGCGCAGTCGCGGAGGCGACGAGGGCGAGGTTCGGCTGAGAGCCGTCGCCGAGGTACTGGCCGTCGGCGTCCTGCGCGGTGCCGATGATCAGCGGGTTCAGCACCACGATGTACGCCATCGTGAAGAACGTGGCCAAGCCGCCGCGGATCTCCTGGGCGACCGTGGAGCCACGCTCACTGATCCTGAAAAAGCGGTCCATTGAGCTACTCGAGGGTGGTGTTGGGGGACTGGGGGAACTCGGGGAGGGTGCGGCACGTGTTTCACTCACGCGCGCAGCGTGACAGCCGGTTTCACATGCGGGAAGACCTGCCGAGGTACGGTGACGGGATCGAAACCGATTCGTGCACGGCCCGAGCTGCAACGCACAGCACCGAACCACGCCAACGTTACCGTAACCGCATTTACCAGGTGCTTCGCCCCTCCCCGCTGCCGTCCTCCGCGACCAGGCGTCACGTAGTCTTGAGACGTGAGCCGGCCGAACCGCCCCGAGCTGCAGCCGATGGAGACGAACGACACGGCGACGTTCCTCGTCGGCACCGCGTTGTGGGCGATCGCGCTGGTCGTCCTGCTCATCGCCCGCCCCGCCGCGGCGGAGCCGTGGTGGCCCTGGACCTGCGTGGCGGGCATCGTCGGCGGCCTGTTCGGCCTGTGGTACTCGCGCCGCTACAAGCACCGGCACGTGCCCCCGCCGGCCTCGGCCGCCGCCGACGGCCCGGCGCCCTCCTCGGCCGCGCCCGAGTCCGGCGAGGCCGCGAACGGCACGGCCGCCGAGGCCCGCGAGCCGCACCCGGTGCCGCCCGCCGAGCCCGGCCGCTGACCGCCACGCCCGCGGCCCCGGCCCGGCCCCGACGCGGCCCGCTCGAGTCCGCGGCCGACACGCACGCCGCGGCGCCTTTAAGGCCCCGCCGAGGCGTCCGCACCCCGGCCGGTACGGCCCGGCGGCCGCCCAGGCACGCCCCGCGCCCGGGCGGCGGGAGCGGCGGCGTCAGGCCGAGCCGTCGAGGTCGGCCTCGGCGAGCAGCAGCGGGACCGCCTCGGGGTTGTGCAGCAGCGCCGCCACGGCGAGGCGGTCGCCCCACTGGCCGCTCGCCCACGCCAGGCCGCGGGCGAGCCCCTCGATCCCCGAGGCGTGCACCACGCCCTCGTAGAACCGCCACGCGGCGGGCCTGCCGTCGACGAGCAGCTCCTCGTGCTCCACGTAGCTCGCCGGGGCGGTCGGCAGCAGCGAGCGGACCTGCGGCGGCACCGGCTTCTCCACGCCGGTCGAGGTGACCTCGCCCGGCACGATCTCCCCGGCGAGCGGCAGGTCGAGCACCTCCGACAGCGCCTCGGCGAGGTCGAACGGGGCGAGCACGAGCGGCCGGTCGGCGACGAGCGGCAGCAGGTCGGGCGCCTCGACCACCACCGGGCAGCCGGGCGCCGCGGCGCTCTCCGGCCTGCCGTCCGGGCCGAGCACCGCGCCGTCCTCGGCGTCCGCGACCACGATCTCCCCGTTGAGGACGGCCCGGACCGCCGCGGGCGGCCGCACCCGCTCCGGCGGGATCGCGGCGATCGCCGTCCACAGCGCGCGCAGCTGGGCCCGGTCGACCTCGAGCTCCGGGTCGGCGAGCCGGTCGAGCAGCTCGTCCGGCCCGCCGTACGAGGCGAGCAGGTCGGCGAGCGTGGTGCGCACGCCGATCAGCGCGAGCGCGGTGCGGTCGATCCCCTCCGGCGCGTCGCCGTACAGGCCGATCAGCAGCGGGTCGCCGTCGGGCACGCGCAGCGTGGTCGGGCGGTGGCCGTCGAGCACCGGGCGGGTGCTCAGCCACCACGCGGTGTAGGACGGCACCTCGACCGTCTCGCCGCCGACGAGCACCCGCATCGGCTGCAGCGCGGCGCGCAGCGGCGGCCGGGTGAGCAGCTCGAGCGCGCCCTGCCAGTCGGCGACGAACTCCAGGTCGCGCACCGCGTAGAACTCCCGGCAGATCGGCGGCACGTCCGCGTCCGGCAGCAGCTCGCGGATCGCCTCCAGCCACTCGTCCTCGCGGTCGAGCGCGTGGTCGCACTCGTCCGGGTCGAGCACCACGTCCGCGTCGGCGACGGTGGCGAAGCCGTCGAGCACCCCCACCGCCTCCAGCACCCGCGGGCCGTACCGCTCGACGAGGTCGGCGGCGACCACCCCGAACGGCGAGTCCGGGTCGACGATCTTGCTGAGCCTGCCGTCCGGCAGCAGCAGCTCGCTCGCCGGGTAGGTCTCGCCATCCCGGCCGCGCAGCGCGAGCTCGGCGAGCCAGGGCGCCTCGCCGGGGGCGAGCCCGGCGGCCTCCACCAGGGAGAGCACGGCCTGCGCCACCGGCTCGGGGTCGTCGGCGTCGAGCGAGGAGGCCACCGCCGCCCGGGTGAGCGGGTCGTCGAGCACGGTGCGCGGGGTGGCCTCGGCAGCGCCGAGCCGCAGCAGCAGCGGGTGCGCGGCGTCGGCGTGCACGATCCGCAGCCCGAGCGGGGCGAGCACCTCCGGATCGATGCGCGCCCCCGGCTCGGACATGAGCAGGGTGCCGCGCGGGCCGCGCACCAGCCGGCCGTCGGCGAGCGGGACCGGGATCGCGCCGATCGCCTCCAGGTCGTCGGCGGGCAGCACGTCGTACAGCGACCGCCACCAGGCCGGGTCCTTACCCTCGACCGCCTCGCCGGAGATCATGTCGACCACGTCGGCGAGCTCCACCCGCTTCACCCCGAGCGCGTTCAGCGCCGCGCTCCGGTACGGCCAGCCCGCGGGCAGCAGCCCCGGCACGAACTCGGCGATCTTGGCGAGGAACTCGGCGGGCCCGGCGACCACCGAGGCCTGCCGCCCGGACACGATCCACGGCGCCTCGGCGCCGTCGCCGCGGCCGGAGGCGGCCGCGGGGCGGTCCCCCGCCGACCAGCCGGAGGCGCCGGCCTCGTCGTCGGCGGGCGGGGAGAGCGCGGGCAGCAGCGGCGTGTCGGGCAGCCGGCGCAGGATCGCCCGGCGGATCGCGGCGTCGATCTCGCTGCGGCCGATCGGCCCCGGCACCAGGTCGAGCAGCCGCGGGGTGCGCGGCAGCGCGGCGAGCAGGTCGAGGTAGGTCTCGGCGACCCGCTCGACGAGGAAGTCGGTGAGCGGGCCGGGCGCGACGTGGCGGCGGTCGGTCGCCATCGGGAACGTGGCGATGAGCAGCGCGGGCAGGTCGAGCGGCTCGTCGCTCGGCGTGGGGGCGTGCAGCACCGGGCGTACGTCCTTGGGCAGCGGGCCGGGCTCCCCCGCCGCGCCGGTGGCGCCGTCCCCGACCGGCACCGCCCAGCGCACCAGCCAGAACGGGCGGGTGCGCTCCTCGGTGGGCCGGTCCGCGAACAGCTCGGCCACCTGCTCGGGGGTGAACCGGCCGGACGCCTCGACCACCCGCCAGCCCTCGGCGGTGACCGTGCGGATCTCGCCGTCGAGCTCGATCTCGATCACGCCGAGCGACGGCATCGCGATCGGCAGCGCCGCCGAGGTCTCCTCGAGCATCCGCCGTACCGCGCGCTCGGCGGCCTCGTCGCGCATCGGCAGCACGACCACGGTGTCGAAGCCCTCGGGCACCTCGGCCTCGGCCGGGAACGGGAGCCGCAGCAGCGGCACGTGCCCGTCGCGGGCGGCGAGCTCCTCGGCGAGCGCGGGCTCGGCGGCGACCAGCTTGGCCGTCTCGGCGCGGGACCAGCGCACGCCCCCGGTGGCGCGGGAGTAGATCAGCGGCTCGTCGCACACCGACACCACGGCGGCGAACCCCACCCCGAAGCGGCCGACCACATTCGTCTCGCCGCGCTTGTCCGACACGCGCAGCGTGGCGAGGCTCGCCACCCCGGCGGCGTCGAGCGGGGCGCCGGTGTTCGCGGCGATGAGCACCCCGTCGCGCAGGGTGAGCCGGAGCCGCCCGGAGATCCCGGCCCGCGCCGCCGCGTCGGCCGCGTTCTGGGCGAGCTCGACGACGAGCCGGTCGCGGTAGCCGCCGAGCGCGAAGTCCTCCTCGGCGTTCGCGTCCTCGCGAAACCGCGCCGGGGAGGCGGCCCACCCGGCGAGCACGGTCCGCCGGATCCGCGCGGTGTCGAAGGTGTCGCTCATGAGTCTGCGTTCCTGTCGAAGCTGCTGGTGACGGGGCCGGCACCGGTTTCCGGCCCGGCAGACGACACGGCGACGCCCGGTCCGCCGGACGCCGCCGTCAGATCGCGGTTCAGGAATGCCCGAAGGGCTCGGAGGCGGTCTCGTCCACCGACCCCGGCGGCACCTCGTCCTCGCCGGGCGTGCCCTCCTCACCGGCCCGCAGCTCGTCGGGCTCGTCCATCAGGTCGTAGCCCATGTCGTCGAGGATCGGCGGGGCGGTCTCGGCGGTCGAGGAGGTCACCGGCGCCTCGGAGTGGGCGCCGCAGCCGTGGTCGGCGGAGACGACGCGGCCGTCGTCCGGCGCGTACTCGTTGGTGCACACGCCGAACATGTGGCCGAGCGAGCCCGCGAGCGGCCAGTAGAAGCCGCAGGTGGAGCACTGCGCCGGGGCCGCGTACGCGATCGGGGTGTTCGGCCCCCGGTCGCCGCCGTACCAGCGGCGGGCCGCGAGGTCACGGCCGTGCGGGGAGAGCACGCGGGCCCGGCCCAGGCCCAGCTCGTAGATCATCTGGTGGTCGCACTCGTCGGACGACAGAAATCCCGGGACGAGGCGGTCGTCGTCGGCCGGGGCGGGCAGGATGTCGCCGACCCCGAGATCCCCGGGGCGCAGCCGCTCGCTCCACGGCACCCAGGTGGGGGGAAGCAGCGCGCCCTCGCCCGGCAGCAGCACGGTCTCGCTCACGGTGACGTGGCGGGCGCGCGCGGCGCGCGCCACGGTGACGGCCCAGCGCCACCCGCGATAGGCCAGGTCGAGGCAGGCGAAGTAATGTGTGATGACGCGATCGCCTTCGACGTCGAAACCCAGGTGCTCGCCCACCTCACCCGGACGGGCGATCTCCTCGGCCGCCTTCCGGGCCAGGTCGACGGCGTCCACGCAGGCCGGGTCGGCGACGGGGGTTCGGGTGCGGGTACGACTCACGGTTCAATTTTCCCCCATGCCACGAGCGGACGGGACCGAGCCGGTGCGATAGGACGGATGGCCGACGAGGGGGGGAAACCGATGGCCGGAGCCTGGCAGCGGGTCCGGCGCGCGGCGGCCGCGACCGCCCGGGCCACCGCCGCGGCCTGCCGGGGGACCTACCGCGCCGGCCGTACCACCGTCCAGGCGACGCGCCGCGCGGCCCGCGGGGCCGGGCGGGCGGCCCGCCGGCTCACCCACGCGCAGGGGGCGGGCCGCAGCGGGCTGGGGCGGCTCATCGAGCTCACCGCGGCGCACAGCGCGGGCGACGCGCTGGTCACGGTCGCGCTCGCGGGCACGCTGTTCTTCGGCCTGCCGGTGAACCAGGCGCGCGGCCAGGTCGCGCTCTACCTGCTCGTCACGATGGCGCCGTTCGCGGTGGTGGCGCCGTTCGTCGGCCCGGTGCTCGACCGGTTCCGGTCCGGGCGGCGGTACGTGATGGCGGGCACGATGTTCGCCCGGGGCCTGCTGTGCTGGGCGCTGGCCGCGGCGATCGGCCCGGCGGACGCGGTGACGCTGTTCCCGGCGGCGCTCGCCGTGCTCGTGCTGTCGAAGGCGTACAACGTGTCCCGGGCGGCGATCATGCCGAGCGTGCTGCCCGCCGAGGTCTCGCTGGTGCGGGCGAACGCGCGGGTGACGCTGTTCGCGCTCGTCGCCGCGGGCGTGGCGGGCCCGGTCGCGGCGGGCCTGGCGGCGTGGCTCGGCCCGGAGTGGGTGCTGCGCGGCACCACGGTGCTGTTCCTCGCCGGGGGCGTGGCCGCGGTACGGCTGCCGCGGCACGTCGACGCCCCGGACGACCCGGAGGACGCCCCGGAGGCGGCCGCGGCGGCGCGGGACGACGCGGCCGGGCCGTACCCGGACGGCGGCGCGCCGGTGGCGGCGTTCGCCGAGCAGGGGCACGGGCGGCCGCGGCGGCGCGGGCGGGAGCTGTGGCGCACGCTGCGCACGGTCGGCCCGGTGGTGTCCGAGGCGATGCAGGCGAACCTCGCCACCCGGGTGCAGTCCGGCTTCCTGCTGTTCTTCCTGCTCTTCCTCGTCCAGGAGAACGGCCTGCCGGGGCCGCCCACGGAGCTCACCATCGCGGTGCTCGCCGCCTCGGCCGGGGCGGGCGGCCTGGTGAGCTCGGGGGTGGCGTCGCTGCTGCGCGGCCGGTCGCCGGAGCTGATCTCGTTCGCCACGCTCGCGCTCGCCACGGTCACCGCGGTGGTGGCCGCCTTCCTGTTCGGCCTGTGGACGGCGATCGCGCTCGCCGCCGTGGCCGCGTTCGCGCAGAACCTCGGCAAGCTCGCGCTCGACGCGATCGTGCAGCGGGAGATCGCCGAGGAGGTGCGGTCGTCCACCTTCGGCGTGGTGGAGTCGGTGCTGCAGATCGGCTGGGTGGCGGGCGGGCTCGCCGGGCTGCTGCTGTCCGGCCTCGCCGGCGGGCCCACCGGGCTCGGGGTGATGGCGGCCGGGCTGGTCGCGGTGCTCGCCCGGCTGGTCGCCGCCCGGGTGCGCCGGGTACGGACGGCGCGCCGGTACGGCGGGGCGGCCGCGGCCGGCGCGACGGCCGGGCCCGGCGCCGGAACCGATGATCCGGAGGACCCCGGCCCCGGCGCCGGTGACACGCGGCCGCTCACCCGTCCGCACGGGTGAGCGGCCGGCACACGTCGGGGCGGCCGGCACCGGGCCGCGCCGCGGCCGGCGGGCCGGGTGTCCGGGGATCAGCCGTCGAGGTCGTCGGCGAGCGCGCGCAGCAGCACGGCGATCTTCCGGGAGTGCTGCGCGTCCGGGTGCTTGCCCTTGCGGTAGAGGGTGGAGATGTCGTCGAGCAGCTTGATCAGGTCCTCGACGATCACCACCATCTCGTCGGGCTTCTTCCGCCTGAGCTTGGCCTTGCGGATGGACGGAACCTCCACGATGCGGACCGAGAGCGCCTGCTGGCCCCGCCGGCCCTCTGCCACGCCGAAATCCACTCGCTGCCCGGGCTTGAGCGTCTCGACGCCCTTGGGGAGCGCGGAGGAATGCACGAACACCTCACCGCCGTCGTCGCGGGTGAGGAAGCCGAAACCCTTTTCGGGGTCGTACCACTTGACCTTGCCAGTCGGCACAGGGGTGACCTCGTTCAGACAGTCGTGGAGATGAATGGAAGTAGGTTATGCCCACCTGAAAGCTCAGGTGACCGTCGAAACCGTGCCTGTTTCGCTAACCCGCCACTCCTCGTGCCACGCGACGAACGCCGTCAAGTCCGGCAACACGACGTCCGCCCCGTGATCCCGGAGCTCGTCGGCGGTGTAGGGTCCGGTGGCCACCGCGACGCTCACCGCCCCGGCCGCCCGCGCCGCCTCGATGTCGGCGATGTGGTCACCGACGTAGGCCTGCGCGCCGAACTCGGTGAGCGCCGCTCCCTTCGCCGCGCCGAACACCATCCCGGCCACCTCGTCCACCTCGATGCCGAGATGGTCCAGCGTACGGCGGGCAAGGTCGGGGTGTTTCCCGGTGACGACGATGACCCCGCCGCCGGCTCGCCGTACCGCGTCGACGGCCTCGGCGGCGCCCCGCATCGCGGTGGTGGCGGGCACGGCGATCTCGGGGTACATGCTGCGGAACAGCGCGGCGGCCGCGGGGATCTCCTCCGGCGGCAGCCAGTGCGCCAGCTCGCTCTCGAGCGGCGGACCGAGCCTGCTCACCGCGACCGCGCTGTCGATGAACACGCCGAGCCGCTCGGACAGCCTGTCGTAGGTCGCCGCGATGCCCCTGCGCGTGTCCGCCAGCGTCAGGTCAAGGTCGAATCCCACCGATCTCCCCACACTTGAAGCATGCCAAATCCCGCGGCGCTTGGCCTAACCCGTATCGGCGAAGTGACCGCGACTCACGGCCGTTCCGCGCCGGGCGCCGGGTACGGCGGGCCGGCGGCGGCGGGGCCGCGGCCGCGTGCCGCGCTCGCCGCTCCATGCGATGTTTCCCCGATACGTGGCGGAATGACGGTCCGATCCCCCGCTCCGGCGCGGATCGCCGCGCGGTTTGCCGGGATTTTCCGGCCGCCGGGTCTCGCCGGCGGGACGGCCCGCGACCGCCCGGGGTCGGCGGCCGCGCCCGGCCGGCCCCACGGCGTCACCACCCGTGTCCGCGCCGTCTCGCCACGGGGGCGGGCCGGTGGGGTGCGTCCCTACGATTGAGGGGATGACCGGGGAGTTCGCCGCCTGGCTGCGTGGCCGCACCGACGAGGAGCTGCGCGCCCTGGTCACCGCGCGCCCCGAGCTGGTCACCCCGGTGCCCGCGCACCTGGAGGCCCTCGCCGCGCGGGCGGCGACGCCGTCCGCGGTCGCGCGCGCCCTCGACCGGCTCGACCGGTTCGCGCTCGCCGTGCTCGAGACGCTGCTGGTCGCGGGCGGGCCGGTGGACCACGCGCGCCTGGCCGAGACGGTCGGCCGCGCGCTCGACCCGGATGCGGAGGCCGGCTTCCCGGCGGCGCTGCGGCGGACCGTGGACCGGCTGCGCACGCTCGCCCTCGTCTACGGGCCCGACGACGCGCTGCGGCTCGCGCCCGGGGTGGACAAGGCGCTCGAGCCGCCGGCCGGGCTGGGCCCGCCCGCGGCCGAGGCGTTCCGCCACCACCCGCCGGAGCGGCTCGCCGCCATCCTCGACGACCTGCGGCCCTGCGCCGCCGGCGCGGCCGGCACGGGCGACACGGGCCGCGGCACGGCCGCCGAGCGCCTCGCCGCGCTGCTCGCCGACCCCGCGACGGTGGAGCGGGCCGTGGCCGCGGTCTCCCCGCGGGCCCGGGCGGCGCTGGAGGCGCTCACCTGGGGCCGCCCACCGGCCAGGTGCCGAACGCGCGGCGCGAGGTGCGGGCGGCGACGGCCCGCAGCCCGATGGACGAGCTGCTCGCCCGCGGCCTGCTCGCCGCGACCGGCGCGGACACGGTGACGCTGCCGCGCGAGGTGGCGCTGGTGCTGCGCGGCGGGCGGGTGCACCGGGGGCTGCGGCACCGGCCCACCGAGCCGGCCGGGCGGCGGCGCGACCCCGCGCTGGCCGACCGCACCGCGGCCGGGCAGGCGTTCGCCTTCACCCGCCTGGTGGAGGAGCTGTGCGAGCACTGGGGCGTGGACCCGCCGGGCGTGCTGCGCTCCGGCGGCCTCGCCGTACGGGACCTGCGGCGCGCCGCGGCCCTGCTCGACGTGCCCGAGCCCGACGCCGCCCTCGTGGCCGAGGTCGCCTACGCCGCCGGGCTGATCGCCTCCGGCGGGTCGGTGGAGGGCGAGTGGCTGCCCACCCCGGCCTACGACGCCTGGCTCCGCAGGCCGCTGGAGGACCGCTGGGCGGCGCTCGCGGCGGCGTGGCTCGTCACCGAGCGCGCCCCCGGCCTCGCCGGGGACCGCGACGAGCGCGACCGGCTGCTCAACGCGCTCCACCCGGGCCTGCGGCGGCCCGCCGCGGCCGAGGTCCGCGCGGCCGTGCTTCGGGTGCTCGCCGCGGCCGAGCCCGGCTTCGCCCCGGACCGCGACGCGGTGGTCGCCCGGCTCGACTGGGAGCGGCCGCGGCGGCGCGGGCCGTACCGGGACCGGTTCGCCGACTTCACCCTGCACGAGGCGGAACGGCTCGGCGTCACCGGCCTCGGCGCGCTCGCCGGGCACGGCCGGGCGCTGGTCGCGGACGGCCCGGAGCGCGCGGCCGCGGCCCTCGCCCCGCTGCTGCCCGAGCCGGTCGACCACGTGCTGCTGCAGGGCGACCTCACCGCGGTCGCGCCCGGCCCGCTCACGGCCGAGCTGGGCCGGTGGCTCGCGCTCGCCGCGGAGGTGGAGTCGAAGGGCGGGGCGACCGTCTACCGGTTCACCGAGGCGTCGATCCGGCGGGCGCTCGACGCCGGGCACACCGCCGACGAGCTCGTCGCCATGCTGGAGCGGCACTCGGCCACGCCGGTGCCGCAGCCGCTGCGCTACCTGGTGGCCGACGTGGCGCGGCGGCACGGCCGCATCCGGGTCGGCACGGCGAGCGCGTACGTGCGGTGCGACGACCCGGCGGTGCTCGACGAGGTGATGGCCGACCGGCGGGCGGCGCCGCTCCGGCTGCGGCGGCTCGCCCCGACGGTGATCATCTCGCGGACGGCGCGGGCCGCGCTGGTGGACTCGCTGCGCGCGATGGGGTACGCGCCGGTCGCCGAGTCGGCGGAGGGGGCGGTGCTCGTGGCGCGGGCGGACGCGCGCCGGGCCGATCCGGGGGCCGAGCCGCGCGGGGCGCCGCCGGAGGTCGCGCCGGAGCCGCACGTGGCCGACGCCGTGGTGCGTGCGATGCGGGCCGGGGACCGGGCGCGGGCGGCGGCGGCGCGCCACGGCGAGGCGCCCGAGGGCGAGCCGCCGCGCTCGCCGGTGGCGACCACGCTCGCGGTGCTGCAGGAGGCGATCCGGCGGGGGTCGCGGGTGTGGATCGGGTACCTCGACTCGCAGGGCCGCGCCACGAGCCGGATCGTCGAGCCCGCGCGCCTGGAGGGCGGGCAGCTCACCGCGTACGACCGGACCCGCGCCGCGGTCCACCGGTTCGCCGTGCACCGGATAACCGGCGTGTCCACCATGGCGGGCGAAAACGATGAATGATGGTATGTGTCGGCCTATCAGCGCCAGTGAGTGAAGCGAGAGCAGAGACGTGAGCCACGGCGGATATCAGCCGGGATCGGATCCGCGGGATTGGCAGCCGCCCGCCGGGCCGTACGGCTACCAGGAGGGTTCCGGATACGAGCAGCCGGGCTATGGCCAGCCGGGCTATGACCAGGGCCACGGACAGCCCGGGTACGACCAGGGCTACGGGCAGCCGGGGTACGCCGACCCGGGGTACGCGCAGCCGGGGCAGGCCACCCCCGGGTGGCAGAACGCCTACGACCAGGCGGCGTACGGCGTCGAGCAGCAGCCCTACGCCGCGCCCGGGTACGGCCCGCACCCGTACCCGCCGCGCAACGACGGCCTGCGCACGCATGCGATCGTCGCGCTCGTCGTCACCATCGTGCTCGCGCTGAGCTGCTACGTCTCGCCCGGCGGCATCGCGGGCGCGATCCTCTCCGGCATCGCGCTGAGCAAGGTGGACGTCCAGCCGGAGACCGCGCGCGGCCTGCTGAAGTGGGCGTGGATCGCGGTCGGCGTCAACGTCGGCCTGATCGTCGCGCTGTTCATGTTCGGCATCACGCTCGCGATCGGCAGCGGGGCCTGACCGTTCCCCGGGCCACCCGGGTCCGCGCGGCCCGTTCCCGCAGGTGGGGACGGATTCGGCCGCCGGTCGTGTTGGATAGAGGACGGTGCCGCCGCGGCGCGCCGTACCGTGGCCCGGCGGGCCCGGGGACGCGGCCCGGCGGGCGCCGGCCCCGGACGGCCGGGGCCGGGCAGGCGCGCGTGCGCGGCGTGGCGCGTCGCCGGCTCGTCACCATCGCGACAGGATTCGGGAGCGCCCAGTGAACGATGGCCCGCTGATCGTGCAGTCGGACAAGACCCTGCTGCTGGAGGTCGGCCACCCCATGGCCGACGAGTGCCGCCGGGCGATCGCGCCGTTCGCCGAGCTGGAGCGCGCCCCCGAGCACGTGCACACCTACCGGGTGACCCCGCTCGCGCTGTGGAACGCCCGGGCCGCCGGGCACGACGCCGAGCAGGTGGTCGACGCGCTGCTCCGCTACAGCCGCTACCCGGTGCCGCACGCGCTGCTGGTGGACGTCGCCGAGACGATGTCCCGGTACGGCCGGCTACGGCTGGAGAAGCACCCGTCCTACGGCCTGGTGCTCACCACCACCGACCGGGCCGTGCTCGAGGAGGTGCTGCGCGCGAAAAGCGTGAAACCGCTGCTCGGGCGGCGGTTCGACGAGGACACGGTCGCGGTGCACCCGTCCGAGCGGGGCACGCTCAAGCAGGCGCTGCTCAAGCTCGGCTGGCCCGCCGAGGACCTGGCGGGATACGTCGACGGCGAGCACCACCCGATCGAGCTGGTGGAGGACGGCTGGCGGCTGCGCGACTACCAGCGCGAGGCCGCGGACGCGTTCTGGGCCGGCGGGTCGGGCGTGGTCGTGCTGCCGTGCGGCGCGGGCAAGACGATCGTCGGCGCGGCGGCGATGGCGCGCGCCCAGGCGACCACGCTGATCCTGGTGACGAACACGGTCTCCGCGCACCAGTGGAAGCAGGAGCTGCTGCGCCGTACCTCGCTCACCGCGGACGAGATCGGCGAGTACACCGGGACCCGCAAGGAGATCCGGCCGGTCACGATCGCCACCTACCAGGTGATGACCACCAAGCGGCAGGGCGTCTACCGGCACCTGGAGCTGTTCGACGCCCGCGACTGGGGCCTGATCATCTACGACGAGGTGCACCTGCTGCCCGCGCCGATCTTCCGCCGCACCGCCGACCTGCAGGCGCGGCGGCGGCTCGGGCTCACCGCGACGCTGGTGCGCGAGGACGGCCGGGAGGGGGACGTGTTCTCCCTGATCGGGCCGAAGCGATACGACGCGCCGTGGAAGGAGATGGAGAACCAGGGCTGGATCGCGCCGGCCGACTGCGTCGAGGTGCGGGTCACCCTCTCCGACGAGGAGCGGCTCGCCTACGCGATGGCCGAGCCGGACGACCAGTACCGGCTGTGCGCCACCACCCCGGCGAAGACGCGGGTCGCCGAGGCCCTGGTGCGGCGGCACGCGGGCGAGCGGGTGCTGGTGATCGGGCAGTACATCGACCAGCTCGACGAGCTGGGGCGGCACCTCGGCGCGCCGGTGGTCAAGGGCGAGACCACGGTGCGCGAGCGGGAGCGGCTGTTCCAGGAGTTCCGCGCGGGGAAGATCCCGGTGCTCGTGGTGTCGAAGGTGGCGAACTTCTCGATCGACCTGCCCGAGGCCACGGTCGCCATCCAGGTGTCGGGCACCTTCGGCTCCCGCCAGGAGGAGGCGCAGCGGCTCGGCCGGGTGCTGCGGCCCAAGCCGGACGGCGGCGGGGCGCGGTTCTACGCGGTGGTGAGCCGCGACACCAAGGACCAGGAGTACGCGGCGCACCGGCAGCGGTTCCTCGCCGAGCAGGGGTACGCCTACCGGATCGTCGATGCGGACGACGTGCTCGCGGGTGACTGACCGCGGGCACGCCGCCCGCTCCCGGCGTCTGCGGCGGATCAGCTCCAGGAGACGCCGCGAACCCAGGAGACACCGCGAACCGTCGCCAAGTCTCGTCACCCCCCTCGCTCGCTGTGATGACCCCCTTGTCCCCCGATCCCTGACATACCCGGATGATTCCGGCGAGTCACGGGTGACGCCCGCATCCCGGTGGAACCGGGTCATCCACCGTGCTGATCGAGCACGCCCCCGACGAACAGCACGCCCTCGGCGATCAGCCAGCAGATCAGGGCCGCCGTCATCAACATCGCGAACCGGCCCGGATCCCGGCGCGCGACCGGCCCGAGCCAGGCGCCGGCGGTGCACAGCGCCGCGGTTACCGCGAAGACGGCGGACCCGAACGGGACGGCCCCGAGGCGCTCCCGGCACGCCTCGGTCTCCTCCTCCGCCGAGCAGAACGCCTCGAGCCCCCAGCCGGCGAACACCGACAGCCCCCACAGCGCGGCGAGCAGCAGGCTCGCCACGGTGGGGAGCACCGGCGACACCCACATGCCCTCGCCCCCCGGCACACCGCGCCCACCGCCGGACGCGCCCGCGGCCCGCGCCTCGAGCGTCGTCTCGGGCGCGTCGTCGGAGCGCCCGTCCGGTGTGCCGAAGATCGATGTCACAGGCCGAAAATACCGCTGTTTCCACTCGTATGGAATCAGTGCGACGGTCGAAGTTCCGGCGTCGTCGCCCGCCGCGGGAGGCGGCGTACGGCCCCGGCCCGCGCGGCCGCCGCGCCGATCCCCCGTCCCGCGGCGCGTTTGATCACGCGGATCCGCGGGAGTAGACTGTCTGCCCCGTCCGCCACGGCCGGGTGCCCGCCGAGCGGTACCACCGGCGGAACCCGCCCCGGCCCTCTGGCCGGTGCCCTGATCGCACCATCCGACCGACCCGCCGGACCCTGTTTCTTGGGCCGGGCTTTTCCGGCCTGGCGTTCCTTGGGCCGGGCTCCCCCGGCCTGGTTGCTCCGGCCGGGTCGTCCGGCCGTCCCGTCGCGAGCGGTCCGGCCGAGAAGCCGCCCGGCCGAGTCCCGGGCCCGCCGTACCACCGACGTCATCGCGCGCGGCCGCCGCACGGCCGCGGTACGCACCGTTCCCGCACGTGTCCCCACGCACGTGTCCCGACGCGTGCCCCGGCACGCGTCCCCGTCGTGTGCCGGTAAGGCGCGCCGCCGCGCCCGCAGGCGCCCGCGGCGACGGCGCCGGCGAGAAGCCCGCCGAGAAGTCCGACGAGAAGCTGGAGGTTCTCCCATGCCCGCGCACCGGCTCGCGCCCGACATAGCCGAGGAGTCCGGAGACGAGGTACTCGCCCGGGAACGCGCCCACCTCGCCGCGGCCCGGGCGGCGCTGCGCGCCATGCGCGAGCACGCCGAGTCGCTGTCCGCCGACGCCGCGGGCGACTGGGTCTCCCAGGAGATCCTGCGGCACGCCCTCGACCGGCGCATCGCCGCGCTCGCCGACCTCCCCGACACCCCGCTGTTCTTCGGCCGCCTCGACCGGGCCGCCGACGACGACCTGCCGCACACGATCCACGTGGGCCGCCGCCACGTGCACGACGGCGACGGCCGCCCGCTCGTGATCGACTGGCGGGCGCCGGTCTCCCGGGCGTTCTACCAGGCCGGGCCCGCCGACCCGATGGGGGTACGGCTGCGCCGCCGGTTCGGCCACCGCGGCGGCGAGCTCACCGCGTACGAGGACGAGCACCTCGACCGCGGCGAGCCGCTCGGCACCTCGCGCATCCTCACCGAGGAGATCGAGCGGCCCCGCACCGGCCCGATGCGCGACATCGTCGCCACCATCCAGCCGGACCAGGACGAGATCGTCCGCCGCGACCTGGCCAGGACGGTCTGCGTGCAGGGCGCGCCCGGCACCGGGAAGACCGCGGTCGGCCTGCACCGCGCCGCCTACCTGCTGTTCACCCACCGCGAGCGGCTGCAGCGCGACGGCGTGCTGATCGTTGGCCCGAACCGGGCCTTCCTCGGCTACATCTCCGCGGTGCTGCCCGCGCTCGGCGAGCTCACCGTGGAGCAGACCACCGTGGCCGAGCTGCTCGGCGCGTCCGGGGACGTGGCCGCGGAGGACCCGGAGACCGCGGCGATCAAGGGCGACGCGCGCATGGCCGCGGTGCTCCGCCGCGCGCTGTGGGCGCACGTGACCAAGCCCGAGGAGGGGCTCGTCTACACCAGGGGCGCGACCCGCTACCGGGTGGCCGACCACGAGGTGCGCGAGATCGTCGCCTCGCTGCGCGGCACCGGCCGGTACGGCCCCGGCCGCGCCGCGCTCGCGCAGCGGCTCGCCCACGAGGTGCTCGTGCGGATGGAGCGCCGCGGCGAGGCGCCCGACGACCGGGTGCAGGACGCGGTCGCCCGGTCCGCGCCGGTGAAGCGGCTGCTCGACAAGGTCTGGCCGAAGGTCACCCCGCAGCAGGTGCTGTTCCGGCTCTACTCCGACCCCGAGTTCCTCGCCGCCGCGGCCCGCGGCGACCTCACCGAGGCCGAGCGGGAGCGGCTGCTGTGGCGCAAGCCGTACCGGTCGCCCCGGTCCGCCAGGTGGACGGCCGCGGACGCGGCGCTGCTCGACGAGCTCGCCGACCTCGTCGAGCGCACCCCCTCGCTCGGCCACATCGTGGTGGACGAGGCCCAGGACCTCTCGCCGATGCAGCTGCGCGCGCTCGGGCGGCGGTGCCGCGCCGGGTCGGCGACCGTGCTCGGCGACCTCGCGCAGGGCACCACCCCCTGGTCGGCCCGGTCCTGGGCGGAGGTGCTCGGCCACATGGGGGTCAGCGACGGCGAGGTCACCGAGCTCACCGTGGGCTTCCGGGTACCCCGGGAGGTGCTCGACTTCGCCGCCCGCCTGCTCCCCGCCATCGCCCCCGGCCTCGCCGCACCGCGCTCGCTGCGCCCCGGCCCCGGCTCGCTCACGGTACGGCCCGCCGCCACGCTCGCCGAGGCGCTGCCCGGCGCGGTGCGGGCCGCGCTCGCCCGCGAGGGCTCGATCGGCGTCATCGCCGCCGACGCCGCCGTGCCCGCGGTACGCGCCGCGCTCGACGGCGTGCCGCACGGTCTGCTCGACGACGGCGGCGAGGGCGACCACCGGGTCGTGGTCGTGCCCGCCACGCTCGCCAAGGGCCTCGAGTACGACCACGTGATCGTGGCCGAGCCCGCCGAGATCGCCGAGGCCGAGCCCCGCGGCCTCGCCCGCCTCTACGTCGTGCTCACCCGGGCGGTCACCTCGCTCACCGTGGTGCACACCCGCCCGCTGCCCGGGCCGCTCGCGGGCTAGGCCCGCCGCGCCGCCGCCCGCACCCCCGCCGGGCGGCGCCGCCGTACCCGGCCGCCCCCGGGCGTTGTCCGGGCACGGGAACGTCCGGGGCACAGGAAAGGGGCGGCCCGTGCGGACCGCCCCGTTGCCCGATGGGTGCTGATCGGGAGATGGGAAGGGACTCAGAAGTCCATGTCGCCGCCACCCGGGGTGGCCGCGGCCTTCTCCTTCTCCGGCTTCTCGGCGATGACGGCCTCGGTGGTGAGGAACAGGGCCGCGATCGAGGCGGCGTTCTGCAGCGCCGACCGGGTCACCTTGGCCGGGTCGATGATGCCCGCCTCGAACATGTCGACGTACTCGCCGGTCGCGGCGTTGAGGCCCTGGCCCGGCGGCAGGCTGCGGACCTTCTCCACCACGACGCCGCCCTCGAGGCCGGCGTTGATCGCGATCTGCTTCAGCGGCTCCTCAAGGGCCTTCTTGACGATCTGGGCGCCGGTGGCCTCGTCACCGGTGAGCTCCAGCTTGTCGAAGGCCTTGGCGCCGGCCTGGAGCAGGGCGACGCCACCACCCGGGACGATGCCCTCCTCGACGGCCGCCTTCGCGTTGCGGACGGCGTCCTCGATGCGGTGCTTGCGCTCCTTGAGCTCGACCTCGGTGGCCGCACCGGCCTTGATGACGGCGACGCCACCGGCGAGCTTGGCGAGCCGCTCCTGCAGCTTCTCGCGGTCGTAGTCGGAGTCGGTCTTCTCGATCTCGGCGCGGATCTGGTTCACGCGGCCCGCGATCTCCTGCGGGTCACCGGCACCGTCGACGATCGTGGTCTCGTCCTTGGTGACGACGACCTTGCGGGCGCGGCCGAGCATGTCGAGGGTGGTGTTCTCGAGCTTGAGACCCAGCTCCTCGCTGATGACCTGGCCACCGGTGAGGGTGGCGATGTCGCCCAGCATGGCCTTGCGGCGGTCGCCGAAGCCCGGGGCCTTGACCGCGACGGACTTGAACAGGCCGCGGATCTTGTTGACGACCAGGGTGGCGAGGGCCTCGCCCTCGACGTCCTCGGCGATGATCAGCAGCGGCTTGCCGGCCTGCACGACCTTGTCGAGCAGCGGCAGCAGGTCCTTGTTCGCCGAGATCTTGCCGTTCACCACGAGGACGTAGGGGTCCTCAAGGACCGCCTCCATGCGCTCGGGGTCCGTCACGAAGTACATCGAGATCAGACCCTTGTCGAAGCGCATACCCTCGGTGAGCTCGAGCTCGAGGCCGAAGGTGTTGCTCTCCTCGACGGTGATGACGCCTTCCTTGCCGACCTTGTCCATCGCCTCGGCGATCATCTCGCCGATCTGGGTGTCGCCGGCGGAGATGGAGGCCGTGGAGGCGATCTGCTCCTTGGTCTCGACGTCCTTGGCGATCTTGGAAAGCTCTTCGCTCACGCGCTCGACGGCGGCCTCGATGCCGCGCTTCAGCGCCATCGGGTTCGCGCCGGCGGCGACGTTCCGCAGACCCTCACGTACCAGGGCCTGGGCGAGCACGGTGGCAGTGGTGGTGCCGTCGCCCGCGACGTCGTCCGTCTTCTTGGCGACCTCCTTCACCAGCTCGGCGCCGATCTTCTCCCAGGGATCCTCGAGCTCGATCTCCTTGGCGATCGAGACGCCGTCGTTGGTGATCGTGGGGGCACCCCACTTCTTCTCCAGCACGACGTTGCGGCCCTTCGGGCCGAGCGTCACCTTCACGGCGTCGGCGAGCTGGTTCATACCGCGCTCGAGACCGCGCCGGGCGTCCTCGTCAAACGCGATCATCTTGGCTGCCATACGGCTGAGACCTCCCAGACAAAGGGTGGCTTGCAGCGGATCGAGCCGACGCCCGCGACGGCATGGTCCTGCCTCGTCCGCGACCTCCCTTCGCGCGGTTCGGCAAGGCCCCATCGCCTCGATCCGGTTGTCACTCTCGACAGGAGAGTGCCAACGAACTGTCTAGCACTCTACCCCCGCGAGTGCAAGCGCAAGCCCTGCGACCTGGAGATATGTGCCCGAAAGGCCGCTCAAAAGGGCTTCCAAGCACCTTTGCCCGCGACTTGACGAGACGCCCCGCGGCGACCTTGCGACGGGACCCAAAAGGGCTCGGCCCGCGCGCCCGGACCGAGCCCACGTCGCGTCGTGAAGTACCCGTCAGATCGACCGGACGGATTCGGCCTGCGGACCCTTCAATCCCTGCGTGATCTCGAACTCGACCCGCTGCCCCTGCTCGAGCGACTTGTACCCGTCCATCAGGATCGCGGAGTAATGGACGAACACATCCTTACCACCGTCGACCGCGATGAAGCCGTAGCCCTTCTCCGCGTTGAACCACTTGACGGTGCCCTGCGCCACTTTCCGACTCCTCTTGCTGGGCCAGAACCTCGCCCATTTCTCCGCGAGGCCCATGACCGACGATCCGGGAAGCCGGGGAAACCTCCCGAACGCGCCGATCGCTTTCGACGATACCTGTGGCATGCCGTGGGGCAACAGAGTCAACCGCAAAACTCATCGTTGACCTTCGCACGCCGCGCACCGATTCGCATCCGCACTCGCCGGACGCTTTCCGGGAAATTCGGATTTTGTATCCCGTTTCGCAAACTTCGCCGCCGATAGCGCGGTGCGCCGTAAGCGAACAGAACGCGAAGACGCCCGCGTACGCGGCGTTCGCACGCGGGCGTCATGCGTCACGACTCTGCGCGGCGCCGGGACGGCCCCGCCATACGCGATCGGTATGGCGCCGATCGGCAGGGCACTGATCGGTCCTGTGCCGATCGGTACGGCGCGGCCGGGCACCGCCGCCGGGCGTCAGCCGCCGGCCACCGCGGGGATGATCGAGATGAGCGCCCCGTCCGGGATCGCGGTGTCGAGGCCGTCGGCGAACCGCACGTCCTCCTCGCCGACGTAGACGTTGACGAAACGGCGGATCTTGCCCTGGTCGTCGAGAATTCGGGCGCCGATCCCCGGGTAGTCCGCGTCGAGCTTCTGCAGCACCTCGCGGAGCGTGGCACCCTCGCCCGTGACCTCGGCGGCACCCTGCGTGTACGTACGGAGGATCGTCGGAATCCGTACCGTGACAGCCATAATTGCAAACCTTTCAGGAATTGTCCGGGAAGGCGGCGCGGAAGGCGTCGAGCGACGGACGGATCGTGGCGGTGGGCCGGGCACCGGCCGAGAACGCGTCGAGCGTCTTGAGGCCGTCGCCGGTGTTGAGCACCACCGTCTCCGCATCGGGGTCGATCCGGCCGTCCGCGACGAGTTTGCGCAGCACGCCGACGGTGACGCCGCCCGCCGTCTCGGCGAAGATCCCCTCGGTGCGGGCGAGCAGGTGCACGGCGTCGACGATCTCCTCGTCGGTGACGTCCTCGACCGCGCCCCCGGTGCGCCGGGCGATGTCGAGCACGTACGGCCCGTCGGCCGGGTTCCCGATCGCGAGCGACTTGGCGATCGTGTCCGGCCGCACCGGCCGCACCACGTCGTGGCCGGCCTTGAAGGCCGCCGAGACCGGGGCGCAGCCCGCGGCCTGGGCACCGAAGATGCGGTAGGGCTTCTCCTCGACGAGCCCCAGCTTGATCAGCTCCTGGAAGCCCTTGTCGATCTTGGTGAGCTGGGAGCCGGAGGCCACCGGGATCACCACGTTGTCCGGCAGCCGCCAGCCGAGCTGCTCGGCGATCTCGTACGCGAGCGTCTTGGAGCCCTCGGCGTAGTAGGGGCGCAGGTTGACGTTGACGAACCCCCACCCCTCGCCGATGGGGTCGCCGATCAGCTCCGAGCAGAACCGGTTGACGTCGTCGTAGGTGCCCTCGATCGCCACGAGCCGCTTGCCGTAGATGGAGGCCATCACGATCTTGGCCTCCTCCAGGCCCGCCGGGATGAAC
>Ga0310839_100266_pt1 | contig 38872 bp, 35 predicted proteins | sample SM_ome_7_FD_201305 | JGI IMG/M metagenome (GOLD analysis project Ga0310839, IMG submission 201305) | Sorghum-adapted microbial communities enriched on stacked mutant (SM) sorghum from Joint BioEnergy Institute, Emeryville, California... ...
GCCGCTCCGCGAGCCGGACGGGCGTGTAAACCAGCTCGGCGGATTCCGCCGGAATCGTGAACGACGCGCCCCATTCTTTCGACCGCTGCGCATCCTTGAACACCGTGGAGGGGCCGTACCATTCCAGACCCGCGACGGGCATGTTCAGCATGTTGGTTTCTTTCTTCGGGTAAACGTATTCGTCAACGTTCACCCATGCAAGCCGTTCAAGCGTGAAAACATCGGAACGCCCCACGGTCAGCATGTAGCTGAGTTCGGCCTTCTCCTGCGGCTGCACGGTGCGCGGATTGTCGGCGGACGGCTTCAGCGTATAGACGACGCCGCCCGTCGTCACCGCGCGCAGCTCGTATCCCGGCACGGCCACGGCACGGCTGGCGGTATTGTACAGCCGGACGACCGCGCCGATTCTGACGCCCTCCGGAACGCGTTCGTTCAGCACCGTCTTCACGCCGGCCTTGAGCACGCTGTTCAGCGTATAGGGCGTATCGCTCGCCGTCCCGGCGGGCGCGGCCGAGACGGTGGTGGCGGCCGAACCCGGAGACGCGGCCAGGGCGATGATCAGCCCGGTCATGATCCATGCCGCCCACCGTTTCCATCTTCGTCTGTTCATTCCGCTTGTCCCTCCTTGCCGCTCCGTTCAACGATCACGCGTTCCCCGTCGGTGAGCGCATTGACGCCGGTAATCGCGATGCTCTCGCCTTCGCTGACACCGGACAGCACTTCATAATAGGATGGTGTCGACCGGCCGGTCTTCACTTCGCGTTTTCTCACGATATCGTCTTCGATGACGAACACATACCGCCGGCTTCCTTCCTCGAGCACGGCGTACTGCGGCACCGCAAGCGCGGACAGTTCGGCTTCTTCCGACAATTCGACGGCTACCTTCATGCCCGGCTTGAGCCGGCCGTCGCGATTCGGCACCGTGAGTTCCAGCACATAAGCGTTCCGCTCGGGATCCGGGATGGATGACAGATAGCTCACGGGCGCTTGTCCCTGCTCTTCGCCGCCGGGCAGCACATACTTGAGCTCGGCCTTGCCCCGCACATATTGCGCGCCTTCTTCGTTCAGGTAAGCGACGATCCGCACCGGATCCACCTGCTCGATCCGCCCGACGGGCACGCCCTCCCGAACCATCATGCCTTCAATTAATGTCAGCTGCGTGATGACGCCGCCGACCGGCGCCTTGATCGTAAGCTGTTCGAGCGCCTCGCTCCGCAGCTGCAGCGCCAGCTCCGCATCGGCCAACCGGTTCTCCAGTTCCGCCATCCGGTCGGACTGGTTCAGCGACTGCAGCCGCTTGCGCGCAAGTTCCAGATCCTGACGGTAGGATTCGAGTTCCGATGCCGACCGGTCGACGTCCTCTTTCGTCGCCAGGCCGCTGTCGTAGTCGTTGCGGACCTTGTTGTGCTGGCGCTGCAATTCGTTCAGTCTGATCTCCATCTTGCGAATCTCCGCCGCGAGCTCCTGCCGGCTGACCGACAGTTCCTGGCGGGCCGTCCGGAGCGCGCTGTTCGCCTGGTCGACGGCGGCCAGCGCCTGCTCATAGGCCAGATTGACCTCTTCGGAAGACAGCTGCGCGATCGGTTCGCCTTCCTCCACGGTATCGCCGAGCTTTTTGTGCAGCGTCTCGACCGTGCCGGAGATCTTCGGTTCGACATCGAACTGAATCGAGGACTCGACATCCGCCGTAATGTGAATCGGTTCCTCGATCTGCCGCACGGCCACCGTCTCGGTCCGCACGGACCGGATCTGCGGCGTTACATCCGCCTCTTCCCGCGGGGCGGAGAACGCGTCGAGGAGCGTGCATCCCGCGGTCATCGACAGACACAGCGCGACGACCGCGGCATTACGAGCGTTGCGCGCCGCCTGCCGCATCCTTCGCTCTCGTTGCACCGGCCCAACCTCCTCATTTGCCGTAATAGTCCGAATAGGGATCCAGCGCTTTCCGATTCATTTTGTTCAAGACCGCGCCAAGCAGGTTCGCATTGGCCTGCACCAGCTCGGTTTTCGCCTTCAGGACGGCTTTCTCCCGCGCCTTGCCGCTTTCGAGCACGAGCAGCACGCCGTCGCATTTGGCGGCGAGAATCTTCGCGTCGATGGCGGCCAGAATCGGCGGCGTATCGACGATGACCATGTCGTATGCCTGCTTCAGCAGCGCGATCAGCTCCGTCATCCGTTCGGAAGCCAGCAGGTCCGAAGGATTCGGGACGCTGCGCCCCGCGCCGATGAACGCCGCGCCGACCATCGTGTCCGTCAGCACGTAAGACGGCATCATGCCGGGATCGAGCAGATAATCCGTAAGTCCCGGGCTGCGGCGCCGATCTATCACCTGATGTAGCGTCGGCTTGCGGATGTCCCCGTCGACCAGGACGACGGTGCGGCCGGCCCGCGCATAGGCGGACGCCAGGTAGAGCGCCGTGGTCGATTTGCCTTCGCCGGGGACGGCCGAGGCAACGGCGACGGCGCGGATCGGCCGGCGGCGGGAAGCGAACTCGATGTTCGCCTTGAGCGTCCGGTAGGCTTCCATGAACGGCGACACATCGTCGACCTGCAATGTCGTCGCGTCTTTATTTGACCGCGGCATAAGCTTCCTCACCGATCCTTCCCTGGGTTCCCTTGCGGCTGCGGGTGCGGCCCGAACGCAGTCTCGTCTTCGGCACCGAGGCGAGCGTCGAGACGCCGAGCACCCGCACGACATCCGCCTCGTCCTTGATCCGGTCGTCGAGCACATCGAGCAGGATGGCGATGCCGACGGACACGATCAGCGACGCCGCGAAGGCGAGAAAAATATACGTAGTGTGCTGTTCGTTCACCGGATTGGGACTCGCCGACAGCTTCGCTTCGGTCAGCAGCACGGCGGAATGGCCCGGCGAAATTTTCGGCAGCTCCGTGACGAACACGTCCGTAATCGCATTGACCATCATGACTGCCCGTTCGTACGAAAACCCGGTGACCGAAATGATCATGACGGACGTGTTGTTCAGCGCATGAACGGAGACGCTGCGGATGAGCTCCTCGGTCGAGGCGTCGAGCTGCGGGTACCGCTCGACCACTTTGTCCATGATGATCGGCGTGCGGATGATCTCCTTGTACGTTTCGATCACGCCGCCTCCGGAGGACATTTGTCCGATGTTCATGACGCCCCGGCTGAACGGATCCGCCGCATCCGCGCTGTTGACATACAGTTTCGTCTGCGCCGCATAGAGCGGCACATAGGTGTTGTAACTGAAGTAAGCGGCGCCGATGGTGCATGTCAGCACGATCAGGACGATGAGCCAGAGCCTGCGACGCACGATCCGCAAGTATTCCCGCAAATCAATGTCTTCGGATTTCAAAGGTTGTCGCCTCCAGACGACCCGCCCGCTTCAGACGAACCCGATATGGGGGTCCGCCGGCCGGGCGAATCGGCGGTTTGTTCGCCGTCAAAGCAAATGTTGTTCTATATAGTGAACATACCGGCATGCGCCGGCCAGCCGCAGCCGCCGGCTGCGCCGCCGTGCAGAGCCGAAACCCGCGCATTCACTTCGTGCGCTTAAGACGCTCCGGGTTGCGAAGAAATTCGCGAATTTCCTCAATCGTCAGACCAATCCTTCTCGCCAGCTCGATCAATGCCGCCCATTCCGGATCAAAAGTCTGCACCCCGGCATTCATGTTTTGACCAGCCTCCCCAGACTCATGCATGACGGTTTCTCCTCCGCACGCGACGGTTTGTTCGTTTTAAGAAACCATGCTATAATTCATATGACCGCTAAATCAGGAACTTTCATGCAAAGGACGAGACGGCTAATGGAAAGCATTGGAGCAAGAATCAAGGCCATCCGGACGCAGCGCCGGATGTCGCTGTCGGAATTGGCCGAAGCGGCAGGCGTGGCCAAATCCTATCTCAGCAATGTCGAACGGGGGATCCAAAACAATCCGTCCATCCAATTTATCGAGAAGATGGCTTCCACCCTCCGCGTGCCGGTCCATGTCCTGTTGTTCGGCGAGGCGGATCCGGAAGGCGCGCTTGACCCCGAATGGACGGAGCTTGTCCGGGAAGCGATGGCGTCCGGCGTCGACAAAGAGCAGTTCCGGGAATTTCTCGAGTACCAGAAATGGCGAAAATCGCAATAGCGTCACACCGCAAATTCCGCCGGACAGTTCACGATATCGAACAACTTGTCCCTATGATATGATACATTTCGTATCATGTCAACCCTATAACGTTCCATTTTGTATTCCACGAGTGCACGGAAATTGACGCAACAAGGCGAAAGCCTCCGAACCTGCTTGAAGCCGGGGTTTGGAGGCTTTCGATTGCAACTACTGACAACCCTTATGTGTGAAACAACGAAACTGGGACACGTCATTCGCGACGAAACAGGGCAAAAATTGCCTTGAAGCGTCAAATAAGACCGCTCAGTTTCGCAAAAATTCGATTGAGGCCGAGTTTGGCAAAATAACGCTTCTCAGTTTCGTTAGAGTTCCTCCGGTTCTTTGCCCAAGTGCGGGGACGAACACGATGAACGGCACCGCATGCCGTTGCAAAAGCAGCGAAGCCGCCCGGCTCATCCGACACCCCCAACAAAGTCACCTCTCGCCGCTAACGCTCGTCCGCGCACAGCAATAAGCCCGCAGGCGGCTCCCATGCCGCTGCGGGCGATCCAAGGCCGACCGAGCGTGCCCCGCCTACGTCCCCTCCGTCCGCGAAGCACTCGGCTCCTCGTACGGCTCGACGTGGACGTGCACATTCGCGATGTTGTGCCGGCGCTCCATCCGGCGCTCAATCTCGTCGCTGATCTGGTGGCTCTCGATCAGCGACAGTTCAGGATCCACCTGAATGATGACGTCGATCAGAACATTGCTGCCGTGAATGCGCGCCTTGATGTCCTTGATCCGCCGGACGCCTTTCGTCCGCTCGATCGTGCCGCGCAGCGTCTCCAGTTCCTTCTCGTCAAATCCGTCGGTCAGCGTATGCGTCGAACTGTAGAAGATGCCCCAGGCCGTCTTGAGGATGAGCAGGCCGACGGCAACGGCGGCCACCGGATCGAGCCACGGCATGCCGAACTGGGAGCCGAAGATGCCCGCCGCGGCGCCGACGCTGACGAGCGCGTCGGACAGATTGTCCTTGGCCGCGGCCATCAGCGCCTGGCTGCGGATGCGCGCCGCCAGCCGCCGGTTGTAGGCGTAGACGCCAAGCATGACGAGCGCGGCGCCAAGCGCGATCCAGGCGGATGCCGGATCCGGCGCGGCCCGGTCGCCCGCGATGATCGACCGCCCGGCGTCGATCAGCACCTGCAGGCCGACCATGGCCATGATGAAGGAAGCGATCAATGCCGCTATCGTCTCGGCCCGGAAATGGCCGTAAGGATGGTCCTTGTCGGGCGGCTTGCGCGAGATGCGCAGACCGATGAGCACCGCCGCGGAAGCGGCGATATCCGACAGATTGTTGTAGCCGTCCGCGGTCAGCGCGCTGGAGGACAACACGTACCCGGCGGCCAGCTTGATGCCCGAGAGCAGGAGATAGGCCGCGATGCTCGCCCATGCCCCCCGCTCGCCGGCTCGAATGTTTTGATACGGGTCCAGCCCGGGCACCTCCGTTCCATCGTTTCATCCACAACAGCAGTATGATAACCGACCGGTTCCGTGTGGGTCCAGAGAAACAGTTTTGACACGGTGCGCGACTTTATGCATGAATGCAACAGTCTGTCCGCAAGCCATCTTCTGCCGCGCAGGCAAAACGGCCGACCCGTCTGCAGAGGCGAGAACATCCCGTAAAAACCAATTCGATTCGCCCCCGTCTCGAACACGCCGGCAGGAACGAGGAAAGAGGCGAAGCAGCTTCGCCAATTTTGCCGAACCCCTCTTACCGTCTTACGCCATTTCAGGCAGATGAAAATTTTCCACTTATCCAGAGCGGGACGGTCAAGACGGACGTCAAAAGCCGCCGGGCTCCAGTCCCCGGCGGCTTCATCCCATATCTTATGCGGAATAGGCCTGCTCCCGCAGCGCCTTGACTTCGTCGCTCTCGAGATATTCCTCGTACGTCATGAGCCGGTCGATGACGCCGCGCGGCGTGATTTCGAGAATCCGGTTCGCGATCGTCGACACGAACTGACGGTCATGCGAGGTAAAGATCATCGTCCCGTCGAAATCGATCAGCGCGTTGTTGAGTGACGTGATCGACTCGAGGTCCAGGTGGTTCGTCGGTTCGTCCATCAGCAGCACGTTCGCGCCGGACAGCATCATCCGGGCCAGCATGCAGCGCACCTTCTCGCCGCCGGAGAGGACGCTCGCTTTCTTCAGCGCTTCGTCGCCGGAGAACAGCATCCGTCCGAGGAAGCCGCGGATGAACGTCTCGTCCTGCTCCTTCGAGAACTGCCGCAGCCAATCGACGAGATTGAGATCGACGCCGTCGAAGTATTTCGAGTTGTCCTTCGGGAAATACGCGCGCGTCGTCGTCACGCCCCACTGATACGTGCCCGCATCCGGTTCAAGCTCGCCCATCAGAATTTGCATGAGCACCGTCTTCCAGAGCGAATCCGGCCCGACGAGCGCGATCTTGTCGCCCTTGTTCACCGTCAGCGTCAGGTTGTCGATCACCTTCACGCCGTCGATCGACTTCGTCAGCCCTTCGATGAGAAGCAGCTGCTTGCCCGCCTCGCGCTCCGGCTTGAACTGGATGAACGGATATTTCCGGTTCGACGGCTTGATGTCGTCGAGCGTAATTTTCTCGAGCAGCTTCTTCCGCGCGGTCGCCTGTCTCGCCTTCGACTTGTTCGCGCTGAACCGCTGGATGAACGCCTGCAGCTCCTTGATCTTCTCTTCCTTCTTCTTGTTCTGTTCGCGCATGAGCTGCAGCGCCAGCTGGCTCGACTCGTACCAGAAGTCGTAGTTGCCGACATAGAGCTGAATCTTGCCGTAGTCGATGTCCGCGATGTGCGTACAGACCGTATTCAGGAAATGCCGGTCGTGGGAGACGACGATGACCGTTCCCTCATAATTCAGCAGAAAATCTTCCAGCCACTCGATCGACTGCCGGTCCAGGTGGTTCGTCGGTTCGTCCAGCAGCAGAATCTGCGGGTTGCCGAAAAGCGCCTGCGCCAGCAGGACGCGCACCTTCTGGTTGCCGTCCAGTTCCTTCATCAGCTTGTCGTGCAGCTCGTTCGGAATGCCGAGCCCGTTCAGCAGGGAAGCCGCTTCCGACTCCGCTTCCCAGCCGTTCATCTCGGCGAACTCCGCTTCAAGCTCGCCGGCCCGCATGCCGTCCTCGTCGCTGAAGTCCGGCTTCGCGTAGAGCGCTTCCTTCTCTTTCATCACGTCATACAGCCGCTTGTACCCCATGATGACCGTGTCGAGCACCTTGAATTCGTCGTACTCGAAGTGGTTCTGCTTGAGCACGGCGATCCGCTCGCCCGGCGTCACATGCACTTCGCCGTTCGTCGGTTCGATCTCGCCGGACAGAATTTTCAGGAACGTCGACTTCCCCGCGCCGTTCGCGCCGATGAGGCCGTAGCAGTTGCCCGGCGTGAACTTGATATTGACATCCTCGAAAAGCGCGCGCTTCCCGTAACGAAGCGTAACGCCGCTCGTGCTGATCATCGAATCACTTCCCCGTCCTTGCCCCTGTAATGAGTACATCCTCCCGCATTATAGCACAGAAGCCGACGGGCGGCCATTGAGCGCGCCTGAATTCGCAATGAAGCGGAGCCCCCGAAGCGGTCTGGCCGCCCGGAGGCTCCCATTGCGCGTCAATCCCAGTGCAGCTTCACTTCGCTGCCCGTGCGGGAAGATTCGTAGATCGCGCTCAAAATGCGGTTGTTCACATAGCCCGACAGCGCCGGCGCGATCGGCTCCTTCCCTTCGCGGACGCAGTCGACGAAGTGCCGGCTCAGCAGGAGCCGATCCTCTTCGCCTTCCATGGGCTTGAGCTCCTCTTCGACGACCTCGCCGCCTGCGTGTCTCACGATCGTGCCGCGGTTGCCGATCAGGGCGATGCCCGCTTCGGTGCCCATCAGGTGTACGAACGGTTCTTCCGGCAAGCCGGCGGAATGGGCCGCCCAGCTCACTTCGAGCGACAGCGTCGCGCCGTTGTCCAGCTTGATGAGCGCCGTCGCGAGATCCTCGACGTCGTAGTAGCCGTTCCAGTCCGGCGTTCCCCAGCTGCCGATCCCTTCGCGGCGCGGGCCGAATTCGGCGTAAGTCGTCCCGAAGACGGAGACCGGTTTCGGATTGCCCATAAGGTGCAGCGTCAGGTCGAGCATATGGACGCCGATGTCGATGAGCGGTCCGCCGCCGGCTTCGTCCATGCGCGTGAACCAGCTTCCCCAGCCGGGGATGCCTTTCCTGCGCAGCCAGCCGGTCTTCGCGTTGTAGATCCGGCCCAGCTCGCCCGCGTCAATCTTCGCCTTGGCGGCGCGGGCGATGCCCGACCAGCGCATCTGATGCGCCATCATGAGCACGCGGCCTGTCCGGCGCTGCGTATCGAGGATCGATCTGGCCGCTTCCTCGCTGATGGCCATCGGCTTCTCCAGCAGCACATGCTTGCCCTGCTCCATCGCCTGGATCGCGAGCGGCGCATGGAACCGGTTCGGGACGCCGATGACGACGGCGTCGATCGACGAATCGTCGAGCAGCGCCTGCGGCGTCTCGTAGGCCTTCACGCCGTGCTCCTGCGCCCGGCGCTCGGCGGCAGGCAGCGAGGCGTCGGCCACCCCGGCGATCTCCACGTTCTCCAGTTTTCCGAACACATTCAAATGCACATTTCCGATCATCCCGGCGCCGATGACGCCGATGCGGACGGTGTCTGCCATTTACGGTTGTCCTCCTCGGTATCGTATGTCTGTCTCGTCTCAGTATAGACCTGCGGGCGGCGGCATCCAAGATGCGCTTTTGGCTTCCTTATGTGCTTTTTTTGGCGTCATATTTGGTTCGGGAGCGAAGATCGGCTACTATAGTATCAGCAATATCCGTCAGAAATGTCATTCAGGCGGCGATGCAAGGAGGAGATTCCGCATGAAGCTGTTGTCCGTGGAACCGACGCCCAGCCCGAATTCGATGAAATTGAACGTCGACGAACGGTGGCCGGCCGGCCGCCGCGCCGCGTACACGCCGGACAAGGCGGACGAAGCGCCCGAGCCGCTGCGGAGCCTGCTGAAGATCGACGGCGTCAAAGGCGTGTTCCGCACCGCCGATTTCATCGCGCTCGACCGCAAGCCGGGCGCCGACTGGCCGCGCATTCTGGCCGAGGCGGCGAAGCTGTTCGAGACGGCGGAAGGCGCGGCCGGGACCGCACCCGCGCCGGCCGGACCGGACGCCGCGTTCGGCGAACTGCACGTCCTGGTGCAGGTGTACCGCGGCATCCCGATGCAGGTCCGCGTCCGCATCGGCGACCGCGAGGCGGCCCGCCTGGGGCTGCCGGAGAAATTCTCGGCGGCCGTCCATGAAGCGGCCGGTTCGACGCTGATTATGGAGCGCCATCTGGAGGAATACGGCATCCGCTACGGGGAGCCGGAGGAGATCGCCGCCGAAGTCGCGGCGGAACTCGACGCCGCCTATACGGATGAGCGGCTGCGCGAGCTGATTGAAGCCGCGAAAGCGGCGGGGCCGGCCGCGGCCGGGGCCCCGGTCCAGCCGCGCGAGCGGCGGCCGCTCACCGCGGAGGAGCTTGCCGAAGCGCTCGACGCGCCGGACTGGCAGACGCGCTATGCGGCGCTGGAGCGGACGCAGCCGGAGCCCGGCATGCTGCCGTTGCTCGCCAAGGCGCTGCGCGACGACAACGTGTCGGTCCGGCGGCTTGCGGTCGTCTACCTCGGCGATCTTCGTTCGCCGGAGGCGCTGCCCCTGCTGGTGGAGGCGCTGCGCGACCGGTCGCCCGCCGTCCGCCGCACCGCGGGCGACACGCTGTCGGACCTCGGCGACCCCGCCGCGATGCCGGCGATGATCGAGGCGCTGCGCGATCCGAACAAGCTCGTCCGCTGGCGGGCCGCCCGATACTTGTTTGAAATCGGGGACGAATCGGCGCTGCCGGCGCTGCGCGAAGCGGCGGAGGACGAGGAGTTCGAAGTCCGGCTGCAGGCGAAGATGGCGCTCGAGCGGATCGAGCGCGGCGAGGAAGCCGCCGGCACGGTCTGGCAGCAAATGACCGCCGCCCGGCGGGAGCGGTCCGACACGCAGCCATAACGAACGGGGGCGGCCCGCGGCTGCCGCGCCGCCCGCCGAACAACGCGAAGACCCGGCCGGGCCGCCTTGCCGCGCGCCCGCCGGGTCTTCTTCATGCCCCCATCACCTGGGCATCACATTATTTAGTCAACTCCTGATTGCCGGACTGCACGTCGTCAGCCTTCAGGAACAGCTTCGCGTTGTACAGCGTGTTGTCCTTCACGATATACGGCGGAGCGCCGACTCCCGCGTAGATCGTCGATATGCCCCTCGCCGCGATATTCGCCTCGATGACATTGTTCTGGATGACCGCCTTGAGCACATCGGCCGGGTCGTTCCGCTGCCAGTAGTCGTTGATCTTCACGAGCTCGAGTTCCGCACGTTTGAGCGCGTTCGCTTTTACCGTATTGTTCTCGAACACGAACGATTTCGCCGCTCCCACGAAGACGCCGTGGCTGTCGCCGTCGAGGATGACGGACGAATTCCGGATCGTCACGTCCGAGCCCGGATCATAGATGGCGAGCGGAACGATCGGCGACTTGAACGTGCAGTTCTCGAACACGTATGTTCCGGGGGCCGAAATCGCCAGCTCGCGCTTGTTCTCCGGCGCGCTTTCAAAATAGCATCCGTTGTACGTTCCGCGCGGCAGCGTGCCGCCGCTGTGGCCGACCACCCGCAGGTTCGTGAACTCATTGCCCTTCGTGTTGCCGGCGTTGATCACACCGAGCCGCGATTCGCCGATAATCGTCATGTTCGTGACGCGGATCGGATTCACCCAGATACCGAACCCGCTGTCCGCCCGCTTCGTATGCACCATCGTGACATTCTTGACTTCCACGCCGAACGGCCGGCTGCTGCTGATGGTGAACGACGAATCCGTAAATTTCATGCCGTCGATGGTCACATTCGGCCCTTCGATGAAGGTGTACGAATCGTTCATCTGGTTGCCGACGAGCGTTACATCGTGATAAATCACAAGCCGCGTGCCGTCGAAATGGTTGTTCTTGACGAGCGCGCCCGTGAACGGCGACGACACCGCCAGCCCGATCTTGCCCCGCGACGCAAGATGGTTGCCTTCCACAACCGCGTTGTTGCCATCGTACAGGATGACGTCATAGGCGGCATTGTTATAGAACTCGTTGTTCCGGATTTGAATGTTCGTATTGAGAAAACCGTTCTCGCCGTAACCGCCTTCGACATCGATGCCGGACTGGGGCGCAACCCCGTTAATGTCGTGAATGACGTTATGCTCGATCACCACATTGTCCGCTCCGCCGATCGTGATGCCCTGGCGGCGGTTGTGATGCAGTTCCGAATTTCGGACGATGACGTTCTCCGACGGCACCCTCGACCAGACCTCGATGTACGAGCCGTTGCTGTCGGCCCGCTCGAACACCAGATGGAACGATGCCGCTCCGGCGGGGATTTGGATCCGTTGCCGCACCTTCGCGTTCAGCTTCGGGCCGATCAGGTTGCCGTCCGCATCATAGAAATAAAGTTCGAAATCGGCGGGCAGGTTGATGTTGTTCGACAGTTCGAAGTAGGGGTCTGTTTTGAACCTCTCGTGGTTCAGCGGCACCGGCGTAATCGTCCGGATCCGCCCTTCGGCTGCCGTCGGCTTGCCGTCCGAATCGAAGGCGCCGGGGACGAAACTGCTCCCATACAGGTCCCTCACCATCTGGCCGCTGCCGCCGATCACGATCCCGTCTCCGGTGAAGTTGTACACCTCGACGCCCTCAATCGTCAGATTGCGCGCGCCAAGCGCCACAATGCCGTAGCCGCCCTCGTGCGTGCCGGACGAGTACGGGTGATCCTTGCGGCTGTAATCGTGCTGGTCCCGGTCGCCGACAAACTTTCCGCCTCTGATCGTCACATTGTTCACGCCACGGCCGATGTAAAGCAGTTCGTAGATTTCGGAGTCATTCGGTTCCTTTACCAGTTCGGCGCCGTCTTCGAGCACGAACGTCATGTCCGGCACCATGTTGATCCGCGCGTCCGGGCCGGGCTGCCCTTTCGCGCTCTTCTTGATCATGTAGGTCCCGGGTGGAACGATGAATGTCGTATATCCTTGATCATGCGCCCACTGGAGCGCATCGTTGAATCCTTTCGTCGTCTCTTCCGGATGCGTGCCATCCGTATAGATGTCGAATTTGCCGGGCACCAGCCGATAGACGGAATCTTCCGTCTGCGCGGACGTCGAGCCGTCCGCCGTGACTGATGCAGCGGCGAAGATCAGCACAGCTGCCAGCAGCAATCTGCCGACCAATCGCCTCATCGCGATCACTCCTTCCTCGCCCCGTTTCAGTATATTGCGATTTGCGGGACAAGGAATGGGTATATCGCACGGTTCTTCTAAAAATAGGCAGACAAGCCCCTGATTCGCGCCTAATCGACACATACCGCGCGAGGCGGTTTCCCGTCACGCGAGCCTCGGTCTTGCCGGATTGCAGCCCGGTTCGGGAACGAGGCCGTAAGCGGCCAGTTTCGTCAGATAGTAGCACTCCTCGCGGAACATGTGGTCCGGCATGAGCGGATGAATCCGGTCCAGGAGCTTCGGTCCGATCTGCAGCTCCTCGATCTCCTGCAGGAAGCGCATGAACAGCTTCATCTCAAGGTCGATGTCGGAATGGAATTTCTGGAAGGCGGGGAACGTCCGGAGCGAAGTCCGCAAATATCCCGCCATTTCAACCGCTTTCAGGAAAAACGCGCCGAACTCCTGCTGGAACGCCCGGCTTTTCTCGATCCAGCGCCGCTCGACGGGGTCCATGTCAAAGGACAGCTCAGCCGCATGGCCGATCGCATCCTGCAGCCAGACCATGTCGTAGTGCAGCGGATGCTGGCGCGGCACCGGGCGCCCGGCCAGCAATTCTTCGAGAATGTGCTCGTATTCCTCCAGTTCGTTCACCATATGGTTCAGGAAGGTCGGCGTGAACAGCAGGTCGACCTTGCCGAGCAGCAGCCGCTCGAGCAGGCTGAGCTTGAATTGCTTCAACTCCCGGGTCGCATCCATAGCCTCCCGGTTCAGCGCCGCCAGCCGTGCCTCCGCATCCTGCATCCGGGCGGCCGCCAGCAGCGCGTCGAACCGCGAGATGAACGATTCCGCCTGCCGTACGTCATCCTTCTCGGCCGGCGACAGCGCCATCAGGATGAATCGGGCGTGGTCTCCCAGTATTTGCAGCCAGAACCGATGTTCGAACAGCGGCCCTTCCTCTGCAAGGCTCGCCATGTTCATGGACTTCTCCGCTCCTTTCCGGCTTCATGCTAACCGTAAGGAGTATATGCCCGCGGGCGGGGCGGCAGAACGGAGGCAAGCTCCGCTGCCTACCGGATCAGCGACACTTCGACCAGCACGGTCCCGTCATCCCCGAACGGCAAGATGGATGCCTCGTACGCGCGGATGCCGGCCGCTTTGATTTCCGCCGCCGCCTTCTTGAGATCGGTCCGGACGGCGTCGCCGCGCAAATAACGCACCTTGAAGCCGTCCGCGCCGGATGCCGCCGCTTCCTCCATCTTGCGCCTGAGCTCGTCCGCCGTCGCCGCCGTATGCTCCGGACGCAGCCATTTCCAGCCGAGCGCCGCTTCCAGCGACTCGTAGAAGCCCGCCCGCGCCGGATCGGTCTGCTTCGCTTTCCTGACCGCCGCCTCATACGGGGTGTCCGCGCGCGGATATTCCCGCGTCCAGGTGTGGTCCTTGCGCATCTCTTCATCCGTCTTCAGGTAGTAGTCGTAGGACACGGCGCCGCCCCGGTCCGGCACCGGGTCGTCCCAGGTCACGTCCAGGTGGTACCACCGGCCTCCCACGCGCACGAGATTCCAGGCATGATCGCTTTCGGGAACGGAGCCCTCCACGATCCGCGCGGGGATGCCCGCTGCATTGAACATTTTGTAGGCGAGCAGCGCATAGCCCTGACAGACGGCCTTGCCGGTCCGCAGCGCTTCGTATGCGGTGTAGCGGTTCAGCCCGACGTCGTAGGCCAGCCGCAGCACGATCCAGTCGTGGATTGCCTTCACCCGCTGATGGTCGTTCATTTCGGGCGTGATGAGCCGGTCGAGCACTTCCCGCACCTGCCGGTCCACTTCCGCCGTCTGCGCAAGCGTCTCCCGGTAATTCAGCGTCAGCCGGATGTGCGACCGCCCGCTGAGCTTGCGGATCGAGTAGAAGTAGGAATCCACGATGTACGACGTGTAATCGTCCCGCTTCAGCGCGTCCATGATGACGTCCTTGATGCGGCCCGACAGTTCCTGGCCGTCGCCGGTATAGTCGATCTGCACGGACTCCCGGCGCTCAAGCAGCGCGGCGGCGACGGCGGTCTCCAGCTGGTGCAGGTCGGCTGCCGCCTCGGCAGCGGAGGCCGGCCCGGGACGGAGGCCGACCGTCAGCAGAGACCATATGGCAATCGCGCAGATGGCAATACGGAATGACGTGCTGCGGTTCACTGGCATGACCCTCCGGGAAATGGCGTTTGGCATTTTGGCCCAAGTATAACCATAACGGCCGGACCTTAAGCCCCCGCCTTCACGCCTTCCGCTCCCGCAACTTCACGCCTGCGGACCGAAGAACCGCCGGATCTCGCGCTCTGCGCTCTCGTCGGAATCGGAACCGTGGATGACGTTCGCTTCGACCGACCTCGCGTAGTCGCCGCGGATCGTGCCGGGCGCGGCATTCGCCGGATTCGTCGCGCCGATCATCGCCCGGGCCAGCTGCACGGCCCCCTCCCCTTCGAGAATCATCGCGAAGACCGGGCCGGACGTAATATAGTCGACCAACTCCCCGAAGAACGGCTTGCCCTTGTGCTGGGCGTAATGCTCCTCCGCCGTCTCCCTGCTGATGCGCATCATCCGCGCTTCCGCCAGCTTAAACCCGCGGCGTTCGAAGCGCGACACAATCTCGCCGACCAGCCCTCTCTCCACGCCATCCGGCTTGATCATGACGAATGTCCGCTTGCCGTTTTCCATGACGCATGCCCTCCTTTCGCCGATTTAATTTCCCCATTATAGGCATCTTCTTCAGCGAAGGATGTGATTCCGCTCACGGCATCAAATGGGTCCAGTTTAACTTCGCTTGCGTGCATTGAGCTTCCGGACCGGCCATCCCATAATGAAAGGGGATACAACATCTCAACAAACATCATCTCAACAAACGGAGGGATGGCTGGTTGAACACGAATGCAACGTTCCGCGTCGCCTTCATCGGATGCGGCAAGCGCGCCCACGAGCACGCCCACGGTGTCAAGGCCGACGGCCGGCTTGAGGTCGTCGCGCTGGCCGACATTTCGGAGGATTCGGCCAATGCCCTGAACGAAGCCTTCGGATTCGGCGCCGCCGTTTATACGGATTACCGGCGGATGCTGGACGAGGTGAAACCCGATATCGCCATCATCTGTCTCTGGACGCCGCTGCATCTGCCGGTGTTCCGGGACTGCGCGGAGGCGGGCGTCCGGGCCGTGCTGTCCGAGAAGCCGATGGCGCCCGGATGGGGCGAATGTCTCGAGATGGCCCGCATCGCAGAGGAGACCGGCTGCCAGCTGACGTTCTCCCTGCAGCGCCGGTTCGCGCGCGGCAACCAGACGGTGCGCCGGCTCATCCGGGAAGGCCGGATCGGCCGCGTGGTGCGGATGGATCTGTACTCCCCACCCAATCTGCTCGACTGCGGCATCCATACGTTCGATCAGGCGATGAGCTTCATGGACGAGACGCCGGCGAAATGGGTGCTCGGCGCCGTCGACGCCAGCGAGACGCTGAACTGGTTCAACGTGCCCTCCGAATCCGTCGCGGCGGGCCTCGTCGTCTTCCGCAACGGCGTGCGGGCGAACATCCAGGCGGGCGGACCCGACATGGATATCTGGGGCGGCGTGCGCGTCATCGGCACGGAAGGATTCCTCGAGGTGATGTGGGATGGCGAGATCAAGGGCGGCGCCGTCTATGCCGATCCGTCCTGGAAGCCGGAAGTGGAAGTGACGCCGCATGCCGAGCAGATGGCGGGCTACGTTCGCCATGCGGTCGACTGCCTGATCACGGGGGAAGAGCCGGAGGTGTCCTATAAAAAAGCGTTGCGCGCGTCGGAGATCATTTACGCCTTCTACGAGTCGGTGCGGCGCAACGCGCGGGTGGAATTGCCGCTTGAAGGGGTAACGGACAATCCGTTCATCACCATGCTGCAGGAGGGCCGGTTCACGGCGCCTGCGGAAGGAGGAAAATCCTCATGACGCGGCCGAAGCTGGGACTGATCGGCATCATCCACGAAGAGGCGAACCAGGATTTCTGGGGCACCATGGAACGCATCGCGGCGATCGGTTACGAGGGGATCGAGGGCGGCGCGAAGCTGCTCGAAGGCGATACGAAGGCGAATGTCGCCCGGTTCCGCTCGCTCGGTCTGCAGGTGGCGACGCACAGCGTAAGCAAGGATCTGCTCGCGGACGGGAAGGAGCTGGACCGCATTATCCGGGAGGCTCATCTGCTGGAGACGAAGGACGTCACGCTGTGGTGGGCGCCCGCCGATTCGCGCGATCAGCTGCTGCGCGACGCGGAGCTGTACAACGCGGCCGGCGCACGGCTGGCCGCCGAAGGCCTCAGGTTCTGCTACCATAACCACGCCCACGAGTTCAGGAACACGTTCAACGGCGTGTATGCCCTGGATATTCTGGCGGAGCATACCGATCCGAAGGCGGTTTATTTCCGCCTGGACGTCGCGTGGATCACGCTCGGCGGCGCCGACCCGGCGCATATTCTGCGCAAGATGGCGGGCCGCGTGCCGGCGGTTCACCTGAAGGATGTCTACGGCACCGACGAGATCGGCAAATGGACCGCGCTCGGCACCGGCGTCGTCGACATCCGCGGCTCGATCGAGGCGGCGCGGGAGATCGGCGCCGAGTGGATGACGGTCGAGCAGGACCAGCTCCGCCACCTGTCCGGGCTCGACACGGCGTGGTTCAGCTATCTGTATTTGAAGGAGTCGGAATTGATTTAGTTTTTCGCGAACGTCAGGCGGGTGCGGTGATGCGGGAGAACCGCGTTGCTGCGCCCTTTTTTTCAGGTTGGTTTCGCTGGTTGTCGTATCCGCACGCGGTCCATGCACTCCTTTAGTGTGGTTTCCACGTTAAAGCTCCCTCGCACGCGGTCCATACACTCCTTTAGTGTGGTATCCACGTTACAGCTCCCTCGCACGCGGCCCACGCGCCACTGTAACGCGCTATCCACGTTACAGCTCCTCCGCATGCGGACCATGCACCCCTGTAACGCGCTATCCACGTTACAGCTCCCTCGCACGCGGCCCACGCGCCACTGTAACGCGCTATCCACGTTACAGCTCCTCCGCATGCGGCCCATGTACCCCTGTAACGTGCTATCCACGTTACAGCACCGCCACGTGCCCACAAAAAGAAGCTGCAGCGCGCCATCCACGCCGCAGCTCCTGCCACTTACCCGAACACCGGCCTGCCGTCCGCATCCCACGCCAGCTTCCGCACGAACGTGTGCCGGTTCGGATCGTACAGCGGATCGCCGACGATCTCCTTGTACGTCCGCGCGTGGAACACGAGCAGATCGCCGCCGTCCTCCGCGACGGTGAAACTGTTGTGCCCCGGCCCGTACAGGCCGCGCGCCTCGTCCGTCGCCAGCACCGGCACCGGCGACTTCGTCCAGACGGACGGGTCCGTGAGATCGGCGTCCTCCGGCGCCTCGAGCAGCCCCATGCAATAGTGGTGATCCGTCGCGCTCGCCGAATACGTCACAAACACACGCCCGTTCCGCTTCAACACGGCTGGCCCCTCATTCACGTAGAACCCGATCCGCTCCCATTCGTACTCCGGCTTCGTCAGCATGACACCGGGCGCGGCGAGCGTCCACGGATTCGCCATCGGGGCGATGTACAGATTGGAGTTGCCCGCGATCGCGGGATCTTTCTGTGCCCAGACGAGATAGCGCGTCCCCCGGTGTTCAAACGTCGTCGCGTCAAGTGAAAAGGTCTCCCACATCGTGCGGATCTGCCCCTTCTCGACCCACTCGCCTTCGAGCGGATTCCCCGACGCGTTCTCGAGCACGTACATCCGGTGATCGAACAGCCCGTCATTCGTCTCGGTCGTCCGCGCCGCGGCGAAATAGATGTACCATTTGCCGTCGATGTGGTGAATCTCCGGCGCCCAGATGTTCGCGCTCATCGGCCCGGATGGATGCCGCCGCCAGACGACGGCCGGTTCGGCCGACGCAAGCCCGGCAATCGTGCGCGCCCGGCGCACTTCGATCCGGTCATATTCGGGCACGGACGCCGTGAAGTAGTACCAACCGTCCGAATGCCGGTACACCCACGGATCGGCCCGCTGCAGAATGAGCGGCTGAACGCCCGACGTATCCGCAATTCCGGTTCCGACAGTATGATCCATCGCTCTCTCCCTCTCCCTTGTTCATGTAAAATGCCATTCTATTCATCCCGCGGAGGTTCCGGCCTCCGCGCGCCCCACAACGCGATGCCCTTTCCCGACAGCGCGCTGAACGTCTCCGTGAACGCTTCCGCTTCCGGGTCCCAGGCCCGCAGCCAGACGCCATCGTAATCTTCGCCGCTCAACGTGAGCCGGATCTTGCCTCCATCCCCGGCGGTCCACCGGCCGGACACGCTGCCGCTGATCGTGCCGTCCGCCTCCAGCCGGATCGGCACAGACTCCTTCACTTCGGCAGAGATGTCCTTGCCGTGGTTCACCAGCTCGTAGTCGCCGGCAATCCGCTCCGGATCGGCATCCTCCGGCCGCTCCCCGCCGTACCGGAACGGCACGACGACCGGCCATCCCTGCTCGTTGAACACCATCTGATGCACCCGGATCTCATGCCGCTCCCCGCTGTACGGAAAACGCGAATGGAAAATCAGGTAGTACCGCCCGGTCTCCTCGTCGTACCAGGCCGAATTGTGCCCCGGCGACACATAGCCGAACTCGCGGAACGCCCCGTGCGGATCGCGCCACCGGTGATTGCCCATCAGCTTCACCCCGAACGACTCGATCGACGCGTCGTCGAACAGCGGCTTCGCCGGATCGGCCTTCACCTCGGCCATGTCGACCCCTTCCGCGTCGACGAACGGACCGTCCGGATGTTTCGACCGCGCGACCCGGATGTTGTAGCCGCCGAAGGAGTCCAATCCGCCGAACGACAGGAACAGATAATAGTATTCCGTGTCCGGGCTGTACAGCATATACGGCCCCTCGATCCGGCTGTGGTTGCCGCCGACGAGCTTCTTGCCGTACCCCTGCCCCGGCAGCGGCTTGCCCGTCGTCTCGTCCATTTCCAGGATGAAAATGCCGCCCGAATACGAACCGTACACCATCCACAGCTTGCCGTCCTTGTCAAAAAACACATGCGGGTCGACGACGTTCGGATGGACCCGCGCGTCATACACCGTTCCGTCCTCGCTCGGCTCCCCCCACATGCCGGATTTCAAAATGATGCCGATATCCCGGTATGGTCCCTCGATCGAATCGGCGAGGGCGACTCCCATGGCGGAGCGCGGCGAGTCTCCCCGGCACGCGTTGTAGTACATGTAGTACTTGCCGTCCGGCAGCCGGATGACGTCCGCCGCCCACAGCGTGTCACTCTCCGCCCATTCCAGCGTCTCGCGCAGCTCCTCCCTCACGTTCGGAATGAGCGGGTTGCCGTCCGAGACGCCGGACGCGATCAATTCCCAGCGCATCAGATCGGGCGATTTCGCTGCCGCCAGGTGCGAGCCGAACACATAGAACATGCCGTTTTCATCGCGCACAATGGACGGGTCGTGCACGGACGCTTCATGGAACACGGGAACCCACGCCTCCTTCCCGCCGCCTTTTTCGCCGAATGCACCGCATCCCGTCAAAAGCGCCCCCGCGGCCACCAGTACGGCCAACGCACCGCCAGCCGCACGCATCATCCGCCGCCTCCCCGGCTCATCGCCGCGGCTCGGGCCGCGCCTCCGCAACCGCCGCCGTCCTTCCAGCGGTATTCGCCGGCGCAGCAGCCTGACGACGACGATAGGCAGTGCAGTCATTCATCCATATCTCCTTCACAATATGATCGTCCAATCCCCATCAAGCCTTGATCCCCGTTAGCGCGATGCCTTCAATGAAGAAGCGCTGCGTGAACGCGAACAGCACGAGCGTCGGAATGAGCGCGACAACCGCGCCGGCCATGACCAGCGTCCACTCCGTCCCGTAGTACGAGGAGAACGAAGCCAGCTCAAGCTGCAGCGTATAGCGCTCCGGCGAGTTCAAATAGATGAGCGGTCCGAGATAATCGTTGTAGCCCGCGTTGAACGACAGAATGCCCTGCGTGATGAGCGCCGGTTTCGTCAGGGGAACGATGATGCGCAGGAAAATGCCGGGCGGGCTCATCCCGTCAATTTTCGCCGCGTCCTCCAGTTCGTCCGGCAGCGTCTTGATGAACTGCCTCAGGAAGAAAATGACCATCGGCGCGCCGAACATGCCGGGAATGATGAGCGGCTTCCAGCTGTCCGTCCAGCCAAACGTCTTGAACATGATGAACGCCGGAATCATCATGACCGCGCCCGGCACGACCATCGTGCCGATGAGCAGCATGAACAGCTTGTCGCGCCCGGGAAAGCGAAGCTTCGCGAAGGCGTAAGCCGACATCGCGCAGACGAACAGGCCGATGATCAGCGTCGGGACGACGACGATCATCGTGTTGAAGAAGCCACGGATCAGGTGCGCCTCCTCGAAAATGATGCGGTAATTCTCCCAGGCCAGCCGCGAACCGATCCACTCCGGCGGGTAGGCGTACAGTTCGCCGTCCGGTTTCAGCGATGTTGCGAGCATCCACAGGAACGGAACCGCCATGATGACGCCGCCGAGGCCGAGCAGCATGTAGGCTGCCAGATCGACCAGCCGCTCCGCGGTTCCGCGCTTCCGTCTGCCCGCCGCAATCACAGCCATCGCCCATCCCTCCTCAGTTGTAATGGACCCATCGTTTCGAGAACACGAAATTGATCACGATGATCAGCATGATGATGATGCCGAGGATCCAGGCGAGAGCGGAAGCATACCCCATCTCGCTGTACTGGAACGCGACGGTGTACAGATAGTACACGATCGTCGTCGTCGAATAGTTCGGCCCGCCGCCGGTCAGGAGCTGGAACCGTGGGAAGTCCTGCAGCGCGCCGATGAGCGACGTAATCAGAATGAAGAACGTGACCGGAGAGATGCCGGGGACCGTGATGTGGATGAACTTCTGCCAGCCGTTCGCGCCGTCGACCGTCGCCGCTTCATACAGCGAAGTCGGCACGTTGCCGAGCGCCGCCAGGTACAGAATGATGCTGACGCCGAGGCCGCCCCATACCCCCTGGATAATCATGGCCGGCATTGCCCACGTCTGGTCGATCAACCAGGCCGGCGCATCGATGCCGATGACGCCGAGGTAGTAGTTGAGCAGGCCGAAATCCGCGTTGAAAATCCACCGCCATACCATCGCCAGCGCCACAACCGAACAGATCGTCGGCAGAAAGAACAACATGCGGAAGAAATGGCGCCCGCGCAGCTTCCGGTCCAGCAGCAGCGCCGCGAACAGGGCGGCGATCATGCCGAGCGGCACGCCGAGCGCGGCGTAGAACGTGTTCCAGAGCGTCTTCCAGACGAGCGGGTCGTCCGCAAGCGCCCGCTTGTAATTGTCCAGGCCGATGAATTCCGCGGGCTGTCCGAAGTTGAAGTTCGTCAAACTCATATACAGCGAGTTCAGCAGCGGATACAGCAGGAAGACGAAGACGCCGATGAACGGCGGTGCGATGAACAGATAGCCCCAGCGCATCTCGCCGCGGTACAGCGAGCGCCGCTTCCGTTTTGCCGGCCGCGTCTTCACGGCGGCTGAAGTCTGCGCTTTCATCCGGATGGTTCCCTCCGTTTCCGTGCGGTGTTGTGTGCGGAGCGGACGAATGCCTCCTCGCCCGCGCCGCGGGCGTCTGCGTTTACTCGAACAGCTCCGGATTGCCTTCCTTCAGCGCCTTCTCGACTTCCGGCTTGATCCGGGTGAAGAACTCGGCCGCCGTCTCCTTGCCGCTCCAAAATTCGCCGAGATACTGGTTGAGCGTGTCCAGCCACTTGCCGTTCGGCAGATACGTCCACGGACCCGGCTGCTGGGCTTCGCCCGCCTTGACGAACACCTCGGGATGCGCCGGCTTCTGCCCGGGCTGCGTGTACACTTCATCGTCGGCCATCGACTTGAAGTTCGGAATCTGGAAGCCGAGTTCGGTCATCTTCGTCTGGCCTTCGATGCCGGTGAAAAATTCAACCAGCTTGAACGCTTCGTCCGGATATTTCGTCTTCGCGTTGACGCCGAGACCGACCGATCCGGACCAGCCGCTGAGCCAGGTGCCGTTGTTCGAAGGAATCGGCGCGACATCCCAGTCGAATTTCAGCTTGCGGTAAGTCGGCACCATCCATCGGCCGCCCGTGATCGTCGCCAGCCTGCCGGCCTCGAACATCTGGCCGTCGTTCATCGACTGCAGCGCCCGGGAGTCGGGCACGACCTTGTGCACATGCGTCAGATCATAGATGAACTGCATCGCTTCGGCGGCAGCCGGCTCGTTCAGCGTGAATGTCTTCCGGTCTTCGCTCAGAATCGTGCCGCCGTTCGACCAGACGAACCCTTCCCACCAGATCGGGCCGGCGCCGTAGATGTCGATCTTTCCGTCGCCGTTCTCGTCCACGGTCAGCTTTTTCCACATCTCGAGCGCCTCGTCCCAGGTCATCGGCTGATCCGGGCTCGGGTGCGGCACGCCCAGCTTGTCGAAAATCTCCTTGTTGTAGTACATGACCGTCGGTCCGATGTCCTTCGGCAGCGCATAATAAGCACCGTCGCCGGTCTTCTTGCCGTCGTAGCGGTAGCGGTTCAGCCCCTGCTCCCACATATCGTTCAGGTCGAGCTTCGTGCTCGCCATCACGTAGTCGGTGATGTCCAGGAACGCGCCCTGCTTCACCCAGCGGGGAAAATCGCCGTCACTGGTGAAAATGACGTCGGGCGCGCTGTTCCCCGCGATCATCGTGTTCATCTTCGTCGTGTAGTCGTTCGGGATATGGATGAACTTGACCTTGATATCCGGGTACGCTTTCTCGAATTCCTTGAGCACCGCCTCGAACACCGCGCGCTCGTCCGGCGCGCCCCAGGACGAGATCGAAATCTCGACCTTGCCGCCGGACGAATCGCTTCCGCTGCCGACCGAATCGCCCGCTCCGGCATTTGTGCCGCCGCCAACGCTTGAATTTCCTCCCGAATTGCCGTTTCCTCCTCCGTTGCCGCCGCACGACGTTACGACCAGACAGACGGCCAGCATCAGCATGAACAACCATTTTGACCTCATGTCGGAAAACAACCTCCTTGAGCCTGCATGATTTCGGATGAAGACGCCCCCATAATAGCGCTTACATTTTTGATAAATTACGAATGCCTGACCTTGCTGCGGACACCTCCCTGGCCGGTCTTCCGTCATCCGGAGTATGCTTGCAGACCTCGTCGCGCTGCCGACTCACCGGCAAATACTTCACATTGATGTTAAATATTTCGCTTAAAATCGACTTACTTAGGATGATAACGGGGGAACTTCGCGGTTGTCAATTGGTTTTTATGAAACATTTTATATTTTTATAAAATTATTCTCCTGTAAAAACAAAAATTCGACCGCATTCGCATCCACTTGCCAGAGCTAAACACGGTACGGTATAGTTAATACAAAACTGAAATATTGGATGAGATCGCATGGAAACCATCGTATCGGAAAGCAATCTCCCCCTGTTTGAAGCACTGGCCAGCAACGTCCGGATCAAGATCATCGAACTGCTCGCGCAGGAGCCGATGATCATGAAGGATCTGGCGTCGGCGCTCGGCCTCAGCAACTCCATCATTACGATGCATGTGAAGAAGCTCGAACGCGCCAATCTTGTGCGCACCGAGATGATTCCCGGCAAGGGCGCATCCCAGAAGCTGTGCACGCTGGTCGCCGACCGGATCGAGCTCGTGTTCCCGAGCAAGGGCCGCATCCCGCGCAACTTCCACATCGTCAACATCCCGATCGGCCACTACACCGACTTCGATGTCAAGCCGACCTGCGGCCTGGCGACGAAGTATCAAATCATCGGCGACGGCTTCGACGATCCGCGGTATTTTCTCCACCCCGAACGGGTCGACGCGAAGATTCTCTGGTTCTCGAAGGGCTACATCACATACAAGATTCCAAACTACCTGAAGCCGGAAGAGGAGCCGGAGGAACTGGAGATCACGATGGAGATCGCGTCGGAGGCGCCGCTGTCGAACATCCATTGGCCGTCCGACATTTCGTTCGAGTTCAACGGGCGTCCGATCGGCAAATGGACGAGCCCCGGCGACTTCGGCGGCACCCGGGGCAAATACACGCCCGAGTGGTGGAACATCGAGATGAACCAGTACGGCATCCTCGTCCATATCCGGGTCAACGGCGACGGCACGTTCATCGAAGGGACGAAGGTGTCCGACTACACGATCCATGATGTCGACATCCGCCGGATGCAGTGGGACCTGAAGCTGGAAGTGAAGGAAGACGCGAAGCATATCGGCGGCCTGACGATCTACGGCGCCGGATTCGGCAACTACTATCAGGACATTGTCTGCAAACTGACCTATGTGGAACCGAAGAAGGAATAAGCGGCGCGCGGGCGTTCCTGCACATAAAAGGCCGAACAGGAGCTTTCATCCTGTTCGGCCTTCATCGTCTGTCGTCTCCATCCTCAATATCCGGGTCGCTTCTCCCATGGTTCCAGCGTGCCGACCACATGGCGGCGCCGATTGTTCTGGATACATTCAATTACTCCGTTGCTGATTTCGTCATGGGTCAGCCAACGGGACCGGCCTCCCTCGATGACAAAACCCAACTGAACCTGATGGCAGGCGCATTCGGGCGGCACCGCAATTTTCCGGAGCATCTCGTCCAGATTGGAGCTGCTGCCCAGGACGTGGTACAGCTCCCAGCCGAAATCCGCTCCGCCCGCGAGCCGGATGGCCTCGGCCGTCTGTCCGATCACGCGCTCCTCGTCGTGATGAATCCACGCGACGACGAGATCGGCGGGCCCCCATTTCCGCATCATATCGTTCAACGTCTCGGCAAACTCCGCGGCGCGCGAATAATCCGCCGAAACGCCATGCAGATTCGGATGCTGATCGCTGAGCCGCTTCAGCTTTTGCGGATTCCGGCCGATCACCGTCACCTCGCGGCCCTGTCGGGCCAGCCACAGACTTGCGCCCGCCAGCATGCCGGAACCCCCGATGACAAGCGCATGACGCATTCCGATCATACCTCCTTTCCGTTTCCTCCCCGATCCGCTCGATCAATGGGCAACAATGACGCCAGTGAAATTATGGGACAACTTTAAATATTATTAAGCATTAATTCTAAACAATGGGCAACCACATCAAAATAAGGTACATTCACGCAAACGGCGGCCATTTTATTCCCTTTGCGCGCCCGTATAATGAAGATAACCGTACATTTGCCATGCGAAAGGGGGCCAAACGGTGCGAATCGACGCCCATCAGCATTACTGGAAGATCGAGCGGGGCGACTACGGCTGGATTACGCCCGAGTACCCCGTCCTGTACCGGGATTTTCTGCCGGCCGACCTGCGCCCGCATTTGAAAGCGCATCAACTGGACGGAACGATCCTGGTGCAAGCCGCTCCGACGATCGAGGAAACCGAGTTCATCCTGTCCCTGGCCGATGCGGACGACACGATTCTCGGCGTGGTCGGGTGGCTGGACCTGTTCGACCCGGCCCACCGCGGGCATTACGAGCGGTTCCGCCGGCATCCGAAGTTCGTCGGCTTCCGCATCATGATCCAGGATATGCCGGACGCAAGCCGGATTCTCGAGCCCGCGTTCGTCGAGGCGCTCCGAGGCTATGCGGACGAAGGCACGACCGTCGATCTGCTCGTGAAGAGCAGCCAGCTGGAACCGCTGGTCAAGCTGCTGGAGCAGGTTCCCCATCTGCGCGGTGTTATCGATCACATCGCGAAACCCCGCATCCGGGACCGAGAGATCGAACCGTGGCTCACCCATATGCGGGTCCTCGCCGGCTATCCGAATCTGTACTGCAAGCTGTCCGGCATGGTGACGGAAGCGGACCATCGCAACTGGAAACCTGAGGACTTCAAGGTTTATGTCCGCCGCGTGCTCGACCTGTTCGGCCCGGACCGCGTGCTGTTCGGCAGCGACTGGCCGGTATGCCTGCTGGCGGCCGAATACGACCAAGTGATGGACGTGCTGCTCCAGGCGCTGCCGGACAACTGGGGCGAGCGCGAGCGGGCCGCATTGTTCGGCCTGAACGCCCGGAACGTGTACCGAATTTGAATCCAAGGAAGGTGCGACACCCCGATGCGATACCGGAAACTCGGCAATACCGGCCTCGACGTCTCGGTCTTGAGCTTCGGCGCATCCTCGCTCGGTTCCGTGTTCCGCGAGGCGGACGAAAGCGAGAGCATCCGTACGGTGCATGCCGCGATTGACGCCGGCATCAACTACATCGACGTCTCCCCGTATTACGGGCTGACCCGCGCGGAGACGGTGCTCGGCAAGGCAATCCGCGACATCCCGCGCGACAAGTTCCTGCTGTCCACCAAGGCGGGGCGCTACGGCGTGGATGCGTTCGATTTTTCCGCCAGGCGAATTCAGTCGAGCCTCGAAGAAAGTCTGACCCGGCTCCATACCGATTATGTCGATCTTTTTTTCCTGCATGACATTGAATTCGTACCGGCGGATATCGTGCTGGAAGAAGCCGTGCCGGCCGCGATGCGCCTGAAGGAGCAAGGCAAGATCCGGTTTTGGGGCATTTCCGGCCTTCCGCTGCAGCTGTTCGAGAAAATGCTCCCGCAGATCGACGCGGACGTCATCCTCTCCTACTGCCACTACTCGCTGAACGACACGGCGCTGCTCGATCTGCTGCCGATGCTGGAAGCGCGCGGCATCGGCCTCGTCAACGCGTCGCCCTTGTCCATGGGATTGCTCAGCCTGCGCGGCACGCCCGACTGGCACCCGGCTTCCCCGGAGCTGAAAGCCGCCTGCAGGAAGGCCGCCGAATTTTGCGCCGCCAGGGGAACCGACATCGCCAAGCTGGCCATCCAGTTCTCGACGGGGAACGAACGGATTCCGACGACGCTGGTCAGCACGGCGAACCCGGACAATATCGCGCGCAACGCCCGATGGACCCTCGAGCCGATCGACGAGGAACTGCTCCGGGAAGTGCTTGAATTGCTTGCGCCCGTCCATAACGTCACCTGGGTCAGCGGGCGGCCGGAGTACAACGAGAACATCCGGGTGTAACGTTGCGCAGGGAGGTTTATTTTGCGTATGAGAGGCATTGTATGCGAGGAAATCGGCGTCTTCCGGCTGCGGGACGATCTGCCCGAGCCCGCGGCCGGTCCGGGCGAGGCCGTCGTCCGGATCCGCCGGGTCGGCATCTGCGGAACGGACATGCACGCCTTCAAGGGCAACCAGCCCTACTTCACCTATCCCCGCATTCTCGGCCATGAGCTGGCGGGAACCATTGAATGGATCGGCGGGAATGAGGCGGGGCTCAAGGAAGGCGACCAGGTCGCCATCATGCCGTATCTGCACTGCGGGACGTGCATCGCCTGCCGGAGGGGCCGGACGAACTGCTGCGCGGGTCTCCGGGTGCTCGGCGTTCACACCGACGGCGGCATGCGCGAACGCATCACCGTGCCGGTCACCCATCTGATCAAGACCGACGGGCTCACGCTCGATCAGACCGCCGTACTGGAACCGCTGGCCATCGGGGCCCATGCGGTGCGACGCTCGGGCGCAGGCAGCGGCGAGACGGCGCTCGTGATCGGCGCCGGACCGATCGGGCTCGGCGTGGCCGCCTTCGCGAGGCTCGCCGGCGCGCGGGTGATCGTCATGGACGTGAACGATGACCGGCTTGCTTTCGCCCGATCCTGGGCGGACGCGGATCAAGTCGTGAACGCTCTGGATCATCCGATGAAACGGATTGCGGAGCTGACGGACGGCGATCTCCCGACCATCATCCTCGATGCAACCGGCAACGCCAGGTCGATGATGGATGCCCTCGGCTATCTCGCCCACGGCGGAACGTTGGTCTATGTGGGGCTGGTCAAAAACGACATCGCGTTCCCGCACCCGGATTTCCACAAACGCGAGACGACGCTGATGGGCAGCCGCAACGCGACCCGCGAAGACTTCGAGCGGGTGCTGGAAGCCGTGAGGCGCGGCGCGGTCGACGCGGACCGGTTCATCACGCACCGCGCGCCGTTCGACGCGATGATCGAAGCTTTTGGCAGCTGGCTGAACCCGGAAAGCCGGGTCATCAAGGCGATGGTGGACTGGCCCTGAGAGCGGCGAAGGAAGCCGGACGGCTTCTCATCACCGGGCGTCCGTAACGGAACAGGATGCACTTATTTCGCCGACAAAACCTGCTCTGAAATTGTAACGGAACGGTATGCTCTTATCCGGTCCATTCCGATGCATCATCACGGTTTGGCGCCCAATAGCGCTTCGCAGTTCCGTTGGAAAACCGAGATGACCAGGAAATCGATAAATAACGGCTGTGTGTTCCGTTAAAGATCCGAAGGGAGGCTGAGTGCCTCCCTTTTTGCATCAGGATTCACCTTCACCTGTTTTGGCGGCACAGAACTTGTTGACCAGCAGGGTGTACAGATTGGCGCCTCCCGCCATCGCCCCTGCCAGCATGACAAGTTCCCGCCACCCGTCCTGATGCAGCACCCATACCCTTCTGGCAGACGCGGCCGGATCACCTTATAATTGATGAAGATGGCAAAAATGCCAGTAACCGATATATCTTTATCCCTAATAACACAAACCTGTCCTTGTGACAGGAATCGACGAATCGGGAGGCCGGAGACATGTTGACGAAAACGATTCAGCTCTGGGAAGACCGGGACGACGCCCGGGTGGAGTGCTACGTGCTGCGCGATTCGCCGGAATTTCGTGCCGGCGTCAAGCGCCCGGCGGTAATCGTCTGCCCGGGCGGGGCCTATCTGGGCACGTCCGACCGGGAAGCGGAGCCGGTGGCGCTCCGGTTTGCGGCGGCCGGATATCACGCCTTTGTCCTTCGCTATACGACCTACTACAACGGCTGGGTCTCCGATTGGCAAAATCCGCCGCCCGGCAACGAACGGTCCGCCTATCCCCAGCCGCTCCTCGAACTGGCGAAGACGGTCGCCCTGGTCCGCCGCCATGCGGACGAATGGCGCGTGGACCCGAACCGCATCGCGGTGGCCGGATTTTCCGCCGGCGGCCATCTGGCGGCCAGTCTCGGCGTTCATTGGCATGAAGCGTTTTTGCGGGAGCAGCTGGGCGAAGACAATCGCAGCTTCAAGCCTAACGCGCTGATTTTGGGTTACCCGGTGCTGGATTATCTCCTCATGCGCGATGAACTGGCCCGGGAGCAGAAGGTCGAGCATGTGAACCTGTTCCGCCTCGCCAACCAGGCGGTGTTCGGCACGCCGGAACCGGACGAGGAGCAGCTGGCCGCCAGAAGCCCGGCGCTTCACGTGCCTGACCGGACGCCGCCTGTGTTCATTTGGCATACGGCCGACGACGATCTCGTCTACGCGCAAAACGCGCTGATTTTCGCCAGTGCCTGCGCCAGACGGAAGGTACCCTATGAATTGCATGTCTTTGCGAGCGGCGTGCACGGGTTGTCCCTGGCCGACGAGACGACGGCGGCCTATCCGGATCAGATCAATCCGGAAGCGGCCGTCTGGTTTCAACTCGCCCTGAACTGGCTGAAAAAGTACATGAAGTAACTTTGCGGCGCGAGAAAAAGGGGAGGCTGAACGCCTCCCCGGAGTCCTGACGATGCCGCGCATGACCGCATGTTCGTCATCCGCTGATTCAACATGTTTCATCCGCGCCGCTCCGCTTCATCTGCTCCTCTTCCCGATACAGACTCGGGGTCATGCCCGTATACTTCTTGAATACTTTCGTGAAGTAATGCTTGTCATGGAAACCGACTTGCTCACCGATCGCCGCGACCGTAAGGTGCGGCTTTGTTCTGAGCAGCTTCTGCGCCTCGCGAATCCGCAATCCGTTCAAGAAATTGACGAACGTATCGCCCGTCTCTTTCTTGAACAGACTGCTGATATAATTCGGATGCAGCATCATCTGCTCCGCGAGATGATCAAGGGACAAATCCTGACGAAAGTTCGAGTGCAAATAGGCCAGAAGCCGATCCACGTGCCTGCTGTATTCGGCATCCGACGTCACAGGCAGCTCGTCCTTGATGCGGATCAGCAAATTCGTAATTTCCTCTTTGTCCAACGGCTTCAGCAAATAATCGACCACGCCTGAACGGAGCGCCTGGCGAACGTACTCGAATTCATCGTATCCTGTCAGGATGATGAATCGATCGCAGTAACCTTCCTGTCTCGCTTCCTCAATCAACTCGAAACCGTTCTTCTCGGGCATATGGAGATCGGTAATCGTGACATCGGGCATGAACTTCTTCATCATCTCCAAGGCTTCGTAGGCGTTGGACGCCTCGCGAATGTCGGTGCCATTCGGCGCAACTTCGCTGATGGTGATGACCAAGCCCCGGAGAATCAACGGCTCGTCGTCTACGATCAATACCTTCAACGTTTGTCCACCGTCCTTTTGACCATGATGAGGCGCAGGCAAGTTCCTTTGCCTTGTTCACTGTGGACCTCCAGACGGGAATGCCCTCCAAAGAACGCTCTGAGCCGCTCATGCACATTGATAAGGCCGACACCGCCGGTCTCCGCCGTTCCTGCCGATTCGTCCGGCCCGGACAATCTCCGCCTGATCTCACGAAGTTTGTCCGGCGGTATGCCGTTGCCGTTGTCCGAGATGTCGACGAAAACCTCCTGCTCCGTCTCCGTTGCCTGAAGCCGAATATGGACCGGACGCAATACGGTTGATGCGCCGTGTACGATCGCGTTTTCAATCAGCGGCTGCAGGATGAACCTCGGACAAGCCAGACGCTCTGCTTGAGCGGCGACGTTGATCTCGTAGGTCAGTCTGCTCTGCAGGCGCATCTTGTGAATATTCATGAAGAAAGCCACCATCTCGATTTCCTTCGCCAGATCCGTCTCTTCGCGTTCGGAAGTCAGGCTGTAGCGCATGAGCTTCCCGAACCAGAAGGAAATGTCCGCCACTTCCTGGTCGCGATTGGCCACGGCAACCATCCGAATCGTCTCAAGTGTATTATAGAGAAAGTGCGGTTTAATCTGCGCTTGCAAAACCTGGTATGCCGCTTCCTTGTTGCGAAGTTCCGCACGATGGACATTGTTGATCAGCTCGTCCATCCGGTTGATCATCGCGTTGTAAGTCGTCGTGAGGAATCCGATCTCATCCTTTTCGAATCTGCTGGTTTTGATGCTGTGCCGCTTCAGATTCTCTTCATTCAGCGTGCGCATATACCTGGCCAGCCTGAGAATGCGTTTCGTGATCGTGGAGGCCAACGCGTAATAAGCAATTGACAAGGCAAGGAGCAGCAAAATGATCATCGTGACCATGAAAATTTCCTTGCGCTTGACGGTGCGGAATACATCCTCCACTTGTCCGGCTATGATCACCCGGACATTCAACGGTTCAAGCTTCAATTGATTGACAATCGTTCTCTCTTTAATGAAGTAAGCGTTTTCTTCTTCCTGCAAAAGACGCAGTACAACATCGTCATACTCCCTGTCGCCGTTCGCGAGCAGATTGCCTTCCTCCGTGAGCAAGTATGCCTGCCAGTTTCCATCCATGCCCGCAGCCGCGTAGAAATTCCGCAGCAGGCTGTTGCTCACCCGAATCTCCAGCAAACCGATTCGCTCCGTAATCTGCGTGTTATAGATGTACTGGTAGTAGATCAGAGCGGGAATCGCATCTTCCGAATCGGCACGTATCCATCTGCCTTGCCCGGCCTTGAGCGACGATACGATTTCCTCGACTCTCGGATCCAGGTCGGACCGATTCTGGACCATGCCGGTAACCGGCAAGACTTGATCCTTCATCTTGTAGATCACAAGGGACTCGATCTCCTGATTGGTGAACATCGATTGGGAAAAGAGCGGCAGAATATACCGAATAAGCGTATACACGCTTTCCGCTTCCGATTCATAAATGCCGTCCAGATAATCGGTCAGATAGGGGTTGTACTGCATGACGCGATAAACCGATTCGATGCGGGAGATGTCCGTCTTCATGTTGGAATAGGCTTGTTCCAGAATCTTCTGCCTGCTCTCGACAAATTGCTGGGTGAGGTTGCTGTAAATTTGCTTGTAATAGAGGTAGCCGAACACCATTACGGGGATGAAAATCAAGATCACATAGCCCAATACAATCTTGCGCGTGATGCTCATGGCTGTTCCCCCCGTGCGGACCAGGTTCCTCAACTACCGTATCATGATTCCCGTTGTTCCGAAAGAGGCGCTTTCTGGAACGATCGTTCGCGATGCCGCGCGGTTGTCCGCCGCCGGCTGTGAAATCCGGCAGGGCATGCTCCTGCCGGACCTGAACTTCATACCTTCACCGGAATTTCCAGGGATACGGCACCGAGCCCGTCTGCGCCCACGGTCAACACCGACGTGCCGGTTTCGTATCCTGCGCGGACAATCGCCAGCAGCCTCCCCCTGTAGGAGACAAACCGGCCGGTAGTGTAATTTTCCGTGGTTTGAGGACGCCCGGCGCCGAAAGCAGCCAATGTTCCCACGCCTTTCACTTCGGCAATCGCGGGAATTTCCGCATTCGGCACCCTGTTGCCTTCGCTGTCCACGATTTCCACCACAACATAACAGAGCGATTGACCGTCCGCCGCGAGTTCCTTCTGCTCCGGTATCAACCGGATTCCGGCAGGATCGCCGGCGGATGACACGATATCGGATGACAGGCGTTCGCCGGTTGCCGAATATCCGACGGCTTCCAACGTTCCGTGTTCGTAGGTCAAATCGAATTGGGCCTTGAAACGGTTCCCGGGGCCTGCCGGTTTCCTCCCCACGCTTCTTCCGTTCAGGAACAGCTCAACCTCATCCGCGGCCGAATAGACTTCCACACGCACAGGTTTGCCTTCATACCCCTTCCAAGACCAGGCATGATCGCATTCGGGCCATCCCCATCCGCTCAACAACTCCTTCTTGCCGTAATTTTCGGGATGATGGGATACGATATAAGTCTCTTGCGAGCCCCATACAATTCGGCGATAGGCGAGCTGCGGCCGCGCAAATCCGCACAGGTCGAAGTCGGCGCAATTCGCCAGCCGCCAAGGGTACGGCGAATCGGCCAGCGCTTTGCGCAGATCGTCCGCCATGCCGGGATCCGCGTACACCGCTTTGCCCAATCCGGCCTCTCCGATATAGTCAAAACTGGTCCAGGCAAAGTCGCCGATCAGATACGGATATCGCTTGACACTGTCCCAATATTTGTCCATATCCCGGGCGATGCTTTCGGTGGAACAGATGACGCGGTTGGGAAAAGCCGCTCCCGTGGCCTCGTACTGGTGAATCAAGTAGTTATACCCGACGACATCGAGCGGAGCACAGAATGCTTCGGTGTACTCCCCCCAGATCTTTTGCCCGAACGGTGTATCGAAGTTAATGAACCCGGCCGAGTCACCCGGATTTTGGAAGACCTCTTCGTAGTACTTGGCTTGATCTTCGTCCTCCAAACCCGTATAGAAGGTGCACAATCCGTTCGTAACCGGACGCGTCGGGTCCAGCTTCCGCACCCATTCCGCCAGCTCGTAAGCCCATTGATACCCGCCGGACAGGCCGCCCCGCTCATTCACTTCGTTGCCGGTCGACCACATGATCACGCTCGGATGGTTTCGGTCCCGGAGAATGAAGGCTTCCATATCGGCTTTCCAGTCGCTTTTGAAGTAGAGACTGTAATCATGCGTTTTCTTCTCCATCGTCCACATATCGAAAGCTTCATTAATGACAAGCAGTCCCAGTCGATCGCATGCATCCAGCAAATCTCTGGACGGCGGGTTGTGAGCGCAACGGATTGCGTTATACCCGTTGTCTTTGAGAAGTTTCATTTTGCGATATTCGCTGTCCCGGAAAGACGCGGCGCCAAGTATGCCATTGTCATGGTGCACACACCCGCCTTTCAGCTTCAGCGTGCGGCCGTTCAGCATAAAGCCGTTCTTGACATCGACCGATATCGTCCGAATGCCGAACATGACCGTATCCTGGTCCAGATGCCCGCTGTCGTCGGACAAATCGGCCGTGATTCTGTACAGATTCGGCGAGTCGATATCCCATAACTGTGCGTTTTCCACGTGAACCGTAACCCGGCCTGTTCGTTTCTCGCCCGCGGGCACATAGATTCTGACCCGTCCGGTGCCGGCCGTCTTCCCATCGGATTCCCGATCCATTCGAATATTCACCCAAACGTGGGCCGGCTTGGCGGTATGATTTTCAACCGTCGTCTCCACGATGACGAACGCCGTTCCGTCGACAATATGCGAAGTGCGGGCGTAGATTCCCCACGGGGAGATGTGAAGGAGCGGCGCCGTCAGCAAATCCACATGCCGGTACAGTCCCGACCCTGAATACCATCGGGAATTCGGCTGCGCGTCATTGTTGACGACGACGGTCAGCCGATTGGGTTTGCCCGGCTTCATATACGGCGTAAGATCGGCGTGAAACGGCGTATAGCCGTAATGGTGTTCGGTTACTTTATGACCGTTCAAGATGACGGTGGTGTTCATATACGCGCCGTCGAATGCGACCAGCACCCGTTTGTCGGCCGCGTCCGCGGGAATATCCAGCATTTTGGTGTAGGTTCCCACGCCTCCGCCGTAATAACCGGACGCCGCCCCTCCGGGAGCTTCGGGATACGTATCTGTTTCGATGGTGAAATCATGCGGCAATTGAACAAGTCTTTTATGATTTTGACCATCGCCGCTTGCTTGCATCTTCGATCCGCGCTCGAATTCCCAATCCCGATCCAGGCTTTCTCTGATCACATCATATCCACCTTTCTTCATGCCTCGACTTTCGAATTTAACGAGGATGTCCGGCGAGGCAACTTCGTCCCCGACGGACTTCAAAGTCAGTTGAACAGATTCTTTTTTTTCTGATACGTTTCGTTTGCCCATTCGACCAGTTTGCTCAGACCGGCCTTCTCCACGTTGCTCAAGAGATTATCAAAGTTTTCCATCGCTTCTTCTTCCGACTTCGACAAATAAATTTTCACTTTCTCGTTCTTGATCATCTCGTCGATCTTGGTTTTGATGATCTTCTGTTCGGAATCCGGCTGCGTCTGGATCAGACCGAGTTCGGGTTTGTAGATGGTAATGTCCTTCGTCTCGAGGAGCGCCTGCGTCTTTTGCGTCCCCGGCACGTAACCCGCCAGGCCGGCCGTAATGCCGTCGTTATACAAGATCCACCAGCTGATGCCCGTGCTGGCTTTGTAGTCGGAATCGGCTTGACTGTAGGTGAACTCCGGATACCCCTCGCTGTTCCATGTCCAGTGCTCCCCTTCAATCCCCCACATCGTCAGTTTTTTGCCTTCGTCGCTCGCAAGAAACTGCAGGAACTTGATCGAAGCTTCCGGATTTTTGTTCTTCTTGGTAATGAACGTGCCGGCCCAACCTGTCCCGGAGTTGACCTTCTTCGCCTCTTTCGTCAGGGCGCTGGGCAGCATTTTGAATTTGAACGAACCGCCGTTCTTCTCGATGGCAATGTTGTCCACTTCGGCCACGCTCACGGTATGGCTATGGGCGAATGCCTTGCCGCTTACGGCATATTGATCGTCGATCTGATCGTTCGCATAAGCGAAGTTTTCCGCGAGAATGTATCCGTTGCGATACAGGCTGTTCATGAATTTGAAAAATTCCCGCATTTGCGGCTGGTTGATGAAGTAGTCCACTTTTCCGTCCTTCTCATACCAGCCTTCGAAGAGCGCCTCAATTCCGAGTTGCTGCATGAAATAAGGTTCAATCCAGTTAATATCCATGGTAAGCGGGATCATGTCGGGATACTTTTCTTTGACCATGCCCAATACCTGCATGAAATCATCCAACGATTGGATCGGCGGATTGCCGAGCTCTTCCATAATGTCCTCGCGCACCGCGATTCCGGGGTTGCCGTCGCCGCCAAGCGCATATTTGTTCTCCGCCATTTCCTCCTGCGTCGCGAATGCGTTCTTGATGGTATAGAAGTTGCCGTCATCCATCGTATTCACGGCGATTCGCGTTGCGTCAATTTGAAAATCCGGCGCATATTTCTCGATCAACTCATTCCAGGAATACGAGATCTTCGGGTCCGACATCCGGTCGACATTGGAGGCGGTAAAGACGAGATCCGGCAAATCATCGGAAGCGATCATCAAGGGCAGCTGATTATCATCCGTCGCAACGGTCACCTTCAGCTTGACGCCCGTTATCTCCGTAATTTTATCCGCGATCGGGCCCGTCCATTCCCGGGTTGCCCACCACGGGAAATCGATGAACAAGGAGAGTTCCACCGGTTCTGCCGGTTCATTGCGCTTCGTTTCCGGCTCGCTGCCGGCAGACGATGACGGTGTCTCGCTTGCGGTTTCTTTATTGCCGCCGTTGCTTCCGCCGCATGCGGACAACAAGGCCATCAGCAATACGGCAATCAGCACGATCGCTACCCTGGAATACCTTTTACGGTTCATTGCTAGCCCCTCCATGCATGTTTGTATTGTATATTAAAGCGGTTGCTTTAATATCGAAAAACGGCTCAGCCCTTGACGGCGCCCAACATCACGCCCTGGACGAAATATTTCTGCAAGAACGGATAGACGCATACGATGGGCGCGATGGAAATCACCATGGCCGCCACTTGCAGCGAATAGCTGGTAACGCCGGCCGCGTCTCTTTGCCCGGCGGCGATGGCATCCAGCGGCGCATTGCTTTTGTTGATCACTTCCATCATTCGGTAGGCGAGTGTCCGAAGGCCCTCGGATCGCACGAAATAAGCCGAATCCAGCCAGGCATTCCACTGTCCGACGCCCATGAACAGCGACATGGTCGCGATAAGCGGCATCGACACGGGAAGAATGATCCGAAAGTAGATTTTGAGTTCTCCGGCTCCGTCCATAAACGCCGACTCCTTCAACTCGACCGGGATCTCCCGGAAGAACGAGATGGCGATCAGCAGGAAGAACGTGCTCAGCATCGAAGGGACGACATAGACGCCGAACGTATTCAGCAAGCCCAGACCACGGAGCACCACGTAATAGGGAATCAGGCCGCCGGAGAAATACATGGCAAAAATGATGATCGTGAAATAGCTTTTGCGGAACAGCAGATCCCGATGCGCCAGCCCGTATGCCACGAGACAGGTGAACAAGACGCCCAGCGCGGCTCCGACAACCGTTCTCGCGACCGTGACCAGAAAGGCCAGATACCAATGGGAATCGCTCAGCAATCGCGCGTAGTTTTCGAACGTGAACGTTCGCGGCCACAGATAGACTCCTCCGAGCAAGGCGTCCGTCCCTCTGTTGAACGAAAGAATCAGGACATAATAGAACGGATAGAGCACCGACACCAAGATGAGGGACAGGATGGCGTACACGACGATGTCCATGAAGCGGTCTTTCTGATTCTGACTGAGCAGCATGCCCGGTGAAGCCCTCCTTTCCCTAGAACAAGCCCGAGCCCGACGTGCGTTTGGCGATATAGTTGCTCGAGAAGATCAGAATGACGGAGATGACGGATTGAATCAGATCAATTGCCGCCGCATAAGAGAATCTGCCGTCTCTCAGCCCGATCTTGAACGCGTAAGTTTGCACGATTTCCGATGTTTCGTTGTTGATGCTGTTCCCGAACAGGTAGGCCTGCTCGAAATTGGACCCGACCAGTCCGCCTCCCAGAATGCTGCCGATCGTCAAGATCAGCACGACGACGATGGTGCCTTTCATGCCGGGGAAGGTGATGTGCCGAATCCTGGCCAGACGGCCGGCTCCGTCAATCTGCGCCGCTTCGTAGAGCGAAGGATCGATGCCCGCGATCGCGGCCAGGAAAATGATCGTCCACCACCCCATCTCCTTCCACACCGCGCTGCCGACCGCGAAACCCCAGAAGTAATTCGGATTGGTCAGGATATCCAGAGGCCGGTCAATCCAACCCAGCTTGAGCAACGCCATGTTGACCATCCCGACATCCGCCGAGAAGAAAGCGAAGGCGATGCCGCTGACGACGACCCATGAGATGAAATGCGGCAGATAGCTCACCGTCTGGACAAACCGCTTGAACGCCATATGTCTGACTTCGTTCAACAAGATGGCCAGCAGAATGGGTGCAGGGAACGTGAAGATCACTTTGAGCAGGCTCAGCATCAGCGTGTTGCGGACGATCCTTCCGAATTGGTAATCGTTCACGAACTCGTTGAAGTGCTTGAGTCCGACCCAATCGCTCGTGAAGATCCCCGCGATACCGGTCGAAATAGAATAATTCTTGAATGCCATCAAAATGCCGAACATCGGGGTATAGGCGAAAATCAGCAGGAAGATCATGCCCAGTCCGACGAACAGATGCAGCGTCTTTTGCTTTTTAAACCGCTTCCACAGCTCTGACCGTCCCGCATGCAATCCGGAGGTTTCCGTAGCCTGCGTATTCAGTTCCATGCCAGCCCCTCCTCTGCTGTAAATAAGCCTCTCGGAATTCACCATTCCGCATCGGCTCTGGCCCTTCGGCCAGGGTCTTTTATGGTTTCACCCCCAAAACAGGGATGCGAACAAACTTTCCTCTTGACTTTTTCAAAACGCCCCAATA
>Ga0310839_100287_pt1 | contig 36713 bp, 34 predicted proteins | sample SM_ome_7_FD_201305 | JGI IMG/M metagenome (GOLD analysis project Ga0310839, IMG submission 201305) | Sorghum-adapted microbial communities enriched on stacked mutant (SM) sorghum from Joint BioEnergy Institute, Emeryville, California... ...
TCCGTAGCTCAGGGGATAGAGCACCGCTCTCCTAAAGCGGGTGCCGCAGGTTCGAATCCTGCCGGGGGCACTCCTCCGACCTCGAGAGATGCCCTCTGGCCTGGGCATTTGCATTCCACCGCTCTTCTGCCGTGTGCAGCCGTAGGCCATCGGAAGCAGCCGTGGATCGCTGTTCGCGGAATATGCGTGGAATGATCTTGAGGGCGTCTGCCCAGGTCGCACCCTGACAAGGAAGGGCTCCGGACCGTGCCGGGGCCTTGTCGAAGTGTCCTGCGTGAGGTCCGCTGGGTGCCGCGCGACCAGGTCCTCTCCTATCCGATGGACCGGTCGATGCGGATGCGGATCGAGCACTTCCTCGCCGATACCGGCCGCCCGCACATCGGCTAGCCGCCTTTCGATCGCCTCGGCCGCCGCGGTGATGCAGGGGGCGGCGTTGCATCGAGCGCCCGCCCACCAGGTGCCCGGGCCGTAGCGGGTGGATGTCGGTCGGCCGGTCACGTCCACGGCCGTCCGAGCGGGCCATAACGTCCCGATCGGTGCGGCAACCCGCCGCTGCCCGCGGGGCACGCGGACTCGAGCGTCTCCGAGTGGCCGCACCGTCGGCCCCGATCTGCCGCCGCCCAACGATGCCCGACGACTGAGTCATCTAGCGGATGCCACCGGCCGCACGCGGTGGGGGGCGAGGGTGCGTTCCAGGTGTTCGGTCAGCCAGGTGGTGAGGTCGCCGGTGCCGTCGATGGCCCAGGTGAGCATGGCGCCGCAGTAGGTCGCGTACAGGTCGGCGGCCAGGGTCTCGGGGGAGGTCGCGGGAGCGAGCAGGCCGGCGTCGACGGCCTCGGTCACCAGGGCGGCGACCTCGGCGCGGAGGGCTCGGCTCTGGGCGACGGCGTGGGTGCGGAGTTCGGGGTCGGTGAGGTCGAGCTGGAGGAAGGCGAGGTTGTTGGCCATGCTCTCGGGGGTGGTGACCCCGCTCGGGAGCGTGGCCAGGGTGGCGACGAGGGCGGTCAGCGGGTCGGGGTGGGCCGCCCTGGCCTTGGCGAAGACGTCGGCGACGCCCGCCGCCTCCCGGGTGGCGAAGGCCACCAGCAGGCCGCGTTTGGACCCGAAGCGCTGAGTCAGCGCGGGGGCCGTGAGGCCGACGCGTTCGGCGACCGCGGCGAGGGTGAGGCCCTTCGGGCCCACGTCGGAGATCACGGCGGCGACGGCCCGGAAGATGGCCTCGTCGCTCACGGAGCGGGGGCGACCGGTCATGGGGCCATCCTATCCCGCCTTGCTTTATTAATGGACATAAAGTAAGTTCGGCGGCATGACCTCTCCCACCATCGACCTCACCGGCAGGGTCGCCCTGGTCGCCGGGGCGACGCGGGGCGCCGGCCGCGGGATCGCCGTCGAGCTGGGCGCCGCGGGCGCGGTCGTCTACGTGACCGGCCGGTCCACCGCGGGATCGCCGTCGCCGATGCGGCGGCCGGAGACCATCGAGGAGACCGCACGCCTGGTGACCGAGGCCGGCGGCACCGGCATCGCCGTACGCGTCGACCACACCGACCCCGGCCAGGTGCGGGCGCTCGCCGAGCGGATCGACCGCGAGCACGGCCGCCTCGACCTGCTCGTCAACGACATCTGGGGCGGCGACCCGCTGACCGAGTGGGGCGTGCCGTTCTGGCGGCACGACCTCGGCAACGGCCTGCGCATGCTGCGCAACGCGATCGACACGCACATCATCACCAGCTGGCACGCCGCCCCGCTGCTGATCCGCGGCTCCGGCGGGCTGATCGTCGAGGTCACCGACGGCGTCGGGGACGGCTACCGCGGCTCGCTCTTCTACGACCTGGTCAAGGCCTCGGTGATCCGCCTCGCCCGCGCCCAGGCCGAGGAGCTCCGGCCGTACGGCGTGGCGGCGGTGGCCGTCACGCCCGGGTTCCTGCGCTCGGAGGCCGTGCTCGACCACTTCGGGGTCACCGCCGACACCTGGCGGGACGCGATCGCCAAGGACCCGCACTTCGCCGCGTCCGAGACACCCCGTTACATCGGCCGCGGGATCGCCCACCTCGCCGCCGACCCGGACCGGCTGAGCCTCACCGGCACCGCGACCACGAGCTGGGACCTCGCCAAGCGGTACGGCTTCACCGACGTCGACGGCACGACCCCGGACTGGGGCCGCCACCTGCGGGAGCACCTGTGACGGCCGGCGTCGCGGCGGCGGGCCGTACCCGCATCACCGCCGGCTCACCCTCCTCCTGCTGTGCGCCGCCCAGTTCATGCTGATCGTCGACGTCGTCGTGGTGAACGTGGCGCTGCCGACGATCCGCGCCGACCTCGCCATCCCCGACGGCCGCCTGCACCTGGTCTCGGTCGGCTACACGCTCACCTTCGGCGGCCTGCTCATCGTCTTCGGCCGGATCGGCGACCTGTACGGCTGGCGCCGCCTGTTCCTGATCGGGGTCGGCGCCTTCACCCTCGCCTCGCTCGCCACCGGCCTCGCCCGGGCCGAGTGGCAGCTCCTGGCGGCCCGCGCCGCGCAGGGCGTCGGCGCCGCGATGGTGTCGCCCACGGCGCTCGCCCTGCTCACCACCGCCTTCGCCGAGGGCGACCGCCGCAACCGGGCCCTCGGCCTGTGGGGCGCGGTGGGCTCCGGCGGCGCGGTCGCCGGTCAGCTGCTCGGTGGCGTCGTCACCGACCTGTTCGACTGGCGGTGGATCTTCCTCATCAACGTGCCGATCGGCGCCGCCACGCTCGCGCTCGCCCGCCGTCACCTGCCGGAGAGCCGGGCCGCGGACCGGCCCGTCCTCGACGTACCCGGGGCGGTGGTGCTCACGGTCGCGCTCGCCGCCACCACCCTCGCGCTCACCCGGTACGCCGAGGGCGGCCACGCCGTCCAGGCCACCTGGCTGCTCGGCGCCGCGCCGGCCGCGTTCGCCGTGCTCGTGGTGGTCGAGCGCCGCCACCGCGCCCCGCTCCTCGACCGCCGGGTGCTGCGCATCGGCGGCGTCGCCCGGGCCAACGCGCTGCTCGCGATCGACGCCGGGGCGCTCGGGGCGTCGCTGTTCTTCACCACTCTCTATATGCAGGTGGTCCTGGGGTACTCGCCGCTCGCCGTCGGCGCGGCCTTCGCGCCGATCACCGTCCTCATCCTGCTGATCTCGCCGCGCGCCGGGGCGCTCACCACCCGGTACGGCCCGCGGCGGCTGATCGCGATCGGGTTCGCGCTGCTCGCCGCCGGCATGCTGGTGCTGGCCCGCGTGCCCGCCGACGGCACGTACCTGCGGGACGTGCTGCCCGGGATGCTGCTGCTCGCGGCCGGCTCGGGGCTCTCCTACGCCCCGATCTTCGTCGCGGGCACCGGCGGCGTGCCCGACCGCGACCAAGGGCTCGCCTCCGGGTTGCTCAACTCCGCGCAGGAGCTCGGCACCGCGGTCGGCGTCACCGTTCTCGGGGCGATCGCCACCGCCGCCACGCCCGCCGGCGGCGTCGCCGCGCTCACCACCGGCTACCGCGCCGGGCTGCTCGCCGCGGCCGCGGCGACCCTGCTCGGCCTGATCCTCGTCGCCGGGATCCCGCGCCCCGCCGCGGACGCCGCCGGGCCCGCCGGCCGCTAGCGGCCCGCATCCGGTCAGGCGGCCGCGCGCACCTCCTCCGCGGGCGACCCCTCGGGCGCGGCCGGCGCCGTCGCGGCCCGGCCGGGGAGGGCGAGCGCGAGCAGCGCGGCGAGCACGGCGAAGCCGGTGGCCCACCAGAAGCTCCACTGGAAGGCCGCGGTGAGCCCGCCGGCGCCCGTGGTGGCCGACTGCAGCAGGACGGCGAGTACGGCGGTGCCGAAGGAGCCGCCGATCTGCTGGGCGATGCGCACCAGCGCGCTGGCGTGCGCGACCTGCTCGCGGCCGAGCCCCAGGTAGGCGACGGCCATCACCGGCACGGTGACCGCGCCGAGGCCGATCCCGCGCAGCAGGAGCATCCCGCCGAGCAGCCACGGGCTCGCCTGCGCGTCGGCGAACGCGAACGGCAGGGTGGCCGCGGCGACGACCACGAACCCGGTCACGGCGACGATCCGCGCCCCGGCCCGGTCGGTGAGCCGCCCGGCGATCGAGCGGCTCAGCAGGGTGCCGACGCCCTGCGGGATGAGCGCGATCCCGGCGTCGAGCGCCGAGGTGCCGCGGACCTGCTGGTAGAACAGCGGCAGCAGGAAGAGCGCGCCGTACAGGGCGAAGCCGGAGAAGAACAGCACCGCCGAGCCCGCCGACGTCGGCCGGTGGGCGAGCAGCCGGAGGTCCACCAGCGGCTCGGTACGGCGGGCCGCATACAGGACGAACCCCGCGACCAGGGCCGCCCCGGCGGCCAGCGGGACGAGCACGGTGGGGTGCCCGAACCCGCCGTCGGAGGCCTCGGACAGACCGAACAGCAGCGCGGCGACGCCGGGCGCCAGCAGGGCGAGCCCGGCGACGTCCAGCCGCGGCCGGGAGTCCGGCTCGTCGCGCTCGAGGAACCGCGCGGCCAGCACGAACCCGGCCACGCAGAGCGGGATGTTGATCCAGAACATCCACCGCCAGCTCAGGTGGGTGAGGATCAGGCCGCCGAGGAGCGGGCCGAGGATCGGCCCGAGCACGGCGGGCAGCGAGATGAGCGCGGTCACCCGGCCGAGCAGCCGGCCGCCCGCCGCGCGCACGACCAGCGTCGTCATCACCGGCATCATCAGCCCGCCGCCGAGGCCCTGCAGGACCCGCGCGGCGATCAGCGCCGGAGCGTTCCAGGCCAGGGCGGCGGCCACCGACCCGGCGAGGAAGACGAGCAGGGAGAACAGCCAGAGCCGCTTGCCGCCGAACCGGGCCGTCGCCCACGTGCTCAGCGGCACGGTGATGCCGAGGGCGAGCAGGTAGGCGGTGGCGACCCACTGCACGGTGGCGACCGTGGTGTGCAGGTCGGCCGCCAGGGAGTGCAGCGCCACCCCGACGATGGTGGTGTCGAAGATGACGGCGAGCCCTCCGCAGATCAGGACACCCGCCGTCCGTAGCACCTTTGGATCGATTCGTTCCGTGTCAGCCATGCATCCGCCCTCGATAAGAGTCATGAGTGTCTCTTACGGCCACGATAGGCTGAAGTAGTAAGAAACACAAATGACTCTTATGGAGCGGAGCGTGGCGGAGGAAGCGAACCGGCGGCGGCGCGGCAGGGCGCTCGAGGACGCGCTGCTGCGCGCCGCGTGGGACGAGCTGGTGGAGTCCGGGTACGGCGCGCTGACCATGGAACGGGTCGCCGTGCGCGCGGCCACCAGCCGCGCCGTGCTCTACCGCCGCTGGCCGGGCAAGGCCGACCTCGCGCTGGCCGCCATCCGGCACCACATCGAGACCAACCCCATCCCGCTCCCGGACACCGGCAACCTGCGCGACGACCTGATCACTCTGCTCCGCGCGATGACCCGGAGGCGCGGGGAACTCGCCGCGATGATCGGCGCGCAGCTCGGCGGCCTGTTCACGGAGGCCCGCACGAGCCCCGCCGAGCTGCGCGAGCTCGTCCTCGGCGGCCGCCGGCCCTCGTCGCGGCGCATCTTCGACCGGGCGGCCGAGCGCGGCGAGCTCGACCTCACCCGCGTGCCGCGGCACGTGCTCGACATGCCGTTCGACCTGATGCGGCACGACATGCTCATGACCTTCGAGCCCGTGCCGGACGAGCGCATCACCGCCATCGTCGACGACCTGTTCCTGCCGCTCCTCGCCCACTACGGCGGCGTCCGCACGGCGGGCGGCCCCGGCCCGCGCCCGCCCGCCGAGGAGGAACGGCCGACCTCGTAGCGCTCCGCCCGGTGCGGCCCGGCCCGGCGACGGCGTCCGGGGCGAGCGGGCGCGCCCACCGGCCGAGCGGTTCCGCGGCCGCCGCCCGGATGCGTCTCCTCACTGCGCCCGGGCGACCGGTACGGCCCGGCCGCGGGCCCTGCCGCACGCGATCGACGACGGGCCGCCCGGTCAGGACGCGGCGCCGCCTCGCCGCCCCGTCGGCACGCCGTACCGGCCGACGTGACCGGCGGCCGGGACGTCCTGCACGAGCGCCTTGCGGCCGCGGCGCGGGCGCGGACCGAACCGTTGACAGGGTACTGAACGCGATTTAGCCTGAACTCGATTCAGCAGACTGAGCAGAGTTCAGGCGAGTTGTGATGACCGCGAAAGGCCCGCCGAGGCGCAGGCGAACCACCGATTCCGACCGCACCGCGCGGGCGCGGATCCGGGACGCCGCGATCGAGCGTTTCGCCACCCACGGGGTGGCGGCCACGAACCTGAAGGACATCGCCGCCGACGCGGGCGTGTCGACCCCGCTCGTCATCCACCACTTCGGCTCGAAGGACGGGCTGCGGGCCGCCTGCGACGAGTACGTCGCCTCCTTGATCAGGGAGCAGAAGAGCAAGGCGATGGCGGCCGGCAGGAACCTCGACCCGTTCCAGGCCATCCGGGAGGGGTACGACGGCACGCCGATCCTCCGCTACCTGGCCAGGACGATCGCCGACGGCTCGCCGCACGTGGACGAGCTGATCGACGAGATGGTCGAGGACTCACTGTCCTACCTGGCCGACGGGATCGCGAACGGGCTGATCAAACCGACCGAGAACCTCCGGGAGACGGCGGCCCTGCTGTGCCTGTGGCAACTGGGCACGCTCGTGCTGCACGAGCACGTCAAACGGCTGCTCGGGATCGACCTCCTCGAGAGCGACACCCGCTCGCTGATCAAGTGGATGCGGATCAACGCCGAGGTCCTCGCCAAGGGCGTCCTCGACGAGGACTTCTACGAGAAGTGGCGGGACGCCATGAAGACCGCCGAACGGCAGGCCGCCGAAGAGCGGCCGGCCGAGCGGAACGAGAACACGGACCGGGAAACGACATGACCGCTGCCATCGCCACCTCCGGGCTCGTCAAGACCTTTGGGGCGACGCGGGCCCTCGACGGGCTCGACCTCACCGTGAACGCGGGCGAGGTCCACGGCTTCCTCGGCCCGAACGGCGCCGGGAAGTCCACCACGATCCGGATCCTGCTCGGCATCCTGCGGGCCGACGCGGGCTCGGTCACCGTGCTCGGCGGCGACCCGTGGGCCGACGCGGTCGCCCTGCACCGGCGCATCGCGTACGTGCCGGGCGACGTCGAGCTGTGGCCGAACCTCACCGGGGGCGAGGCCATCGACCTGCTCGGCAGCCTCCGCGGCGGGCTGAACCGGCGGCGCCGCGACGAGCTGATCGAACGCTTCGACCTCGACCCGTCGAAGAAGGGCCGCACCTACTCCAAGGGCAACCGGCAGAAGGTCGCGATCGTGGCCGCGCTCGCCTCCGACGCCGAGCTGCTGCTGCTCGACGAGCCGACCGCCGGGCTCGACCCGCTCATGGAGGTCGTGTTCCAGGAGGTGATCCGCGAGGTCAAGGCGGCCGGCCGTACCGTGCTGCTGTCCAGCCACATCCTCGCCCAGGTCGAGAAGCTCGCCGACCGGATCAGCATCATCCGCCAGGGCAGGATCGTGCAGTCCGGCACGCTCGCCGAGATGCGCCACCTCACCCGCACCACCGTCGAGGCCGACACCGCCACCCCGGTGACCGGGCTCGACCGGCTGCCCGGCGTGCACGACGCCGAGGTGAGCGGCACCCGGGTGCGGTTCGCGGTGGACGGCGCCCACCTCGACGGCGCGATCAAGCACCTGACCGCCTTCGGCATCCGCGCGCTCACCAGCCACCCGCCGACACTCGAGGAGCTCATGCTCCGGCACTACGGCGACGACCTCGCCGCCGGGAACGGCACCGCCGCCGCGAGGAGGTGAGGAGATGACCGCGACCGCCACCCCCGCCCTCGGCCGTACCGCGGGGCCGGCCGCCGGGAACGCGCTGGCCGGGACGGGCCGCCTGGTGCGGTTCGCCCTCCGCCGGGACCGCGTGCGCATCCCGGTGTGGCTCGCCGCCCTCACCCTCGGCAGCGTCTGGCCCGCGGCCGCGTTCCCGGAGCTGTACCCGACCGAGGCCGCCCGCCGGACCGCGATGGCCACGATGAACAGCCCCGCCGGGCTGGCGTTCACCGGTCCCCAGCGCTATCTGAGCGACTACCACTACGGCTCGATGGTGAGCCACCAGCTGCTCGGCTTCGTCGTGGTCTTCGTCGGGATCATGAGCGTGCTCCTGGTGACCCGGCACACCCGGGCCGAGGAGGAGACCGGCCGCGCCGAGCTCGTCCGCGCGGCCCCGGTCGGCCGCCACGCCCAGCTCGCCGCCGCGCTCATCCTCGCCGTCGCGGTGAACGCCGCCCTCGCGATCCTCCTGGCGCTCGGCATGGGCGCGCTCGGCCTGGAGGGCACGACGTGGCAGGGCAGCCTGCTGTACGGCGCGGCCCACGCGGCGACCGGCGTCACGTTCGCCGGGGTCGCCGCGGTGACGGTCCAGCTCACCGCGCACTCCCGGGGCGCCTCGGGCATGGGGTTCGCGGTCGTCGGCGCGGCCTACCTGGTCCGCGCGGCCGGCGACTCGGCGGACAGCGCGCTGTCGTGGGCCTCCCCGATCGGCTGGGCCCAGCAGACCTTCCCCTACCTCGACGACCGCTGGTGGCCGCTGCTGCTCAACCTGGCCGCGGCCGCGGTGCTCGCCGCCGCCGGCTTCGCCCTCAGCCTGCGCCGCGACCTCGGCGCCGGCCTGCGCGCGGCCCGGCGCGGCAGGCCGGCGGCCTCCCGGCTGCTCGCCACCCCGCTCGGATTCGCGCTGCGCCTGCACCGGGGGATGCTGATCGGGTTCGCCGTCGGCGCGCTGCTGCTCGGCGCGTCGTACGGCCCGTTCCTCGGCGACATCGAGGAGATGTTCCGGGACATCCAGGTGCTGCAGGACGCGCTCGCCGCGCTGGGCGGGGCCACGGTCATCGACTCGTTCATCGCCATGGTCACAACGATCTTCACGCTCGTCGCGACGGTCCACGTGGTGATCACGGCGCTCCGGCCGCGGTCGGAGGAGACCGCCGGCCGGGCCGAACCGGTGCTCGCGACCGGCCTGTCCCGCACCCGCTGGCTCGCCAGCCACCTGGCGGTGGCCCTGGCGGGCGGGCCGGTGATGCTCCTCCTCTCGGGTCTGGCCCTCGCCGCGACCGGCGCCCCCACGGTGGCGGAGACCGGCCTCTTCGGCAAGGCCGTGGCCGCCGCCGCGGTCCACATCCCGGCGCTGTGGGTGACGGCCGGCCTCGCCGTGGCCCTGGTGGGCTGGCTTCCCCGGGCGACCGTGCTGGCCTGGCTGTTCGTCGGGTACGTCGGCGTCACCGGCTACCTGGGCATGCTCCTGCGGCTCCCCTCCTGGGCGACCGCCCTGTCCCCGTTCAGCCACGTCCCCCGGCTCCCGGTCGAGGACTTCACCTGGACCCCGCTGCTCGCCCTCACCGCGATCGCCGCCGCCCTCATCGCCCTCGGCCTGTACGGCTTCCGCCGCCGCGATCTGGAGACCAAGTGAGCGTTCCCGCAGCAGGCTGGGTAGTCGAACGGGCTGCTGGGACGCCGGATACGGTTGCTGGCCGGTCGTCGTGCGAGCGAGCGCGGCCGAAGGTGTGCAGGTGTGGCGAGCGGACCTGATCGCCTCCGCGATCTGATGCCGGTCGGCACCCGGAGATTCTCGACTCCCGCCCGGTCCTCCGGCCTGCGAAACGGCGCGACATTCGCTGCCACGGCGATGGGCGCGCGACGCCGGAACGCTTGCGGTCAGTGGTGGAGGCCGCGCTTGTTCGGGGTCCAGAAGGGCTTGACCTTGATGGACTTGCGGGGCCAGTTGCGGTCGCGGACCAGGTGGTTGCGGATGAGCTGGCAGGTGCGGGCCTCGCCGGCGATGTAGGCCATGCCGGTGTTGCCGGGGAGGTCGAGGTCGCAGACCGCGGTGAGCAGGGTGTGGGAGGCCACCGCGGAGGCCCCGTTGCGGTGGACGCGGACCAGGTGGTGCGGGCCGGGGATGGGAACCTCGTCCTCGGCGGTCTCGCTCTCCAGCACGCCGTACACCTCCGCGTCCGGGCCCAGCGCGCGGATCATCGGGCCGAACGCGACCGAGGCGGTCTCCTCGCCGATGAAGACGTGGAACAGGGCCTCCGGATTCGGGTGGAAATCGCCCATCGGTCCCCAGAACTTCACCGAATCCCCGGGTTCGACGGTGCGGGCCCAATTCAGGCCGATGCCGTTTCCGTTGTAGAGGTGGGCGCGGAGTTCGAACGTCCGGTCGGCCACGGACAGATCCCAGACGGTGTACGTCCGCAGGGTGTCTCCGGGGCGGAGGATGCCGTACAGCGACAGGGGGTCGTTGATCTCCACCCGGACGTGCTGGCCGGGGACGTAGGACCAGGTGTCCACGGTCTCGCAGCGGATGCGGATCCGCTTGAGCGTCGGCGTGACCAGGCCGACCTCGGTGACCGTGCCCTCCGACACGTGCCTGGCGAAGATCCGCTCCAGGGGTTTGATCGCGGTACGGCCACGCCCGGCCGTCGTCCTGCCGGTTTCCATGCCGACTCCCTGAATGGCGTGGTGGGCTAGTGCCTTGATTCGTTGAGTTAGAGGCATTAACTTCGTTAATGACTCTAACACTGCGATACTCGACGGTGTCAACGGCACATAGCGAGAGGGGCTCGATGACGGCACGCAACATCGTGAGCCGCAGGGAGCGGCTGCGCGAGGCGACGGTGCGCCAGATCCATGCGGCCGCGCGCAGGCTGCTGGTGAGCGAGGGCCCCGCGGCGGTGACGATCAACGCGCTCGCCCGCGAGCTCGGCATGAGCGGGCCCGCGCTGTACCGCTACTACGCGAGCCGGGACGAGCTGGTGGCGGCGGTGACCGCGGGCTTCTATCGCGAGCTCACCGCGGTGCTCGAGGAGACGCGTACGGCGTGGGCGGCGGCACCGGCCAACCGGCGCATCCTCGCCATGTGCCGTGCGCTGCGGGAGTGGTCGATCGCGCATCCCGCCGAGTTCGGCTGGATGTTCGCCAGCCCGCACCCGGCCCCCGGGGAGTCCGGCGCCGACTCGCCCCGCACCGAGGCCGGATACGAGTTCGAGCGGGTCTTCATGGAGGAGATCGCGAAGGTCTGGGAGGAGCGGGGCTTCCCGGTCCCGGACCTCGACGAGCTTGACCCGTCGCTCCGCGCCCAGGTGTGCGACTACGCCGCGAGGATCGGCGGGCTGCTGCCGCCGGAGGCGCTGCACGTGTTCCTCACCGCGTGGATCCGGCTCTACGGACTGCTGTGCATGGAGGTCATGAAGCAGCTCGAGTTCGCCTACCGCGACCTGGAGCCGGTCTTCGAGGAGTGCCTGCGGGACCTGTGCGGCATGTTCGCGCTGGACTACGAGCCCCCGCACGCCACGCCTGCACAGGGGTGACAGGCGGCTCGCCGCGGTGCGGGCTGCCCCGGCGCGCCCACGCCGATCCGCCGGGACCGCGGGAGTGTGGCACATGGCGCGCTCCCACCGGAGCGGTGCGGCCATCGGTCCCCGGCGGCGTCGCCGCGGCATGCCCCGATGGACCGGCCGCCTGACCCTCCCCCGTGCACGGGCGGGTGGTGCGCCGGCGGTGACCGGCTCGTCGCGGATTCACGAGCGGTCCGCCGTGCGGTGCCGGCCGCCGAACGCCCGCTCGCGGCGGGCGGCGACGCCGTACGCTGGGCGCGTGTTCTCGCCGCAGGGTCCGTCGCTGGGCGAGCTCGTGGTCCAAGGGCTGTCGTCGGTGCAGCGCGGCTACGACCTGCTCGCCCCGAAGTTCGACCACACGCCGTTCCGCACCCCGGACGCGGTGCTCGACGCGACCGCCGAGGCGCTGCGCCCGCTCGGGCCGTTCGCGCGCGGGCTGGACGTGTGCTGCGGCACCGGCGCGGGCATGCGGGCGCTCGCGCCGGTGTGCCGGGAGCGCGTCGTGGGGGTGGATTTCAGCGCGGGCATGCTCGCCCGGGCACGGCTCGCCCATCCGGACGCGACGTGGGTGCGGGCGGACGCGCGGGCGCTGCCGTTCACCTCGGCGTTCGACCTCGCGGTCACCTTCGGCGCGCTCGGGCACTTCCTGCCCGCGGAGCGGCCCGCGCTGTTCGCCGGGGTGTACCGGGCGCTGCGGCCGGGCGGGCTGCTGGCGTTCCCGCTCGGCGCGCCGCCGCCGATCGGCTCGGTCCCCTACTGGCTGATGAACGGGTTCGACCTCGTCATGCGGGTGCGGAACGCGATCTGGCGGCCGAGGTTCATCATGTACTACGGCACCTGCCGGCTCTCGGCGATCCGCGGCGAGCTCGCCGCGGCCGGGTTCACGGTGCGCACGGTCCCGCTGGAGGCGCTGGGCCGCCGCAGGGACGGCACCGCGCGCTGCGCGCTGGTGCTCGCGCGGCGCCCCTAGGCCCCTGGGTCACGCCGCGGGCTGGGTGCGGGCGGTGCGGGACCTGGCGATCCGCAGCAGCCGGGGGGCGAGCGCCGCGGCCTGGGCGCGGATCTCCGGCACGGCGGTCGTCTCGTAGTGGAGCCCGCGCAGCAGCGGACCGAGGGCGAACAGGCGGTCGCTCGGCCGCCCGGCCGCGTCGAGCACGGCGCCGTCCGGGGCCGCGTCGAGGCCGAGCCGCAGCGCATCGGGCCGTGCCGTACCGGCGGCGATCAGACCCGCCAGGAACGGGTCGGCGGCCACGTCGCACCCGGGGCCGGTGGCGTTGACGATCCAGCCGACGCGCAGCTCGGCCGGGCCGCCGTCGAGGTCGGCGCGCGCCAGCAGGCCGTCCGCCACGGGCTCCGCCCCGCGCAGCCGGCCGCGCAGCAGCCGGAGCCGGCCGCGTTCCCGCAGCTCGGCGACCGCGGCCGCGGCGGCGGGCGGCATGCGGTGCCGGTGGATCTCCCAGTAGCGGGCCACCCGCCGGACAAACAGCCGCCGCTGGTCCACGTCGAGCCGCCGCCACAGCTCCGGGATGCGCGGGCGCAGCCCGTCCACGACGCCGTGCCACTCGCCGCCGTTCTCCCGTACGGCGCGGCGCACCGCGGCGAGCAGGCCGGCCACCCGCAGCGGCCCGCCGGGCGGCAGCCGGACCGGGTACGGCGGGGCCGGGTCGGCCCGGTGCGGCCGGGGCAGCAGGGCGCGCCGGGACAGCGCGTACACCACGGTGCCGGGGTGCGCGCGGGTCACGGTGAGCGCGACGTCGACCATGGTGAGCCCGGTGCCGACGACGAGAACGGGCGCGCCGTCGTCGATCGCGGCGAGCGCGTCGCCCGCCCACGGGTCGGCGATGTGCCGGGGGTGGGCGGGCACGCCGGGCAGCGGGGCCGGCGGGCGGTTGCCGAGGGCGAGGATCACGGCGTCCGCCGCGATCCGGCGCCCGTCGGCGAGCCGTACCGCGAGGTCCGCGTCGAGCGCGACGGCCGTGGCGGTGACCGGGCGCAGGGTGCGCTCCGGCGGGTCGGCCGCGGCGGCGAGCGTCTCGCGCAGGTAGCGGCCGTAGGCGGCGCGGGGCAGGAACCCGGTGGCGTCCAGGCCCTGCGCCCGCGCCCACGCAACCAGGTGATCCGGCTCGCCGTCGATCGCGCTCATCTGCACGGCCCGGGCGTTGAGCAGGTGGGACGGATCGGCCGTGGCGTACGCCTGGCCCGCGGCGTGCCGGCCGTACCGGTCGATGAGCGTGACGTCGACCGGCGTTCCGGACGCGCGGGCGAGGCGCAGCAGGTGGATCGCGGCGAGGGTGCCGCTCGCGCCACCCCCGACGATCGCGATCGACGGCCGGGACATAAACCCATATTACATATGGGGATTGCTGCTAAAACCCCCTCAGCGGCGGGGAGTCGTCCGGGGACGGCTGAACCACAGGGAGAGGCCGAGCGCCCCGGCGACGAGCGCCCCGCCGATCGCGGCGACCGTCGCGGCGACGTCGACCCGCTCGTAGACGACGCTGAACGTGCCGGACAGCGTGCCGAGCGCGTCCTGCAGCTCGTCGGCGTTCTCGGCCCGGTAGTAGGCGCCGCCGGTGGTGTCGGCGACCCGCCGGAGCGTGGGCTCGTCGATGTCGAGCACGTTCCGCGACCGGTCGAACCCGCCGCCGAACCCGCCGCCGAACCGGCCGCCGAAGCCGCCGAAGCCGTCGAACTCCGAGCCCTCGCACACCATCGGCGCCGGGGTGGTGGTGCCGAAGCCGATGGGGAACACCCGGACCCGGCGGAGCGCCGCCTCCTCGGCCGCGGTCTCCGGCTCCACGCCCTGGGTGTTGGCGCCGTCGGTGAGCAGGACGATCACGGAGCTGGCGTACTCCTCCTCCGCGCCCTCCTGGCCCTGGCCCTGCGGGGGCGGGGTGGGCCGCACCCCGGTGGGGGCGACCGACGGGTCGACCTCGGCGATCGCGTCGAGCGAGGTGAGCATCGCCTGCCCGATCGCGGTACCGCGGCCCACGGTGATGCCGTCGACCGCCCGCAGCAGCTCGTCGGTGTCGTCGGTGGGCGGCACGAGCACGCCCGCGGTGCCGGCGAACGTGACGAGCCCGATGCGCGGGCCGCCCCGCTGGGACTCGATGAACTCGGCGGCGGCCTGCTTCGCCGCGGTGATGCGGTTCGGCTCGACGTCGGTGGTGCACATCGACGCGGAGGTGTCGATGGCGAGCAGGATCGTCGCCGAGGTGCGCGGCACCGGCATCATCATCTGCGGCCGGGCCGCGCCGAGCGCGAGCAGCGCGAGCCCGCCCACGAGCAGCGCCGCCGGGATCTTCCGCGTCCACCGGCCGCGCTTGGGCAGCGCGGTGCGGACGAGCGCGATCGAGGTGACGCGTACGGCGGCCCGCCGCCGGCGCCGGCGGGTCAGCGCCCACACGGCGAAGATCAGTGGAATGACCAGGATGGACAGCAGCGCCCAAGGCCATGACAGGGTCATCTAGATCACCCGCCCGGTGCGAAACACGGTGAGCACCGCTCCCCCGGTGAGCAGCACGAGGGCGAACGCGATGAACGCGCCGGCGAGGGGAAGCGGCTCGTCGGAGACGGTGAGCCGCAGATCGATCGTGTCGGCGATCCCGGCGAGCTGCGCGGCGTCGCCGGCGGGGTGGTAGGCGCCGCCGGTGGTCCGCGCGATCATGGTGAGGGTCTGCTCGTCGAGCGCGGTCTGCACGCGGTAGCCGTCGACCGACACCGTGGCCCCGGCGGTGGTGCCGACGCCCACGGTGTGGATGCGCACCCCGGCCCGCTGGGCCACCTGGGCGGCCTGCTCCACGTTCTCGTCGCCCTGGGTCTCCCCGTCCGAGAAGATCACGATGGTCGCGGACGGCCAGTACCCGATGTCGGGAACGGAGCCGCCGGGCCCGATCGCCACCTGCCGGCCGGTGATCGCCGACAGCGAGGCGAGGATCGCGGCGCTGAGCGAGGTGCCACCGGTGATGCGCAGCCGGTCGATCGCCCGGAGCGCCACGGAGTGGTCGCGGTCGGGCCGCGCGGTGACGAGCGCCCCCTGCTCGAACGCGACGAGCCCGATGTCCACGGTCTCCGGCTGGGCCTGCACGAACGCGCGGGCCGCCTGCTGGGCGGCGGCGAGCCGGTTGGGCCGCACGTCCTCGGCGGCCATGCTGTTGGAGACGTCGACGGCGAGCATGACGGTGCCGGAGGCGCGCGGCACCGGCACCATCGCCACCGGCCCGGCGGCGGCGACCGCGAGCACGGCGACACCGGCGATGGTGAGGCCGGTGCCGAAGCCGAGGCCGCCGCGCCGCTTGCCGGGGATGGCGACGCCCGCCGCGATGAGCGCCGCTTTGCGGCGGCGCGAGACGGTGACCGCGGCGGCAATCAGGGCCGCGGTCACCAGCAGCCCGATGACGAGCAACAACGGGGATGACAGTGTCATGGCATCCCTTCCCCCGTCGGATGCGGTGCGGTCGTGCCCGGCCGGGGCGCGCGAGGGGTGCGTCCCGGCCGGGGCACGGTGGGGTGGGGTCCCGTCCGGAACGCGGGGTGGCGGCGTTCCGGACGGGACGTGCGGTTCCTGCTCATCGCGAGCGGCTCCGGGTGCTCGCGACCACCTCGACGAGGGCCGCGGTGAGGTCACGGTCGGTGTCGATGCGGTGGATCGGCACCCGGGCGCGGCGCATGCCCGTGGCGAGCCGTTGCTCGCGGGCGTCGACCGCGGAGCGCAGGCCGGCGCGGAGCAGGGGGTCGGCGGAGTCGACGATGAGCTGCTCGCCGGTCTCGGCGTCCTCGATGACGATGAGCCCGGCCTCGGGCAGCACGTCGTCCGCGGTGTCGACGATGCGCAGCGCGACCACCTCGTGCCGCCGGGAGAGCCGCATCAGCGCGCGCTCCCAGTCGCCTTCGCCGATGAAGTCGGAGAGCACGAGGATGAGCGACCGGCGGCGGGCGAGCCGGCCCGCCGCGTCGAGCATCTCCGCCAGGTCGGTGGTGGCGCCGCCGCGCGGCCGGGCGGTACGGCCCAGCTCGGCGCCGATCCGCAGCACGTGCCGCCGGGTGGTGCCGGGCGGGATCACGCGCAGGATCCCGGTGTCGAAGAACAGGGCGCCGACGCGGTTCCCGGCCCGGGTGAACAGCCGGGCGAGCACGAGCGCGAGCTCGGCGAGCACGTCGTGCTTGCCGCGCCCCGGCCGCCCGGCGGTCATCGACGCCGACCGGTCGAGCACGAGCCACACCGTGACCTCGCGGTCCTCGGTGAACACCCGCAGGTACGGCTCGTCGAGCCGGGCGGTGACGTTCCAGTCGATCTGCCGCGCGTCGTCGCCGTCGACGTACGCGCGCAGCCCGGTGAAGTCGACGCCGGTGCCGCGGTGCACCGTGCGGTACGCGCCCTGGAGCCGGCCGTCGAGCCTGCGGACGATCTTCCACTCCAGGCGGAGCAGCAGCTTGTCGGGAGCGGTCGCCATGGCTCAGCGGTTCTGCAGCACGACCTCGGGGGCGCGGACGGCACCGAGCACCCGGTTGATGATCGTGTCGGCGTCGATCTCGTCCGCGAGGGCCTCGTACGAGAGCACGAGGCGGTGGCGCAGCACGTCGAGCGCGAGCTCGGAGACGTCGTGCGGCAGCACGTAGTGCCGGCCGCGCAGGTACGCCAGGGCGCGGGCGCCGGTGACGAGCGCGATCGACGCCCGCGGGCTCGCCCCGTAGGTGACGTACCGGTCGAGCTCGCCGAGCCCGGCCATGCCCGGCGACCGGGTCGCGCCGACGATCCGTACCGCATAGTCGATGATCGCCGGGTCGACGTACACCTTCCGGACCTGTTCCCGCATGCGCAGCAGGTCCTGGGTGGTGAGGATCGGGCGCGGCCGGTCCGGGTCGTGCAGCGCCCGGGCGACGATCGCCTGCTCCTCGGGCTGCGACGGGTAGTCGACGAGCACCTTCATCATGAAGCGGTCGACCTGGGCCTCGGGCAGCGGGTAGGTGCCCTCGGACTCGATCGGGTTCTCCGTCGCCATGACGAGGAACGGCTCGGGCACCGGGAAGGTCTCCCGGCCGATCGTCACCTGGTGCTCCTGCATCACCTCGAGCAGGGCGCTCTGCACCTTGGCGGGCGCCCGGTTGATCTCGTCGGCGAGGAGCAGGTTGGCGAAGACCGGGCCGAGCTCGGTGGTGAACTCGCCGGTGCGCTGGTTGTAGACCCGGGTGCCGACCAGGTCGGCCGGCACCAGGTCGGGGGTGAACTGGATGCGCTGGAAGCTGCCGTCGATGGCGGCGGCGAGCGAGCGTACCGCGAGGGTCTTGGCGAGTCCGGGCACGCCCTCGACGAGCAGGTGGCCGTCGGCGAGGAGCGCGACGGCCATGCGCTCCAGGAGCTGGTCCTGCCCGACGATGACGCGCTTGACCTCGAACAGCACGCGCTCCAGCGGCTTGGTCGGTTCGGAGGAGGGGTGAGGCGCGGTCATGCGAATCCTTCGTGTGCGGTTCGTACCGTGATGCGATGCGCGTTCGTCACGGCGCCGGGGTCGGCGCGGTGAGCGGAGGGGTGGTCAGATCTGCGGGCCGCCGCCGGACGGGCCGTCGCCCTGTCCGCCGAGGGCCTCGCCGATCGGCACCGCGAACGCGATTCCCGCGAACGCCTCGTCGCCTCCGGGGTCGGCGATCGAGACCACGATGCCGATGACCAAGCCCTGGGCGTCCAGGAGCGGGCCGCCCGAGCTGCCCGGATTGACCGAGGCGTCGAACTGGATGAGCCCGGTGAGCCGGCCGTCCGTGGAGGTGCGGTTGAGGCCGGAGACCACACCGGTGGACACACTATGGGTGAGGCCGAGCGGGTTGCCGATCGCCACGACCGGCGCGCCGATCTGGGCGTTGCCGCCGATCGTCGCGGGGACGACCACTTCCGGGAGCCGGGACGGCCGGAGGGTGGCGATGTCCCGTTCGGGGTTCGCCTCCGCGACGGTCGCGGTCGCCCTCGTGCCGTCCGCGTAGGTGATGTTGATCTCCTCGGCGTCCCTCACGACGTGGTGGGCGGTGAGGATGCGGCCATCCTCCGCCGCGATCACTCCGGTGCCGAGCGAATCCCCGGCCCGGATGACCACCACCGAAGGCGAGACCCTCTGGTAGATCTCGGTCGCGTCGAGCCCGGTCGCCGCGCTGGGCGTCGGCGTGGGTGTGGGCGTGGGGCTCGGCGCTGGCGCGGCCGTGGTGTCGGTCCCCCGGGCGGACCCCAGCCAATAAGCCAGGATCGCCACGACGACGAGCACGGCGCCCCCGACGACAAACCACCGAGCCCTCCTGGCCACGGTTCCCCGTTTCTCGGCCGCAACTGCTGTCTGCGGCTCTTTCTGCACTGCTTCATCGTCATTGGCAGGGGCGTAAAGCACCATAAAATTCGCCTGAGAAAAATCTGAAAAACGCGAGGAGTACTCTCATCGACACCCGGTACCGAATCCCGCCCGCCGGCGTTTTCGCAGCTCACGCGCTTGGCGCGGAAATCGCGCGGACGCCCGCCGCCGCTCCGCAAGCGGTCAGGCGAACCTTCCCCCACCGCGAGGGCCGGAGGGTGGACGCGCCATGAGGCGAACCTTCGCCGCGGCGGCCACCGTAGCGCTCGCCTCCGTCACGGCCATCGCGCACCCCGCCGCCGCCGTTACTCCGGACCCGGCGAACGCGGTCGAACGGCAGCTTTCCCGCGGGCAGGGCGTGCGCACGTCCGAGACCGTCCGCATATCGTTCGGCGGTCCGAGGGCGTCCGGGTCTCGCATCACCGGCCGGGTACGGCTCGCGCGGACCGGCCCGGCGGCGGTCGCGGTCACCTGGCGGGACGTCCCCGGCCGCGACCCGGCCTACTCGGCGATCCGCATCGGCTCCGTCGTCCACTGCGACGCCGGGCAGTACCCGATCCCGGTACCGGAGGGCACGCGGTGGGTGCGGCAGACCCGCCGGGCCGGGTTCTGCTGGACCGTGGCCCAGCGCGCCGGCCTGCAGCCGATCGACGTGTACGACCCGGCCATGCTGCGGGCCGTGCTGCGCCGCTCGACGCGGACGTCCGTGCGCGGCGGTCACCGCTACCAGGGCGCGATGACGTACCGGGAGCTGAGCCGGATCGTCCCGAAGTCCTACCGCAATCCCGCGACGAACGCCCGGGTCACCGCCGCGAGCAAGGGCGAGATCACCTGGCGGCTGTTCACCGGGCGGGACGGGCTGCCCACCCGGTTGATCACCACGAACACCCAGGGATCCGGGAAGTCCGCCGTGGTCATGCGGGTGGACACCCGCTACTCCGCCTGGGGCCGCCGCGTCACGATCACCGCCCCGCCCGCCGCCGAGACGATCGACCAGGACGACCTGTACGGCCCGGCCGTACCCGACCCGGAGCCGCCCTCCTCCGCCGCGAACTGAGGATCGGCCGAGCAGGGCCGGATCGACGGCTTCCACCGCGGCCGCGTGGTGCCGGCCGGGGACGCCGCCTGGTGCGCGGGCCGCTACTCCGGCATGGGCGCCTCGGCCGGGATCGCCGGGGACGAGCTGCTCGGCACGATGCCGGGGCACCACCGCGGCGACGTCGGGGCCGCGCTGCGCGACCGGGAGGACCGGATGTAGATCGCGCTCCGGCCGGTGGCGGCCCGCGCCTTCCAGCTCCCGCTGGCCGGCGGGGTGCTCCACCGGGTGATGCGGCCCGGGCAGGGCGAGGACGACGACCTGTACGCGGTGCAGGCGGCCGCCCGGCCCCGGGGCGCGGCGGCTCAGGTCGCGTGGCCGCCGCGCTCGCCCTGGTGCGCCGCCGTCACGTGGTGACGGCCGATCGGGAGCACCAGGGGACGGCCCGAGACCGGATCCTCGATGACCCGGTTCTCCAGGCCGAAGACCGCGCGCACGTTCTCCTCGGTGAGCACCTCGGCCGGGGCGCCGGCGGCGTGCAGCCGCCCGTCGGCCAGGGCGATGAGGTGGTCGGCGTAGCGGGCGGCGAGGTTGAGGTCGTGCAGCACCATCACGATCGTGGTGCCGCGCGCCCGGTTGAGGTCGGTGAGCAGGTCGAGCACCTCGACCTGGTGGCTGACGTCGAGGAACGTGGTGGGCTCGTCGAGCAGCAGCAGGTCGGTCTGCTGGGCGAGCGCCATCGCGATCCACACCCGCTGCCGCTGCCCGCCGGACAGCTCGTCGACCGGCCGGTCCACCAGGTCGGTGGTGCGGGTCGCCTCCAGCGCCGCGGCCACGGCCGCGTCGTCCTCGGCGTTCCACCGGGAGAACACCCCCTGGTGCGGGTGGCGGCCCCGGGAGACGAGGTCGAGCACGGTGATGCCCTCGGGCGCGATCGGCGACTGCGGCAGCAGCCCGAGCACGCGGGCGAGCTGCTTGGCGGGCATGCGGTGCACCTCCTTGCCGTCGAGCACCACCCGCCCGCGGCGCGGCGCGAGCAGCCGGGACAGCGAGCGCAGCAGCGTCGACTTCCCGCACGCGTTCGCGCCGACGATCGCGGTGATCTTGCCGGGCGGCACGACCAGGTCGAGGGACTCGACGACGACGCGGTCGCCGTACCCGAGGGTGAGGGACTCGGCGACAAGGGAGTGCGAGGTGGTCACAGCGAGCCTCCGGCCCGATGGGAACGGATGATCAGATAGACGAGGTACGGCGCGCCGAGCACACCGGTGACGACGCCCACCGGATAGCGGACGCCGAACGCCCACTGACCGGCGAGGTCGGCGACGAGCACGAGCAGCGCGCCGACCAGCCCGGCGGGCACGAGCAGCGAGCCGCCGGTGCCGAGCAGCCGGGCCGCGATCGGTCCGGACAGGAACGCGACGAACGCGATCGGCCCGGCGGCCGCGGTGGCGAACGCGATCAGCCCGACCGCCGCGACGATCACCGAGATGCGCACCCGCTCCACCCGGACGCCGAGCGCCGAGGCGACCTCGTCGCCGAACCGCAGCGCGGACAGCTCCCGCGACCGCCACAGCAGCACCGGCCCGAGCACGGCGAGCGCGGCGAGCGTGGGCAGCACCTCGGCCCAGGTGGTGCCGTTGAGGCTGCCGGTGAGCCAGCGCATCGCCTCCTGCAGGTCCCACTCCCCGGCCCGGGAGAGCACGTAGGCGATCACGCTGTCGAGGATCGCGGACACGCCGATGCCGATGAGGATGAGCCGGGTGCCGGCCACGCCGTCCTTGAACGCCAGGCCGTACACGAGCAGCGCCACGGCGAGCGCGGCGGCGATGGCGAGCGCGGACACCTGCGGCCCGTCGAGGGTGAACATCACGATCGCGATCGCCGCGGCGGCGCTCGCCCCCGAGCTGATCCCGATGATGTCCGGGCTGGCGAGCGGGTTGCGCAGCATGGTCTGGAAGGTGACCCCGGCCATGCCGAACGCGAACCCGGCGAGTACGGCGAGGCACGCCCGCGGCAGCCGCAGCCGCCCCACGGTGAAGGTCGCCCCGGGCACCCGCTCGCCGAGGATGACCCGGATCACCTCGTCGGGTGAATAAAAGGTGTGGCCCACCATGAGGGTGACCGCGAACGCGGCGGCGACGAGCACGGCCAGCGTGCCGATGATGAGCGCGCGGCGCACGAAGCGCTTGCGGCGGCCGGCGGCGACGATCCGCACGGCCTCCGGCCGTACGGCCACGGAACCGATGGCGGGGGCGGTCACAGCTCACGCACCTTGTGCCGGCGGACGATGTGGATGAAGAACGGCGCGCCGATCAGCGCGGTGATGACGCCCACCTCGACGTCCTCCGGGCGGGTGATGACGCGGCCGACCACGTCGGCGGCGGTGAGCAGCGCCGCGCCGCCGAGCGCGGAGAACGGCAGCAGCCACCGGTGGTCGACCCCGGAGAGCAGCCGCACCGCGTGCGGCACGACGAGCCCGACGAACCCGATCGGCCCGGCCGCCGCGGTGGCCGTGCCGCACAGCACGACCGCGCCGAACGCGGCCACCGCCCGTACGACGGCGACCCGCTCCCCGAGCCCGGCGGCGAGCTCGTCGCCGAGCGCGAGCGAGTTGAGCGCCCGCGCGCTGAGCAGGCTCACCGCGAAGCCGACGGCGAGGAACGGCAGGATGTGCCTGATCCGCTCGTACGACCCGCCGCCGACGCCGCCGATCTGCCACAGCCGGAAGCCCCCGGCGATGTCGTTGCGGGGCAGCACGACGGCGGTGACGAGGGACGCGAACGCCGCCGAGGTGGCGGCTCCGGCGAGCGCGAGCTTGAGCGGGGTGGCCCCGCCCCGGCCGAGCGAGCCGACCGTGTAGACGAACACGGCGGTCGCGCCCGCCCCGGCCATCGCCACCCACACGTACCCGGTGGGCGAGACGAGCCCGAAGTACGCGACGGCGACCACGACCGCGAGCGAGGCGCCCATGTTGACGCCGAGGATGCCGGGGTCGGCGAGCGGGTTGCGGGTCACCCCCTGCATGACCGCGCCCGACACGGCGAGGGCGGCCCCGACGAGTACGGCGAGCAGCGTGCGCGGCACCCGCTTGGCCACGGCGGCCCGCTCGATGGTGTCGGTCGCGCCGCCGATCCCGGCCCACACGTCGGCCCAGCCCACGTCGCGCGAGCCGAACGCGACCGAGGCGAGCATGGCGAGCGCGAGCAGCGCCAGCAGGGCGAGCAGCCACGGCACGCGGACGCGCGCCGGACGCCGCACCAGGGCGACGTCCGGCGTGCGGTGGCGCGAGGCGACCGAGGTCACTTCACCTTGTCCGCGGCCTCGGCGAGCGCCTTGACGTAGTCCTCGAGCACCCAGCCGATCGCCAGCGGGGTCGGGTTGGCGGCGGTGCTCAGCGGGGTGCTGCCGGGCAGCAGGTAGACCGAGCCGCGCTGGATCGCCGGGATCTTCGACCACAGCGGGTCCTTGCTGATCTTGTCGAGCAGCTCGCCCTTGTCGTCGCCGTACCCGGTGATGATGTCGACGTCGGCGAAGTAGTCGGCCTGCTCGGCGCTGCGGGACAGGAAGAACTGGTCGGTGCCCTTGGAGGCCTCGGCGACGCTGTCCGCGATCTTCATGCCGAGGTCCTCGAAGAACAGGGTCCGGGTGTCGTGCGTGGTGTAGAAGCCGATCTGGCTCACGTCGTTCGGGTCGACGTGGCTGAGGAACATGACCGACTTGCCCTTGATCTGCGGGTACTTGTCGACGACCGCCGTGATCTGGGCCTCGATGTCGGCGATCAGCTTCTCGCCCTCGGCGGCGAGGCCGAGCGCCTTGCTGTTCATCCGGATGACCTCGCGCCACGGGGTCGCCCAGGGCGCGTCCGGGTACGCCACGGTCGGGGCGATCTCGCTGAGGGTCTCGTAGTCCTGCTTGGTGAGGCCCGAGTATGCGGCGAGGATCACGTCGGGCTGGAGGTCGGCGACCGCCTCGAAGTCGATGCCGTCGTTCTCGTCGAACAGCACGGGCGGCTGCGCGCCGAGCTCCTCCAGGCGCTTCTTCACCCAGGGCAGCAGCCCGTCGTCGTCATCGTCGCCGAAGTTCGCCTTGGCCATGCCGAGCGGGACGACGCCGAGGGCGAGCGGCACCTCGTGGTTGGCCCAGTTGACGGTGACCACGCGCTCCGGCTTCTTCTCGATCGTCGTCGTGCCGAGTGCGTGCTGGATGGTGATGGGGAACGCGTTCGCGGTGTCGCCGCTCGCGGTGGCGCTCGGCTCGGCGGCCGCGCCCGAGTTCGTGTTCTCCGCCGGGCCGCCGCAGGCCGCCACCATCATGCCGAGGAGGGCGGCGAGCACCGCGAGGATTCGCAGGCCGTGTGGACGCTTCACTCCGTACTCCACTGTCGAGATCTCACGGGCGCCGGCGCTCACTCATCCGGATCGCGGCTGCGTCGGTGGCGCGGTACACCCGTACCGCCGCAAGCCGAGTTAGTTAGGTAAGGCTTGCCTTCCTTCGGCACAGTAAGCGAAATGACTAAGTTGTCGCAATAGAGCGTTTGCGACAGCGGATGTAGCGATCCGGACAGGCCGGACGTACGGCACGGCCACGGCGTCGGCGCGGATCCGGCGAGGCGGCGGCCGCTTTACGGCCCGGCGGTACGGCGAGGCGTCAGCGCCTGCGGAAGGCGCCCGGGGTGAGCCCGGTGGTGCGCTGGAAGGCCGCGCCGAACGCGCTCGCCGACCGGTAGCCGACCTGCTCGGCCACGGTCTCCACGTCGTATCCCTTGGCGAGCAGCTCGACCGCGTGCTGGGCGCGGACGAGCGCCACCCAGCGACCGAAGCTCGTGCCGGTCTCGGCGAGGAACGCCCGGCTGATCGTGCGGGCGCTCACCCCGAGGCGGGCCGCCCAGTCCTCGAGGGTGCGCTGGTCGCCCGGGTTCTCCCGGATCGCGGTGGCGATCGGCCGCAGCAGCTCGGAGGTGGGCAGCTGGACGAGCAGCTCGTGCGGGGACGGGGTGAGCACGTCGAGCACCATCGCCTCGGTGAGCCGCCGCGACCGCTCCGGCAGGCCGGGGTCGGCGAGGCGCTCCAGCAGCAACCGCAGCAGCGGCGTGATCTCCACGGTGACCGGGGTGGGGGAGATCGGCTCGACCGCGTCGTACGCGAAGAAGTTCGCCCGGCACCAGGTGCCCGCGCTCGCCGAGCCGGAGTGCAGCGTGCCCGCGGGCATCCACAGCCCCAGGTTCGGGGTGATCGTCCACACCCGCGACCCGGACACCGCGGTGGACGCGCCCCGCTCGTTCCACATCAGCTCGTGGTAGGGGTGCGAGTGCTCGGTCCAGGTGGTGTCCTGGGCGATCACCTCGCTCCAGCTCACGATCGGGGCCGGCATCTCCACCGGCCCGGGCGGCAGGGCGGGCAGCGTACGGGTCTGTCGGGTGGCGGTCATCGGCGGCCCCCGCGACGAGGGGATCTGTGGGGCACGCTCCAGCGTACGAGCCGGGCCTGCGGCGCCTCGGCCCCGCCCCGATGGGAGCGGCCCCGGTCAGAGGTACCAGAGCCCGGCGACGACGTCGATGCCGTCGCGGGACCGCTCGGCGAAGACGCGCATGCCGTCGGTACGGCCTGACCGGACGCTCTTCCGCGGCCCGCCGCTGAAGGCGCTCGCCGACCGGCCCGCTGGGCCTGCCGATCACCCTCGCTTATGTTTGCAGGGTGCACATTTCAGGGATGCGTGTCGTGCGGACCGAGGCCGAGCTCCGCGAGATCGTGAGGGAGCCCGGCCAGAGGATGTGGGACAAGGACATCGGCCGCATCGACGCGCACGCGCGGACGATCATCGCGCACTCGCCCCTCGTACTGCTCGCCACCGCGAACTCGGACGGCACCTGCGACGTCTCCCCGCGCGGCGACCCGCCCGGCTCGGTGCTCGTCCTCGACGACCACCACCTCGTGATCGCCGACCGCCCCGGCAACCACCGGCTCGACAGCTTCCGCAACGTGCTGCGCAACCCGCACGTCGGCCTGCTGTTCCTCGTCCCGGGCATGACCGAGGTGCTGCGGGTTAACGGCCGGGCGACGATCGTCTCGGACGCCCCGTTCTTCGACGACCTCGTGGTGCAGGGCAAGCGCCCCCGCCTCGCCCTCCTCGTCGAGGTCGAGGAGCTCTACATGCACTGCGGCAAGGCGCTGCTGCGCTCCGGCCTCTGGCGCCCGGAGACCTGGCCGGACCGCAGCACCCTCCCCACCCTCGGCCAGATCGTCAAGGACCAGCTGAACCTCACGACCACCGCCGAGGAACTCGACCGCAACCTCGCCATCGACGCGGCCACGAACCGGTACTGACCGTGACGGCGCCCACGGCCATCCTGGCCGCATATTTCAGCGCCTAGAGGACCGCAGCTCTAGCCGAGCCCTCCTCCATCCGGCCATCGAAGGTCCTCGTGATAGTGGCGATAGGGGCGCACCCACAGGTAAGGAGAGCCAGCTCTCCACCGAACCGCCTCTTCATACGTGGTTCACGCAGGAATCGATAGGGCCATTACGATCGGCCGACATTCCAGGAGAATCATCCTCAATGAAAGTTTGGAAGTGGCCAAGATAAGACGGGAGCCCACGCGCTCTCCGTTGATGAGGTTGCGATTTGATCGCTTTCCGATCGCTGATACTCCTACTCGAGGATCATAACTGACATGGGAGGAAATCGATGGTGGGAACACCTGCGTGTCCCTGTCTGCGTTCTGTTAGTGGCCATAGCAGGCGTGGTGCTGTGGCGAGCACTGATCCAGGGAAAGCTTGAGTTCGGCGACGTCGACCCCGCTAGCCTGGTGGTGAGCCTGGCCGCGCTAGCCCTAACTCTATTGGCGGTGTGGCGGCCGAAGCTGTCCCGCGAAAACGCCATCGATACAGCGGCATGGGCCGATCAGCTCGCCAATGAAGTGCTTGCAGCAGAGACCCGAGAACGCGATCGCCTCTTGGGAGAGCCGGGGCGGACCATCGATGTGAAATTTCTGTTGCGACCCGCGCCTGCTCACAACACCTACCGCTCCCCACGAAAAGGTACGCTTGCTGACATAGTCAATTACTTTGAGGAACTGCAGCCCCAGCGTCTTGTGATCCTTGGCGCGCCCGGCTCTGGTAAAACGGTCATGGCGATCGAGCTCATTCTCGGGCTCCTGGAGCGCCGTAAATCTGGCGGCCCAGTGCCGTTGCGAATTCCAGCGGCGAGCTGGGACCCGGAGGACGGAGTGCAGCCATGGCTTGTCGGCTATCTGGTGCAGACGTTCCGACTGAGCGAGGAGACCGCCCGAGCATTGGTAGATGCCTATCAAATCATACCGGTGATTGATGGGCTGGATGAAATGGATTCTACAAACCACCCTGGTTACGGATCCCGGGCGGGCCAAGCACTACGGGCCCTCAATCGATATCAGGAGGGTAGGACTAAGGCGCGCTTAGTCCTAACCTGCCGCACCGATCAGTACAAGGCGTTGATCGCAGGAAACGTCTGGGCCCGGGATGCCGCGCACATCGAGTTGCGCGAGGTCACTCGCGCCCAGGCCGTACAGTTTATCAAGGCCGCAGTAGGAACAGACCAGATTTCACGATGGCAACCGGTACTTCGCGCCCTCAACCGTCGCCGCCACCCACTTGCAAAGGCGCTCTCCACTCCCTGGCGACTGACCCTTGCGGTCAACGCCTACCAGCAACAGTCTCCGCACACGGGTGACTATTTGCGCGATCCGGCCGCGCTGGTCACCGGCTATAGGTCTGAAGACCAAATCCGCAGCCACCTGCTAGATCTGTTCATCATCGACGCCACGACCGCAGGCCGTAATCCCCATGACTACCCTCCCGAGCAGGTGCGCGACTGGCTGGCTGTCCTGGCCAACTACCTCACCATAAACGCAAGCCGACCCCCATTCGCCAACCGAATCCTGTCCGCCAGTGATATCGTCCTGCACGAGCTGTGGCCATTGGCCGGCAACCGTCCCCGCATATTGATCACGATACTGGCCGCTACGATCATACTTATTTCCATTTCTTTGTTCTCCGTCATCGATTTCCACGTACTAAGCGCACTCCTTTTTGGGTATTTCTCCATTACTTTGTACCATACATGGCGTCGCCCCTGGCATGTTCCTGGTGTCCCACACAAGCCTCTATATGCACCGAGAACCGCTATAGATCGATTCAAAATCGTGTTTAGAGTTGCACTCTCACTGCCACTCATCGGGGTGCACGCATTCGCTCTTGCGATATTGCTTGCAGGAGAGTTTGCCGATAATCCAGGAAATGAATTGATGATTCTTTTGACAACCAGCGTGGTATTGACGGCGACGCCTCAATTCGTGAACGAAGACTTACACAAGCTACAAGGCACTTGGACAAGCAGAAATCCGCATGCTCCGATACGTAATGACTTGCGCGTATCGATCACACAAGTGATCACATTCAGCCTCGTCTATGGACTCCCTTTCGGCCTCACAGTCGCACTCGAGCGTGTGCGCGGGGCCGATCCCGTTGACGGCCTTATGGCCGGGCTTGCACTTGCACTTGCGTTCGGACCAGGATTAATAGTGAGCATGGGTTCCATTAGCGTCCAGTATCTCATGATGTTAATCGCTATGCGAGGGCGGATACCGTGGCGACTTGGCCGCTTCTTGCACTGGTGCTCAACCGAGGCTGGATTGATGCGCACCGCCGGTATCGCCTACCAGTTTCGACACCGTGAGCTCCAGGATTATTTGGCCGCCACCTTTGAGACGAGAGAAAAAGACTATGGCTTTGATTGAATGACGTTCATAAATCATGATCTCTACCCTGGGGTCCGACAGCCGTGGGCTTAGCTCACGTCCAGCACTCACTCACCGCGAACGGGAGGTGTTGGTTGGGTTGCGGAACAAGGGGGACTCGGCAGGAGGTACGGGCGCGGTCGCGGCCCGGAAGTCTCAGCGCAGCTGCCGGGTGATCGTCGGGTCGGTGATCGCGGTGTCGTCGGCGAGCAGCAGCGCCTTGGACAGGATGACCGACAGCATGCCGTCGTCCTCGAAGGGCACGAACACCCGGAGACCGGCCCGGCGGTGGACGGGGACGATGCACAGGTCGGCGTCGTTCGGCTCCATGAGCACGTTGCCGGACCCGAGGTGGATCTTGTAGGTGCGCAGGTCGCCGCGCACCCGCAGGAACCGGTCGGTCAGCTCGAGCCGGTCGGCGATCTTCAATCTGGGTAGCAGCCGGGCGAGCACGTCACGCCGGGTCTTGGCGGTCTCGCCGAGCTCGCCGAAGCCGTACTCCCGCCAGTAGTCCTCGTGGCCGGCGAGTGCCTCCTGCTCGAGCCCGATCGAGGCGACGCCCACGGCGAGGTCGGCGTCGCGCATCACCTCCGACAGCACGAGCGGCGGCACCTCGGTGAGCGGTGCCGCGGCGGCGTCGTCCGGCCCCGCGTGGTCGTGGTCTCGGGGCGGGCGCCCGCCCCGGTAGAAGCGGATCTCCTCGCCGACGCAGTACGATGTAGCGCCCGGGCTGTCGGCCTCCGCGTCGCCGACGGCGCGCATGCCCCAGCGCACCTGCCAGCCCGGCAGCTCCTTGATCGCTCCACCCTGGTCCTCGGCGTCCTCGTAGTCCCAGAAGCGGATCGCCGGGCCGGTCCAGCCGCGTTCGTCTGCCTGAGCTCCTTCAGCGTGGCCTTCAGCTCGGCCAGCTCCGGCGTCTTGCGGATCGCCTGCGGCGCCGACTTGAGCGTACGACCGGCCGGGTCGACGAACCGCAGGGCGGGGCCGTCGACGCAGAGCCGTACCCGGTAGTCGCCGATCTTCTCCTCGCGGACGCCGTCGGCGTCGAGGCCGAAGTCGGGCACGGTGCGGTCGAGCAGCCGGTCCGGGCCGAGGCCGGTCCGGTCGGCGATCGTGTCGAGTGCCTTGGCCACGTTCGCCAGCAGGGTTTTCTTGCGTACCTTCGCGCGGATCCGCGCGAGCGCGGCCACGGCGTCGGCCCCGCCGCGGCGGGCCAGGGTGAGCACGGCCGCGTTGGCCAGCAGCTCGCTGCGGCAGTTCGCCCCGCCGCCGCCCGTGCCGGTCCCGCAGGTGACCGCGACGTCGCCGAGCAGCGGGGCGACCCACGGCTCGTCGACGAGCGCGCACGTCCACACCAGGCCGCGCAGCATGACCGCGGTGCGCTCGTACAGGAAGACCGTTTGCTCACGGTGCCACTCGGTGACGAACGGCTGCTCGCGGTACGCCGCCAACCGGGTGAGGATCTCGCGCATCAGCCCGGCCGCCTCGGGGACGAACAGCCGCCGGGCCCTGCCGAGCCACCGTTCGCTCGGTTTCGTCGAGGTGGCCGTAGCCCAGTGCCGCAGCAGCGACAGCATGGGCTCCTCCCCGAGCCGGGCGCCGAACTCGTCGGCGAGCAGGCAGGCGAACGGGTCGAGGTCCAGATGATGTTCCGCACCCGGGCGGCGGGATCGCCCCCGGGCTCGGTGAGCAGCGCCTCGACCTGGTCACCGATGACCTCCCAGGCGGCCTTGTAGCGGCCCCGCGCCTGGAACGGGCCGAGGAGGCGCCGCCGGTCGGCGTAGTTCATGCGGGCGGCGGCGGCCAGCGGGATCCGGTACAGCACGGGGTAGTTCGTGTGCAGCCTCATCGCCAGGGTGTTGGCGATGTTCCAGAGCAGCCGGGCGTCCTCCACGGTCCACGCGAGATCCGCGTCCGCGATGAACCGGACGGCCTCCAGCAGCCGCTCGTCGTAGTCGCGCCCGCCGTCGTTCCCGAGCCAGAGCCGTAACTGCACCCACCGCCCGAACGCCCGGAGCCCGTCGTCGTCGAGGCCGTCGACGAGCGAGGTCAGCGAGGTCGCCCACGCGGGAGGGCCGAAGGCCTCGTCGAAGCGGGCCATGGCCGCCACGTCCTCGTCCGAGAGGTAGTAGGGCACCCAGTGGAGCGCCAGCGAGATCTCCTCGAAAAGGCCCATCTCAGCCTCCGGCCAGGGGAGCCCGGTTGATATGGCCTCCCCAACGGAAGATCAACATCGATCGGGCCGTATAGGTAGCAGGCGCGTCCGACAAATCCGGGAACCCGCCGACACCGGCACCCAGATCAGCGACGAGAACCCGGCAGACCGTACCCGGCGCAGGACACAAGCCGGAGAGCAACCGGGCCGGTGCTCGGCGAGGCCGCAGGGGCCGACCGGGTGTGGTAAGCGGTACGCCGTGGCCACAGCGGTGCCTCACCGTAGCTGGTGGGTGATCGAGGGGTCGGTGATCGCGGTGTCGTCGGCGAGCAGGAACGCCTTCGACAGGATGATCGACAGCATGCCGCCGTCCTCCTCGAACGGCAGGAACACCTCGTCCGCACCCCGGTTGAGGGGGACGATGCACAGGTAGGCGTCGTTCGGCTCCATCAGCACGTTGCCCGACCCGAGGTGGATCTTGTAGGTGCGCAGGTCGCCGCGCACCCGCAGGAAGCGGTCGGTGAGCTCCAGCCGGTCGGCGATCTTAAGCCGGGACAGCAGCCGGGCGAGCACTTCGCGCCGGGTCTTGGCGGTCTCGCCGAGCTCGCCGAAGCCGTACTCCCGCCAGTAGTCCTCGTGACCGGCGAGTGCCTCTTGGTCGAGCCCGATCGAGGCGACGCCCGCGGCGAGGTCGGCGTCGCGCATCACCTCCGACAGCACCAGCGGCGGCACCTCGGTGAGCGGCACCGCGGCGGCGTCGTCCGGCCCCGAGTGCTCGGGGTCTCGGGGCAGGTGCCCTTCCCGGTAGAAGCGGATCTCCTCGCTGACGCAGTAGGACGCGGTGCCCCAGTCGTCCTGGTCCGGGTCGCCGGTGACGTGCATGCCCCAGCGCACCTGCCAGCCCGGCAGTTCCTTGATCGCCGCGCCATGGTCGCCGCCGCCCTCGTAGTCCCAGTGGCCGATCGCCAGGCCGGTCCAGCCGCGCTGGTTGAGCAGCGCCTTCGCCTGGCCGTACCGCAGCACGTGCCCGCTGAACCGCAGCGAGTAGGTGCCGGTCTCCCGCTCGGCCGGGGTGAGCAGGTACACCTCGCGGAACGCCTGCTTGAACGGCTGGCGCACCCCGCGGTCGAGCAGGAAGTCCCGCCAGGCGCGCACCTCCTCGACCGACGCCCGGATCGGATGCCACAGCAGCACCGGCGTGTGGGCGAAGGGCTGGATGCGGCGGCCCTGGGGGTCGGTCAGCTCCCAGCCGTCGCCGGTACGGACCGGGATACCCGCCGGGCCCTGCAGGATCTGCCAGATGAGGTTCCGGGCATGCCGCCCGGTGACCGGATGGTCGAGGAAGTACGTGGCCACCTCGTGCCAGCGCCAGATACGCTCCTGGATCAGCGCACGCTCCAGCCGGAACCGCTCTGCCGCCAGCGTCCGGTTGAGTTCCTTGACCGTGACCCGCAGCTCGGCCAGCTCCGGCGCCTTCCGGATCGCCTGCGGCGCCGACTTGAGCGTACGGCCGGCCGGATTGACGAACTGCAGCGCCGGGCCGTCGATGCACAGCCGTACCCGGTACTCACCGATCTTCTCCTCGCGTACGCCGTCGGCGTCGAGGCCGAAGTCGGGCACGGTGCGGTCGAGCAGCCGCTCGCGGCTCAGGCCGGTCTGTTCGGCGATCGCGTCGAGGGCGCGCGTCACTTTCGCCAGGACGGTCTTCTTGCGCACCCGCACCGGAACCTTCGCGAGCGCCCTGACCGCGTCGAGCCCGCCGCGCCGCGAAAGGATGAGCACGGCCGCGTTCGCCAGCAACTCACAGCGGGAGTTCGCCCCCGTGCCGCCCATGCCGACCCCGCACGTGACCGCCACGTCGCCGAGCAGCGGGGCGACCCACGGCTCGTCGACGAGCGCGCACGTCCACACCAGGCCGCGCAGCATGTGGGCGGTCCGTTCGTGCAGGAAGATCGTTTCCTCGTAGTGCTGCTCGGTGACGAACCGCTGCTCGCGATGCGCCACCAGCCGCGTGAGGATGTCACGCATCAGCCCCGGCGCCTCGGGGACGAACAGCCGCCGGGCCCTGCCGAGCCACCGTTCGCTCGGCTTGGACGAGGTGGCCGTCGCCCAGTGCCGAAGCAGCGGAACCATGGAATCCGTGCCCAACCGGGCACCGAACTCCTCGGCGAGCCGGACGGCGAACGGGTCGAAATCCCAGATGACGTTCCGCACCCGGGCGGCGGGATCGCCCTTCTCGGGTTCGGTGAGCAGCGCCTCGACATCGTCGCCGATGACGTTCCAAAGGTCTTCGCGGTACCTGCGGAGCCGCCGCACCCTGTCGCCGAAGTAGCGCCGACGGTCGAAGTGGCTCAACCCTGCTACCGCGGCCAGCGGAATCGCGTACGTCACCCGGTAGGCGTCGGGCCCATGGTACGGGAACCAGTCCGCCAACCGCCACAGCTCTCTGACGTCCTCCAGGGTCCACGGCAGATCCGCGTCCTCGACGAAGCGGACGGCCTCCAGCAGCCGCTCGTCGTAGTCGCGCTCGTCGTGGTGCGCACGCCACAGGCGCACCTGCACCCACCAGCCGAACGCCCGGAGCCCGTCGTCGTCGAGGCCGTCGACCACCGAGGTCAGCGGGGTGTCCGAGCCGGGCGTCGCGAAGATCTCGTCAAGCCGGGCGATGACCTCCCTCGTCTCGGCCGGGAGCTCGCGCAGCGGGCGGGTGTAGTAGTCGGGGATCTCGTCGAAGACGCCCACGTCAGCCTCCGACCAGGGGGACGAGCTTGATGAACGAGACCACCGGTTCGCCGGACAGATCGATCTCCTCATCCAGGTCCTCGATCTGCCGGTCGCCGACCAGCAGCAGGAACCCGTTGCGCTCGAACGCCCGCTCGGCCGCCTCGGCCTGCCGCTCCCAATCCAGACGCCGCCCGCGGGCCGCGCGGTACCCGTTCCGCTCGACCTCCTCCCCCACCGGCCGCACCAGCCCGTTGAACCGCGGGCGGGGTGCGGCGTTGAAGCGGGCGACCTCCTCCCGCACCCGCGTGCGCACCAGCTCCCTGGCGGTGATCCGCGTGGGCAGCCCGGGCAGCGTCAGCTCCCCCAGCGGCTTGCCCATCACGGTCTCGTCCCGGCATGTGACCGTGGCCATCGGCGGCCTCCACAACGCGAAGATCGACATCGACTGGCCGTATAGGTAGCAGCCGCATCCGACAATCCGGGAGGCCGCGGGCGCGGGCACGTCACCGGCGACGCGACGGGCACCGGCCGTGCGGCCGGGGCCACGCATCGGTCAGGATGGCGGGAAATTTCTCGGGGTCTCGGGGCGTCACATGAAGATCGAGGAGATCGAAACGTGAGTGACGACCGCATCTCGGTGCCGTGCGCCCGGCGGGCGGCACCGCCGGGTGTACGGCCGGCCGCCCGGGTGCCGGCGGCCCTTGCCGCGCTGGCCGCGCTCGCGGTGGCGATGGCGGCGCCGGGGCGGGCCGTGGCCGCGTCGGTCCCGCAGGCGGCCGACCGGGTGCCGCAGGCCGACGCCGGGCGAACGGCCCCCTCGGCCACGGTGCCCACGGGCCCCCGGGCTGCCTCAGGCGGCCGCCGACGCTCGCCGCGTCCCAGCGGGCGATATGGGTGTTCGGTGAGGGCGGGAAGCCCCTCACCCGGATGAGCACGCCCCGGGAGGTGCGGTCGCTGGCCCTGGCCGACCTCGACTCCGACGGCTGCCACGACATCGTCGCCGGCCTGACCGACGGGTTCATGGTCGTCTGGGGGAAGCTCCGGCCGGGCGAGAAGCCCCTGGTGAAATACCCGCCGCGGCGGCAGGTGGGCGAGGGGTTCGGCAGCTCGGTGGCGGCGTACAAGAACACGCTGGTGGTCGGCGCGCCGAACGACGACCCGCACGCCCCCGGCTCCGGCGTGGTCTACGTCTACACCTTCACCGGCCACCGGCCCGGCCCGCCCAAGCGGATCACGCAGAACTCGCCCGGTGTGGTCGGCAACAGCGAGAAGAACGACAACTTCGGCTGGGCGGTGGCCGCGGGCGACTTCGGCGGCGGCCCGGGCGTCGACATCGTGGTGGGCGCACCGGGTGAGAGCACCGACGGACCCGGGGCCTCCCCGGCCACGACCGAGGACACCGCGCGCGTTTCCGGCGTCCCGAACGCCGGAGCGGTGACCGTGCTGTTCGACCCGCTCACCGCCCGCCCGCGCAGCACCAAGTTCGTGCACGCGCAGGGCCGGACGGCGGGAGCGCGATTCGGCCACTCGTTGGCCGTGGGCAACCGGGACGACGAGAGCTATCTGCTGGCCGGCGTCCCGGGAGCGGACGCCGTCGAGGTCATCTCGCTGAACGGCGAGCCGCGGCCGTACAGCACGCTGACCTCCCCGAAGCGGGGGGTCATGTTCGGCCACAGCCTCGCCCTGGCCGACGGCCGCGCCGTCGTGGGCGCCCCGCGCGCCGACGGGGCGCGCGGCAACGTGAGCATCCACCTGCTGGACCCGGGCGCGCCCCCGCGGATCGTCCAACCGCAGGGGCGCCCCGGTGACCGGTTCGGCTGGGCCGTCACCGTCGGCCCCGGCCTGCGGGTGACGGCCTCGGCTCCCGGTCGGCGGGCACCCGAGGCGCTCGCTCACCGCGCGGGCAGCGGCGCGATCACCCACTTCCGGCTGGACGACCCGCGCCCCGGCCCGTGGTGGTATCCGCCGACCCCCGACGTCCGGTTCGGCGAGGTGGTGAGGTGACCTGTCCGTCCCCCGGGATATCCGGGCGGAGACCGGCCGGAGGCGGGAGGGCCGGTCGCTCAGCCCGCTAGCCCACCGGTTCGGAAGCGGACGGAGCGACCGGGTTGAGGACGAACCAGAGGGAGCAGCGGGACCGTTCCTCGGTGAAGCCCCAGCGGGCAGATAACGCACGGATCAGGTGAACCCCGCGGCCGGACTCGGTGAGGTCGTCCACGGGGTGTGCGGGTATGCCGGGCACGGTGTCCGCGCCCTCGTCGGTGACGGTGACGAGCAGCCGCCCGTCGACATCGGCGTGCACGGTGACCTCGATCGCCGCGGAGCGGGTGTGCACCACCGAGTTGGTCACCGCCTCGGACAGGAGGATCACCGCGTCGTCCCGGCGCGGGTGACGCTCGAGGACCTTGCTCAGCCAGCGCCGTGCCTCGCCGACCGACGCCTTCGCCGACGCGAACGCCGCGCGGTCGAGCAGGCGGTAGTACGGGATGTCGGGCATCGTCGTCGTTGTCTCCCCCTGTCGGTCGTTCGCCGTCGCCCGGCGGCCGTACGGAAACCTCTCGGCGTCAGGTAATGACGCGTGGCGGTCGAGCCGAGTACGGAGGGCGACCGTAGGGAGTCGTCGCGGACACGGGTGCGGCATGACTGTGGCGTCATCGTGGCACGAACGCGCACCCGTTCGGCCGCGTATTACCGCACCTGCGAAAACGCGCGCTTTATCGGCGCTTTGGGGTTACAGTGACCGCCGTCACCATCACTCTCCGTGACGTATGGTGTCGGAAAGTAGGTGATCGGGATGGCGGAACCGGAGCGCCGGGAAACCCTGTTGAAGGTGTTGCTCGCCAAGCGACATCTGGTGACACACCGGGCTTTTTGTCGCGAATACGACAAAGTGGCCAGAAAGCTCGACCGTAATCTGGCCACGACGGCGCCGGGACGGGAACAGTACGCCCGCTGGCTCGCCGGCAAGGTCAAGACCAAGCCCTCACCCGATCGCTGCCGGGTGCTGGAGCACATGTTCCCCGGCTACACCGTTGCCGAATTGCTGGCGCCATACGATCCTGGAAGGGACAACCGGGGCATTTCTCCCACACCCTCCAAACCGGAGGAGGCGGCCACGGACCGGCGACAGGTTTTCCAGATCGGGGCGATGACGGTGACCGCCGGGCTGCTGGACAGCGTCATCCACGGCCCCGATCAGTTCGAGCAGACCCTCCATTCCACCACGGTCAGCGAGGCCAAACTGGTCTTTCTTGAAGCAGAGGCCGAGCAACTCGGCCTGCGCGGCGGCGTCGTTCCCCCGGAGACTTTGATCCAGCAATCGCTG
>Ga0310839_100310_pt1 | contig 33857 bp, 38 predicted proteins | sample SM_ome_7_FD_201305 | JGI IMG/M metagenome (GOLD analysis project Ga0310839, IMG submission 201305) | Sorghum-adapted microbial communities enriched on stacked mutant (SM) sorghum from Joint BioEnergy Institute, Emeryville, California... ...
CCGGCTGTCGCGCTGCGAGGCCTGTTGCATGCGAGGCATCGTAGAGCCACGTCCCTTTTGCGCGACCGGTGCCGCCTGACCCGGCGAGAGACGACATCACCAGCGATACCACGCGCGATAGCGCACGCACTATTGCTGCCTTAGCGTGTGCAACAACCCCTGCACTATCACCTCCGCTACATGCCGTGGTACGTGTCGTGATACGGCCTGTGATAGTTCGTGCGATACCGCTCGCGGTAGCGGCTGCGCTACTCGTCGCATTACCGGCGTGTCTACCGCAGGCGATATCCGTCGTCGTTCATGCTGGTCAGCATGGCTCTTCACGACGCGCTGACCAGGGTCGTTTCGGTGGCGAACGGCAAGGGTGGGGCGGGTAAGACCACCACCGCGTGCAACGTCGCGGGGCTTGCCGCCCTGGCGGGGTGGCGGGTGCTCTTGGTGGACCTGGACCCGCAGGGCAACGCTGGCCACCTGCTGGGATACACCTGGGCGAGGGAGTCCGACGGCGGGCGGCACCTGGTCGACGCGCTGAGGCGCAAGGAGCCCCTGCGGCCGACCCTCGAGGGGGTGCGACCGGGTCTTGACGTCGTGTGTGGGGGAGCGGAGTTGGATGACCTCGAGGCCGTACTGACCGGCCGGATCAGCAAGGGCGAGGAGACCGGCAATGTCCTGGCCTGGCCGCTTGCCCAGGTCGCCCCTGACTACGACCTGGTCATCATGGACACCCCACCGACGCGGCCGCTGCTCCTGCGGCTGGCATTGAGCGCGAGCCGCTGGATCGTCGTTCCCACCAGGGCTGGTCGCATGAGCATTGAGGGTCTGCGCGCGATGGCCCGGGACGTCGCTGCAGCTCGGGAGTTCAATCCCAAGCTAGAGGTGCTGGGTGCGGTGCTGTACGACGTAGAGACGAACGCCACCGTCATCCGTCGTAACGCCGTCGAGGACGTCGAGACGGTTCTCGACGGGGCAGCGCCGGTGTTCCACACGGTGATCCGGCACGCCCAGGCAGTCGCTGTCAGGGGGGAGGAGCAGGGCGAGCTCGCGCACGAGATGGCCGAGAAGGTGGACGGGGCAGAGCCGTGGTGGAAGGCGCTCAGAGAGGGGCGCCGGCCTGAGCGGCTCCCGGGCTCGGCACCGGCGCTGGCAGAAGACTTCGTCCTGTTGACCCAAGAGATCCTGACCAGGATCGACGAGCAGGAGAAGGCACTGGAGGTGTCTGCGTGAGCGACCGACCCCCGCTGAAAGCCGTGGCCGGACTCGCCCCGGCAAGCAAACTGCCGAAACCGCCGCCTCGCCGGGTGCGGCCCGTCGACGAGACCGCGCCGGAACCAGTCCAGGACAGTGGTGGTGGGGGAGAGGCTGCTCCGCAGGCATCGCGCCGGCCTGCCACGGCGACGGAACCTCGCGGGAAGCGCCGGCCCTTGCCCGGGGGAGTGGGGCCGCTGCGGGGCACGACGCTGTCGCTGCCCGTGGATCTCGTCAGCCAGGTGCGCGAACGTGCCCGGGCGGAGGGGATCGTGCTGGGCGAGCTGCTCTTGGACGCTCTAACGGCCACGCGCGAGGACCTCCGCGGTCAGTTCAAGGACAACCAGGCCGCGGTCAGCGACGGCTTGTTCGTGCGTCGTTCCCGCCGGGCCTCGAATGGAGCCACGGCCCATCTCGGGGTACGGCTGCTGGCGGAGAACCTGGACGTCATCGACAAGCTGGTTGCTGAGGTCGGTGCGCCTTCGCGCTCTGCGCTGATCGCGGCCGCGCTTCGCACGTACCTCAGTCGTTGAGACGTCCACCCGAGGCATAACGGGTCTGCCGGCGAAGCTCCCGCAACTGTGCCCTGATCTGGTTGACGTACTCCTGTGCTCGCTCCGGCGGGGCAGCCTCAAGGCGAGCCCGCTCGAGGTCGCGACGGAACCGCTCAGCCGTCGCCCGTGCCGCGGCGGCCTCCCGCCGACGCCGCGCCTGCGGTGGCTCCACCGTGCCCAGAATCCGGCGCAGCTGCACACGCAGCAGTCCCAGTGGATTACGCAGGTCAGCAGGGGCGGGTGGGATCCAGTCTCGGCGGGCGTAGTCCTGGTCGATGGCGGCCAGGAGATCCCCTGCCGTCCAGTCGCTGGGGTCCACCCCCTCGGCGGCCAGGGCGTCACAGAGAGCGCCGACATGGCGGCCACGGACCGTCCATGGCAACCTTGCCGCCAGCTGGCCTGCTAACCGCTGGAGGGGCAGGGGTCGGGGGTCCACCGCCTTGCTTCCAAAGCCGGCCGCGGAGCGGCCCCGTCGCGCGCGGCAGCGCGCGTTGGCTCCCATCTGCTTAGGTGAGATAGGGGTTTTGTGACCCCTACGGGGTAGGTGCTCATTTTGAACAGACGCCAGATGACGGGGGAGGACCAAGGCCCGCACGCTGGCGAACCGCACCTGGTAGCCACCATGGAACCGACGTGCCACCTCTCGCTCCTCGTTCGTCATGTAGCGGCCAGGCAACACCGTCACCGCCAAGCCCAGCGCCTCCAGGACGCCACGGGCCCGCCGCACCGTGGACACACTCACCCTGGCCAGCGCAGCCACGGTCTCGTGAGCAGTCGCGACGCCACGACCGGTGCGCTTGTCCGCCGCCCTGGCGTCCACCAGCGCCACCAACAGAACGGTCGCCGCAGTGATCTTGGTGGCCTTGAGCACCTCGCGGCCGGCAGGTGCGCTCAAACAGGCCTTCACTGCCGTCAACCAGTGCCTCGAGCTGCGCCAGCACGGCAACGAACGGTGAGCCTCGGCGGGCACCGGCGGGTGCCACGAGCCCGAGGCGCGGTCGGCGTGTCGATTGTGAGCGACAGCAGGGGTCGCTAAAGTGGGCATGGCAAAGCCCTCCATTGACAGGTGGAGTGAAGGCGGAACCGAGCTGCAACTCGGTCCGAAGCTTTCGGTAAGGGTCGTGTTCCCGCACGGCCCTTCCGCTTTTTCCGGGGTCTACCCGGACCGGGGATCAGCCAGTGAGCAACTCCTCCTCGAGCGGGAGCTCCTGGTCAGCCCTAGGTGGGGGAGAGGACGGTGCCCTCTCCGGCATGTCGACCTCTCGGGCTAGGAGCATCGACACGAAGTCTGAGATCGTCATGCCGGCCTCACGGGCGCGTTCACGAACCGCGTGGCCCACCTCGATGTCGGGGCGGATCATCATCGCGTCACGTTCGCCCTTCCAGTGCCGGCGATGGCGAGTGATCGTGGACATGCTCGGATCCTCCCAATGGCCGGGTTTCTAGTTTCGGATTTGCCTCGGCGTGTCCGCTCTTTCACGTCAGTCCCACCTGTCACCGGCGTTGCGGCTGCGTCTTCGTGCGGGATAGGGGCCGGTGGCTGGCCTTCCGGTTTGGTCGGCCCGAGAGGACGACGACCCATCGGGCGCGCCTCGCGTGCTCCATCCCGGTGACCTCGGCCACCGGCCCCTGGGGACCCCGCACAGGTCTCCCATCCTGCCTGTCCACGACGCTCAGCTAGCCACGCAAACGAAATCTGTGGATAGCCGCGCAGCGGGGCGGTGGGTGGGGAAAGCGGTGCCTCATCGGCGCGGCCCGCCACCCAGGTGCACCCCACCGGCGGCAGGGCCGCGCCGCTCGAGCTGCACCGATCTGACCAACCGCTCCACCTGCCCGAGGTGAGACCCGACCGCCGGCGCCGGCGTCAGGGCGGGGGAGTGGTCGGTTGCCGACAGGACCGTCCGTAACGATGCGCGCGAGGCGCGCACCACCTCCCCGGCGACCTCGGTGGCCCGGCTGCGCAGCTCGACCGGGAGAGGGACAGCCCGCTTGTAGTAGACGTCACGCGCCGTGACCACCGCCTCCAGGCCCCCTGAACCCGGGCGAGCCAGACGGTTTGCGGCACGGCTGTCGACCAGCAGGGGAGCGGTGCGAGTGGCGTCGTCGAACGCTCCGGCGATACCGGCGAGGGTGGCATGGAGGCTCTGGAGCGACCGGGCCAAGGTCGGCCAGGCGACTTGGTCACCCGCCTCCCGCGGCGGGGCCGCTCCTGGCGGGCTGCCAGCGACCTCCTGCAACCCGGCGACCAGACCCCAGCCGGCGTCCGTCAGGTTACGCGGGGGCTTGTCGTTCCTGTGCTGGAGCTGATCGAAGAACTCCTGCGCCGTCTGCCACGCCCCTGCGGCGGCTTCCAGTCCGGGCCCCACCTCCTGGTCGAACCGGTCCCGATCCAGGCGACCGGCCCGGACGGCGTCCCACCAGAGGTGCTGGGCTTGGTCGGCCACGAGCACCGCGCCCCCCGCGACCCGGGTCATCACCGCAGCCGTGGGGTCCTTGGTTAGGGCACGGTGAACGTAGACGTCCCAGGTCGCGATCGCACTCGGGACCCTGCTCTCATCGGGAGGTTCACGGTGCTCGCCGGCCAGTGCCTGGGGGTAGTTGCCCTTGATGTAGGAGTGCGCCAGCTGCTCCAGGTCGAGCATCCGTTGCCGCAGTTCTTGCGCGGGTACCCGGTGGACCCGCAGCCGCTCATCCTGTCCCTCGGCTTGGGCGGTCGTGCTCAGGCCCATGGCCGTGGCGTGAGTGCCGACGTACAGGATGTGCATGATCTGCACCCGTGCCGCGAAGGCGTCCCGCAACTGGGCATCGGTCCACCGGTCGGGGTCGCGCCGTTCGTGGACGCCGCTGCGACGAATTGACCCAGCGGCGCGAGCGAAGACCTGCCCAACCTCCTCGAGGGTGGGGTCGACCGCCACAGCGTTGTGCCGCACGTCGCGGTACATGGTCCTGGCTGCCCGGTACAGCTGGTCCATCACACTCGCGCCGTGCCCCGGGATATCCGACCGCTGCGGCAGGACCCGCCAAAGCTCGGTGGCTCCTTTGACCGCCTCCCGCCACCCACGGAGCAACGATCGGCCGTCCCGGTACAGCGCCTCGTAACTCAGGGAGCGGACGAGTACGTCCGCCCGGTTGAGGAGCTCGCCGACGCTGGGCGGGTAGGCCACCGGGTCGGGCGTCGTCACGAGAAGTCCCGGACGGTGTCGATCATCAGCACGACGACCTCGGACATGCCGACCGGGAACCGGTCCACCGGCATCGTCCGGGTCAGCGCCTCGGCCAGGCGCACCAGCTCCACGGGGTCGGCGCCGACGGCCTCGGGCCGGTCAGCCAGCTCCTCCAGGTGGCTCGGAGGGACCAACTCGTGGACCAGGTCCACCAGCCGGCTGCAACTCATCGCCAGGGGGGCCGCCCGGGGGTCACGGCGGTGGACCACGGCAGCGAACGCCTCGTTGGTGGCCTGCCACAACAGGCGGTGGACCTGCACCAGGACCTGCGCCACCTCCGGGGTTAGTTCACGGGTCGCGGCATCACGCACGGCGGTTCTCCTTCATCACGGTGGGGGAGGGGGCACCCTGTAGCCGCACGCGGCCCGCGGTGGGGTGCCGAGCAAGCGATCTGTGGGCGCTGCCCGTCGATGTGCCCCTGTGGACAACCACAGCGGGGTGTCGGTGCTCTCCGGCACGCTGGTCATGCCCCCTCAAGCGGGGCACGGCGCGTCTGGGTGTCACGGTTCCCAGAAGTCGGCCGGTGGCAACTAGCGGTGATATGCCGCCTGGGAGGTGGGCCCAGTGACGATACGCAAGGCTCGACGCGCCAGGAACCGGGCGTTGGTGGTCCCGGGGATCATGAGCCTGCTCATGTGGATGGTCCTGGGTGAGCTGCTCCTGCGCCGGCCCGGCCCGGTCGTGATGCCCGCCCTCGCACTCCTCCTGGCCGTGGCCGCGATCACTCCCGTGGGTGAGCGGGGGGTCGCCAGGCTGCTGCTGCTGGCTCGGCGCCCCCGCCTGCACCAACGGCACACTCTGGCCCCGGTAGCCGAGGCGCTGCACCGTCACGGGGTCCCCAGCGGGCGCTACGTCCTGTTCGTGGCTCGCCACCAGCCGCGACCGGTCACCGGTCTTGGCCGGCACACCCTCGTCGTCAGCGCGGGCTTCGTCGAGGACCTCCGAGCAGGCTTCATCTCACCCCAGGGCGGCGCGGCGATCGTTGCGCATGAGATCGGCGTCATGCGGGCCGGCCTGACCGGCCGCGACCCGGGCCTGCTGGTCTTCCTACTGCCCTGGAACGTGTGGTTGACCTTCGTCATGGCGCTGTGGAACATCGGGGCCACCCTCTTCACCCACCGGGTGATGGTCCTCTGCGTGGGCGTGCAGTTCGTCGCCGGGATCTGGACGGGGCTCACCGAGGACCCCGTCGGATTCGTCGCCAGCACCGTCCTCGCGGTCTCAGTCCTTGTCTGGTTGGGCTTGCGCTCCTGGCTCCGGCTGCGCACCGAGGTCGGCGACCTCTACCTGCACCAGACGGGCCTAGCCACCCAATACGCCCGGATGCTCGCCGGCAACACCGACCACTACACCAGAGACAGGGCGGTGCGGTTGTCCTACCCGCCGGCCGGGCTCGCTCCCGTCGATGCCCGTGGCGCCGACGGAGTCGCGGTCACAGCTGGGGGCCGCTGACCTCTGGCGCCACGTCGCCGTTGCGTCGCTCCCGCTCCAGGGATTCCTGCTCGTCCTGCCGGCGCTGCGCCTCCTGCAACCGCTGCGCGTCGACGAAGCTGTCCCGGAACCGGGCGGCGCGCTGCGCCTCCAGGGCCGCTCGAGCAGCCCGAGCCTCGGCCCTCGACCGCGGGTCGGTGGGTGGGATGGTCATGAGGCACCTCCGTCATGTGCTGGGTCAGGGTTTGGCACCAACCGCAGGCTCGGACGCTGCCCAGAAGCCAGGTCGGGTGTGCCGTCGGCTGGGGAGCCGCTGAGCTGGATCAGCCGGCCCGTGTCGAGCAGCGCACCGCGTGCCAGACGCAAGAACCGCCGTGCTGCCCTGAGCGATGTTCCGCCCGCCCCCTCGACGACGAGGCGGGGGCCCGAGGCGTGGCCGGCCGCGTCCAGGGCAGACGCGGCCGTGGTCACTGCCTGGGTCAGCGGCGGAACAGCGAGGCCGGTTAAGGACCGGCCCGGGTCGAGGTCGCGCACCCGGGCCACCAGCAGCCGGGCCCGATCCGCCGTCTCACCCACACCCAGGTCCAGTACGTGGGTAGGGGAGTGGACCCCGCGGCAGGCGTCGTCCAGAACCTCCAATTGCCGCAACACCGCCTCGTACAGCGACGAAAGCTCCGCCAACACCTCCTCGACGGGGTCAGGAAACGGCGCCGCAGGGGTTGCAGGTGAGGAGCTGGTCACCTGGTCACCGGCGGCGGGGGAGGAGAGGACGAACCAGGCGAGTGACGGTCACGGTGAGCCTGCATGCGCTGCCGGGCGGCCTCACCGATCGAGTCGACGTTGCTCGAGGCCTGGGCAGCCAGGGCGTACGCGCGGGACAGTTCCGTGCCGAGATACCTGTTCGTTGTCTCGGTGGTGGTCATCGCGCCCACGGCACGGGACCACCCCTGATCCGGTGCGGCGTCGAGCTCCTGGCGCGCCAGCGCCACCTCCTGCTCGAGCCGATCAGTGACCTTCCTCAGCAGCGGGCTCGCCTCCCGAAGGTCCATGTGCAGCGCGTCCAGCTCCCGCCGGAACCGGGTCATCTGCAACGAGACCGGCACATCTCGGGTCGGGAGCTCGCTGTCGATCACCTCCAGGGCCTGCTCCACGTTCGACCTCGCCCACTCGATCCTCGTGTAGGCCTGTCGCCCCACGCGCACAGCAGATTCACACGACTCGGTGAACCACTGTCGTGCCTGACTCTCACGGTCCGGGTTGCTCTCCACCCAGCCCTGGCGCAGCGCCTCGGCCGCCACCAAGGACCTCTTGGCCTCGTCGATGTGGGTGTCCATGGCCCTCATGTCGCCGCGGACCCGCTCCAGCGTCGCCAAGGTCTCCGACAACACCCACTTAGCCCTGGTCAGAGGGTCCGGCTGCGACGGGGTCTCAACCTCAGTCATCAGTTGCCCCCTGCTCCTCATCGTTGAGCAGGGCGGCGATCCTCTCGGCGGCCCGATCCACCAGAACCGTGACCTCGCCAACACCTGCTCCGGCCGCAGCAAGGTCGATCTGAGGGCCGGCACCTTCCGGGGGACGTTGCGCCATGACACTTCCCTTCGCTCGCGCCGGGCTCACCGAGAAACCGGCTCTACCCACACAAGCGTCGAAGACGCCCTCTTGATGTCACCCGCGAAGGAATCCAGTGGCGTTTTCGCTACAAGCAGTGCGCAGCAGCACAGCAGCCATGCGCTCAGTGCTCCGGTCAGCCGGCGGATGCGCGGTTGTGCTTGGACGCACAGGAGCGGGTGCAGAACCGCCGCTTCCCAGGCGCGACCAGGGGGCAGAACTGGACCCCGCACCACTCGCAGGTCACGACGATGCCCTGCCGGCCGCGACCGCGCCGGCGGCGGGCAGTCTCCCGGATCGCCGCCAGGCCAGCAGGGGAGAGAGCCGCCTCCCCGCGCCGCTGCGCCCGGCTCGCCCGAACCGGGTCGCGAGCTGCCACGAACGCTTCCTTGCCCTTCATCGTCCGGCGAGCGTTGTCCGCGATCACCGACCTGGTCTCGTCCGCCACCAGGCCGCGGCGACCCAGACCGAGTAATTGTCAAGACCTGTGGATCGGCGTGTCACGCGACGTGTTGGTGGTCTCCTGATTCCTCGGGTCGTTCTACGAGCTTTCCCTTCTGGAAGGTGGCGCCGGCGCGGACGAGGGCCACGAGGTGGGGGGCGTTGACCGCGCGCCAGCGTCGTTGCGCGGACTCGATGAGCTTGAACGCCATGGCGATGCCCGCGGCGCGCGAGCCGGGGCCCTTGGTGACCCGCTGACGGAGCCGCACGGTGGCGAAGGTTGACTCGATGGGGTTGGTCGTGCGCAGGTGCACCCAGTGCTCGGCCGGGAAGTCGTAGAACGCCAGCAGCACGTCCAGGTCGTCGGTGATCTTCGCGGCCGCCTTGGGCCACTTCGCACCATAGGCGGCGGCGAAAGCCCTGGCAGCGGCCTCGGCGTGCTCGCGGTCCTGCGCCTGGTAGATCTCGGCCAGCGCGGCCTTGGCGTCCTTGTGCACCGACTTGGGCAACGCCGCGAGCACATTGCCGATCTTGTGCCACCAGCACCGCTGCTCGGCGGTGGCGGGGAAGACGTCGCGCAGCGCACGCCAGAACCCCAGCGCGCCGTCGCCGACCGCCAGGACCGGGGCGGTCATGCCGCGGCGCTTGCACGAGCGCAGCAGGTCGGCCCAGGACTCGGTGGACTCGCGGTGCCCGTCCTCGAGGGCGATGAGCTCCTTGGTGCCGTCGGCGCGGACGCCGACCATGACGAGCAGGCACACCTTGTCCTGGGTCAGGCGGACCTTGAGGTGGATCCCGTCGACCCACACGTACACGTAGTCGGTCTCGGCCAGCGACCGCTGGTTGAACGCCTTGGCCTCGTCCTGCCACTGCTCGGTCAGCCGGGTGATCGTCTTGGCCGACAGCCCCGAGGCGGTGCCGAGGAACTGCTCCAGCGCCGGAGCGAAGTCCGAGCTCGACAGTCCGTGCAGGTACAGCAACGGCAGCACCTCGGCCAGCTGCGGGGACTTGCGGGCCCACGCGGGCAGGATCGCCGAGGCGAACCGTGCCCGCTCGCCCGTGGCCTCGTCGGTGCGCTTGTCGTTGACCCGCGGCTGGCGCACCGGGACCGCACCAGCGGCGGTGGTCACCACCCGGGGCGCGTGGTACCCGTTACGCACGACGAGCCGGTGGCCGTGCTCATCGACCTCGTCGGCATGGGCCGCGATGTAAGCCGCGACCTCGGCCTGCAGCGCGGCCGCGAGCATCTGCCTGGCGCCGTCACGGACGATCTCATCCAGCAGCGACCCACCAGCGGTGGCCGCGTCGACGTTGGACTCGGTGCTCTCCTGGACTACCTTGAGCATGGGCGTACCTTCCCGAGCCGGCGCGCCAACGCCGACCCTGATCAGAACTTGCATGGGCTTTCAGATCTTGCTCGGGAGGTACGCCACTTTCACGTCACCCCGCCGAGGGCCATCCACAGGTTCTGATCATTGCTCACCCAGACCATGCCGTTCCCGGTACTGCGCAGAGGTGATCCCGTGCCCCCGCCAGGCATGAAGACCCAGGTGGGTAAAGCGCCGGCCGCACTCATGGCACAGCACCCCATCACCGTCGACGTCGACGACCCCGAACACGCCGAAACCGTCTGGGTCACCCACCTGCTTGGTCACGACCCCCATGATGCGACCCCGGCCCCGGGGAGAGCATCGGGGTCGGGCCTCAAGGCCCCCACGGTCACCTTCGGCGCTGGATCCGAACGATGACCCGCTTCACGTCGCTGTGCGCCGGGACCTGGACAACCACATTGTCCGGGCGCGACAGATCGCCCACCCGAGCAGTCTCGGCCACCTCGCGAGGGACTGGCACTTCACCGGCCTTGCGACCAAGACGGGTCTCGTCGACCTTGGCAAAGGTGAGAAACAACAACCCGATGAGCCCGAGGCAGGCAAGCAAGGCGAACAACAACGCCCGTAACCCCTCAGAAGAGGGCGCGAGTTGGAAGACACTCAGAATCAAGGTCGAGGACGGCAGAACGACGCCAAAGGCGACGCCCAGCAGTCCTACTCCTCTGCGCCAGCCAGGCCGGCGCAACTCCCCCCTGAGTTCTCGCATCGCCACCGCCGCCGCGATGAGCAAGGTGGCAGAGATGGTCGCCACGGTGGAGTAGAACGGCGTCGTCAGATCGATCTCCATCACAGGCACGGGGACGAAGACTACGTGTGCAGGCTCAGTCGGCTGGCCGCAACAGGCCCGCCGGCAGCACCACCGTCATCGCCTGGTCCTCATCGACCGCACACACCACCACGGCCACCCAACCTTCCGGCGTACTGCGCCAGCTCACGATCAGCGCCTCGACCTCGGGGCCACCTGGGCGAATTCGAGCCCATGCGTGTCGTCGACGTGGGCGGGATGCAGGTGGGGCTGAGGGGAGGCGGGGAGAAGCCACGGGGGAGAGGGCGCGGTTCGTGCCGCGCTCCATCAGAGGCACGCCGGACCTGCGCCGGCCATACATGCCGCCCGCCATAGAAGGGACAGTACCGAACTTTTGTTCGATATGATCAAGGGCCCCGGGCACACCTATTGGGTGTGCCCGGGGCCCAGGCGGCTGGGGGTGATCAGCAGCTAGCTGCGTCGCTCGACAACCCGGCTGTGATCAACCTCAGCCCATGTCAGCGGCGCACGATGCGCCGCGTGACCACGACCCGGACACGCACCGGGATGCGCCGCGTGACTGTCACGCGGCGAACAACTCGCGCCATGGTGTTGCCTCCTTCCGGGAGCACTACCTCCCGGAAGCCGCGCGACGGCGGGCCCACAAGAGCGACGGGCCACACCCCGCTATGGTTGTTCCCCTACAGCCGAAGTAGACGAACGCCCTGGCGCCGGGTACGCCCCGACGTTGGGGCGTTTCGTTTGCTCCTAAGGGCAGCGTAGGCAGGCACCTTGCCCTTTTACACGAAGCGAGGCGTGTCGTGCGCGGTATCGGCGTGTCGCAACCCACCCTCGGGCTGCCGGAACCGGTAAGGTCGGGCGGTTCGGCAAGATGTCGTGCACCCGACCTAGGGGACAGCCTCAGGCCAAGGAGCGGCGGCCCTTCGGCAAGACCTGACCCGTTCGGGACTAGTCGGCACGCCTAGCCCTCCGCCGGCACCAACCTCTCGTTTGCACTTATATCTGAACATGGTGCACACTTGTAAGTGCAACGAGAGAGGAGAGGTCATGGCTGCAACGCTTCAGCGCACTGACCAGATCGTGGTGGCACCCAAGGTGACCCGCCAGGCGAAGGACGTGTGGCACGACCTCGACACTGGGACCAAGACCCCTCTGCGGGAGGACCAGCTGGGCGAGGAGCTCCAGAAGGTTCTTGTCCAGGTGGTCAAGGCCCTCGCGGAGGGACACGCCGTGACCGTCACGGCCATGCCGGAGGTCCTCACCTCCACGGTCGCCGCCGAGATCATCGGGATCTCGCGGCCCACGCTTATGCGCCACGCGCGTGCCGGCGACATCCCGAGCATCAAGGTCGGGAGCCACACTCGGTTCCGCCGCGAGGACGTTCTCCGCTTCAAGCGAGTGAAGCTCGCCAAGCAGCGGCAGGCGATGGAAGAGCTCCTAGCCCTTGAGGACGAGCTCGGCCTGATCTGACGCCGATGTGGTGGCGTCGCCGCTTAGGGTGACGCCGTGATGAACGTCAGAGTCCTTGTGGATGCATCGGTCCTCGCGTCGAGGGCTTTGCGCGACTGGCTGCTCCTCCTCCGCGACGAAGCGGGGGAGAGCAGCCCGTTCACATTGGTCTACACCGAGGACCTTGTCGCCGAGACGATCAAGGCGATACGGCGGATGCACCCAGCGCTCGAGGGCCGCGACATCACGAGGATTCACGACAAGATCGTTCAGTTCATGGATGACCGCATCGAGGACTACCGCAGCGGTCAGGACGAGGAGCGGATCAAGGACGTCTTCGACAGGCACGTGCACGCAGCTGCGGTGGCAGGGGCAGATGTAGTCATCACCGCAGACAAGGGATTCCTCAATCTGTCTGAGGAGACGAAAGACGGACTGCCCTACGTCATCTACAGCGCGGACGAGTGGCTTCAGGAAGTCGACGACTACGACAGAGACCTGGTCATCAGAGTGCTTGAGCGCCAGATCGCCTACCGCACGGGGTCCAGGCAGCACGACTTCGACTTTCCCAAGCAACTCGAAGAAGCCGGCTGCACAGGCTTCGCCGAGCGGATTAGGCAGTGTCTACGGGAGCTCGCTCTACGTGGGGGAAGGTAACACGCCGTTTCCTGACACACACGCCTGGGGAGAGTGCCTGACCAGCGACTTCTCAGCGATACTTTACATAAGATAGATTATCGGTGATGACACCACTCGCGTGGGTGGCATCAGATGCAGCCACTTACGTTCCGCGACTAGTCCAGTGCGTCAGTGCCGACTTCTGGCTCATCGCTCGATGGCTTCAACCCGATTAGCTTGAGCTTCCGCTCCAGCTCCAGCTCCCGCTCCTCGAGTCGTAGCGCCTGTCGCTTCTCCTTCTTGATCGCGTTCCACGCACGTTCAGCGTCGGCTTGGCCAGCCCTCGCCCGTGCTACCAACTCATAGGAGGCCGCCGAGTCTCCATTCTTCGCCAAGCCGTGGAGAGCCTCCAGGAGCCAACCACGCCCAACGGACTCATCTATCTCTGCGAGAACCCGGAGAGCAGCCAAAGAGGCTTGGTTACCCCGCTTGGCATCCCGCATCAGTGCCGGACCCATTCCTGCCACCGCGCCGAAGCCGTGGCTTGCGGCTAGCTTCCAAATCTCACCCAAAGCTTCACTGCCGCCGTGGTGTACGTATGCTCGGAGGGCTCTCCAATTACCGACTATGGAGCCGAGGATTCTCAGTTCGGCGATTGCTTGCTCGTCCCCTTTGTCCGCGGCTGGCCCTAAGAGGTCAACGAGAACGGCTTGGGCTTCCGGATCGCCGGCCTGGGCGAGCGTTCTGAGTTCAGACATCGCTTCGTCCGCTTCATTTGACCGCCGGATCGAAGCCTCTGTGCTTCTTACCGCCGCCCTTGCGAGACGCCAGACGTCATCACCCCTTGCCTTCCGAGACTGCGCTCCGACGGAGGTTCTGAGGATGGCTCGCGCTAAGTCTCGCGCTAAGTCGTCTGACCCCTCAGTTTGAGAACGGTGCTCAACTACCTCAGTTTGAGAACGGTGCTCAACTACCTCGGTAAGCCGCGCTACCACCCGCGTCAATTCCAGCTCAGCCGGGGTCACGCGGCTTGCCAGTTTCTGAGCCGCGGGAGAGCCGAGAGACGAGCGAGATAGAAGTTCTCGGAACTGCTGGAGCTCGTCTTCAGGAGTACCCATGACGCCTCAGCACCTGTCGATAACGGTAGATAACGCCTTCTATGGCGGCCTGGCTCTTTCGGTTAGTGATCTCTGCGATCTCCTCTTGGGTGTACCCAGCTACGTAGAGCCGGATGATGTCCCGGTTGGCTTCGGGCGCGAGGGCGATGAGGCGCTCAAAGGCGTCGTTCCCCACGACGGCATGGTCGGGCAGGTGCTGCACGTTCGTGGTAGGTAGGGTTTCATCGAGTCTCTGCTCATTGGTGTCAATGGTAAGAACCCACTTGAGGAAGGCATCTTTTAACACTTGATGGTTTGCACCAATGAAGTAGGTGTTGAGGCTCGCTCCACCGGCGGCGTTCCACTTGCCGTCCTGGAGCGCATTCTTGATGAATTTCGGTAGCGTCATTGCTACGGTGAGTGTTGCGAGGTCGGAGCGTGCCTCATCACTCTCCCGTAGGACTTGTCGAACTGACCCGGTTGCTCCCTGGACAGGACGGTTCTTCTCTGCGGCGTATCGAAACGCGACGCCGGTCAAGAGTTGCGCCTTGAGCACTGCCACACCGTAGGCTGCCATGTCGTTCGCCCACATCCTCGTCTTCGGGCCGTTGAAGCCCTCCCGGGCCATCTCGTTTACGACCTCTTGGTCTGCCAGCAGCCGCTTCAGTCGGTCGACTTCACGTTGAGCATCGGCGAGGACAGCGGCGGATGAGTCCTCTGGTTGTAGATCGTCATCCTTCTCGACATCGTCGAGGTCTTCCCAAGTCTCGTTGTCAGAGTCGTCTAGTTGTAGGTCGTCCTCCCCGGGAGCTTCGGGCACGCCGAGGTCGTCTCGGTCGTCACCCTCCTCCAGGGGGTCGGTCATCGCACCGTTCCTTCGTTTGTCCGTGTCTGTCTTCGCCTGGAACGAAGAACTCCACTAAACCAACCGCCCAAAGCCGCTTCGCCCCTCGCAAGCTCGGGGCGGCTTCGCCGCGGTCGACGCAGTCGACTCCTTCTAGGGGCGGCCGTGAATGTCATCCCACGGTCCCCTACCAACTTTTCTCTTTTGCTTGTCGGCGTGGGATAGGGGCTGGTCAGACCCCTAGGAGCGAGGCATGAAGACGCTGCCCGCTCGGCGCTACAACCGCCACGAGAAGAAGGTGAACGGGACGATCACCCCCTCCCCGCTGATGCACGACGCCACACCGGAGTCAACTATGTTCGAGGTCCGCACCCTGGTAATCCTCCTGACTGCGGTGCTCGTTGGCACTGCCATGGGATGCCTCGTCTGGGCTGCCGGCGAGGTAACTAACGTATGGGGGGCCGTCCTCTTCGGTACAGCTGTCGTAGGCACCGCGATCCCGGTGTTACACAAGATCGTCGGTCGCTGACGTTCGCCGCCGAGTCCGCCTGAGCAGGAAGATACCCTACGTAGGCTAACGGATGTGACCAGCGAGAATGCGCGTGCTTCGCAGGGTGGTCACCAGGCTTTCTCTGGGTACCACTCCTAGAACGCAACGACCTCGTGGGGACAGGGCCGCCGTCGGCAACCCTGCCGTATCAGCGTGGCCACACGCTGGCTGCATTTTGGGGACGCACAGGCCACCCATCGAATGAGACCTAAGACCTAAGCCCGCACACCCCAGGCGCTGATCATGAGCGCTGTGCGCGGGGGATCTGTGGGACGCGATGAGACGGACAGTGCTTATCAGTCATTCAGGATCCCTATCCCTTGCTGGCCTCAGTCCCATGGCCTCCTGCTCGGCTATCGAGTCGCCGAGCCGAACCGGGGGCCGGTCCTCGCCCAAGGAGTCCGTGAGTTCGGGTTGGGCGGAAGACGGCGCATCCATCTCGTTCGGTGCGGCGAACCCGAGGGTGGGGGCGAGCCAGTCCCGTCGCAGGCGGATTGCTTCGACGAGCCTACGGTAGACCTCGTAGTCCTGGGGATCGTTGAGCCAGGCGTCCGCCGCGTTCGCGACCGCCCGGTCATGCCAGCCAGGCCGGTGGGTAGGCGAGTCGCTTGCGCTCATGGGTGCCGATGATGTCAGGCGCAGGATGATTCCTGGGAGTGTTTTGAGACGGATTCCTTGGCGTGGCGGTGCTGCTTGGCATGATGTGGCTCATCTAGCGCGAGAGGGATGGGGATTCTGGTGAGTGCTGATCACAGGCGATCGGTTCGTGGCTTCGCGGTCGTGCATGCACCCGAGGGTGATGAGGGGAAGGTCGCGGTGTGGCATGTCGCCTACGGCGGCCGACTTGCCGGCAACGCCAACGCCGTGGTGCTCGACCCAGACGACCCAGCGCGGAAGCAAAAGCTGGACTCGTTACTCTCACGGCAGTTCGTCCTCGGGACCGAGGGCACAGGGCTGGGGCGCCCGGTTCAGGACGTCTGCCAGCTGCTCGTCGATGAGGCCATGAAACTGGGCCAGCACCCCGACATCGTTCCCCCGGTCAAGCGCGACCCACGATCGGACTCCCCCGCCCACCAGGCCTTGGCTGCCGCTGACAACCTGGCCTTGTGCTGGAACTTCTGGTTGAAGACCGCTCGGCGGTTCACCCCCCAGGGTGAGGACGTGTCCCTCTTGCCGGCGGCTGTGATCGAGCAGTTCACAGATGAGCCGGTGGCGCTGGTCGGCAGCGGAGGCGAGGGCTGACTTCGATGCCCCTCGACTTCACGGCCCTCGACTTCGAGACGGCCAACGGGTTCCGCGGCTCAGCCTGCGCTGTCGGGTTGGTGAAGGTGCGCGGCGGCGTCGTCGTCGACGAGGTGCACTGGCTGATCCGGCCTCCGGAACCCTTTGGCTGGTTCGCCAGCTATCACACCCAGATCCACGGCATCACCGCCGACGACGTCGCCGACCAACCCGGCTGGTTGGAGCGCCTGCCCGACATCACCCGGTTCATCGGTGATGACGTCGTGGTCGCGCACAACGCCGGCTTCGACGTCGGGGTGATGCGCGAGGCCTGCAACGTCTACGGGGTCCCCTACCCCAGCCTGGACTTCCTCTGCTCGATGGTGCTGGCCCGACGCGCGCTCTCCCTGCCCTCCTATCAGCTGCCCTATGTTGCTGACGTCCTGCAGGTACCCCTCGGGCGCCACCACCACGCCCTGGACGACGCCCGCTGCACCGCGGCCATCACCAACGCACTAGCCCGGCGGGTCGAGGCGACCACCATCCACGAGTTAGCCGCCGCCTACCAGGTAGTCGTGGGACACATGGAGGGCGGCGTCTACCGCAGCAGCGTCACCCGCAGCGGCGCCCTCATCCGCCCCGAGCTCAACCAGGACGCCGACCCCGAGGGGCCGCTCTACGGCAAGGTGGTCGTCTTCACCGGAGCCCTGTCCTCGATGCGCCGACAGGACGCCTGGACCCTGACCGCCCACGTCGGCGGCATCCCAGAGAAGAACGTCACCAAACGCACCAACATCCTGGTCGTCGGCGACCTCAACCCGGCGCACCTGCGCCCCGGTGAGCACCTGTCCAGCAAGGCCCGCCGCGCGTTCGAGCTGCAAGACGCAGGCCAAGAGATCGAAGTGATGACCGAAATGGACTTCATCCGAGCCCTCCAGGGCGGACGAGAGGACATCTGGGAAGTCATCACCGACCAGGACGAACCGCCAGCAGTCCCGATCCTCTACCGCGGCCCCCGCCGACCCCTGGACACCACCAGGCTCCCCGGCGAGGACTACTGGGCCTGGTTCGAACGAGTCCTGCGCCACCCCGACGGACGAGCCACCGGCGGCGAACCCTGCGACCACTGCGGTGAACCGGTCCCGGCCAAGGCGCCCTGGCAGTACCGAGACAGGCACGTGTGCAGTTCACGCTGCAACCTGGCCCTGATCCGCCGGTTCAAGAAGGAAGCAGGCATCCGCCCAGGCCAGCAGGTCTGACCAGCAGGTCAGCGCTTGACTCCCGCACTGTACTCAGCCGCTCACAGCGGCGTCAGGGAATCCGTGGCGAGGACTTGCGGCGCTGCGCGGGCGCTTGGGGCGCCCTGCCTGGGGCTATCGTCAGGTGACTCACACGAGCTGGAGTGATCTTCGCGGCCTTCGCCACCATCCCGGGTGGGATGCCGGCCCGCACCGCGGCACGCACAGCCAGGTCCCTAGCTTCCCGCGCCCGCTGCTCGGCTTCGACGGCCCGTTGCAGCTCGGCGGCGGCCAGAGCGACCTGCTCGAGCTTGCGTCGCTCGTGCTCGGCCGAGGCACCCAGATCGCTCATGAGGCCGACGAGGTTGGCTGCGTGGCCCGGCGGCGCAGGGGCCGGCGAGGGTGCGGGTTCGCCGGGAGCCGGCTCGGTGGAGGTGGCAGCACCCCGCCTGGGCAGCGTTGCCGGGCGGCCTCTACGCCGACGGTGACTGCCTCCTGGATGAAGGCAGAGCGGCTCCTGGTTTTGCCCAGCTGCGCGAGGTCCTCAGCGATCGCCGCGTCGACGAGCTTGAGCGTGCTGGTCCGAACCAGGCTCATCCGGCTCACGCCCTGACCCTGGCCGCGGCCGCGAGCCGGCGGCGGGTCGACTCCCAACGCTGCCCGGCTGTGCGGGTCAAGTCGCGCGTACTCGGTGAGTACGCGGTCCAACCAGTCGATGAACGTGACCGGCGCGTGCGGATCGTGGGTGCGGTCTGCGACGAACGCCGCACGGGCGTTATCACGCAGCTGCGGGTCCCAGTAGATCCCGACCGGCACCAGCTCCTCACGGGACGGCATCGGTGCAGCTCCTTCCGTCCCCTCCCCCACTATTCGAACCCCTAACACCCTGCCGGTGCATCGCCGGAGGGTGCTCGACCACCGTACCGGCCCGGGCGCCGGCGGGACCGGATGCCGCGCCGCCAACTCGACCCCGGGCCGGACATTTCCCCAGGTCAGAAGCCGATTTGGTGGCTATCCACAGATTTGGTGACCGCACCCAAGGCGACCCCAAACCCCGGAAGCATGGGGGGTGCAGTTGATCTGTTCAACGAAGCATCGAGTGGGAGGACCCCAGCTATGAGCAGCAGCGACTACACCCCCGGCCAGGTCTACGAGGTCGACCCGGCAACCCTGGTCATCGGCACCAACGTGCGTACCGACATCAAGGAGCGGAGCGACTTCGCCAAGTCGATCAAGGCCCTTGGTGTGCTGGAGCCGATCACCGCCTACGTCGGTGAGGACGGTGCGCTGGTCGTTTACCGGGGGCAGCGTCGTGCCCTCACTGCCGCCAAGGTCGGCACCCCCACCGGCACCGTGCCGGTGCGTGTGCTGGAGCGGCCCGAGGACGCCGAGCGGATCGTGGCCCAGGTCTCGGAGAACCTGCACCGGGCCGAGATGAGCGCCGCCGAGGAGCGAGACGCGATCGAGCAGCTGGCCCTGCTGGGGGTCTCGGCCGCGCAGATCGCCAAGAGGACCGCGATCGAGCGGGAGCAGGTCAACGCCGCCTTGAAGGTGGCCAAGTCCGAGACCGCCAGGAGCCGGATGGACAACGACGGTCTGACCCTGGAGCAGGCCGCGATCCTGGCCGAGTTCGAGGACGACCCGGAGGCGCTGTCGCGGCTGGAGCAGCAACTCTCCTGGGGCGGCTCCAGGTTGGAGCACCTCGCCCAGCAGTTGCGGGACGAGCGCGCCGACCGGGAGCGGCTGCGCGCCGAGGCCGAGCGGCTCCGGGGTGAGGGGGTCCCCGTGCTGGACCCGGACGAGTGCCCGTCCCCTCGGTGGGAGTACGAGTTGGACGGCCTGGTTCGGGTCAGCGACGGGCAGCCGGTCCCCGAGGAAGAGTGGCCGAGCGTGCCCGGTGCCGCCGTCGTGCTGGAGATGAGGTTGGTGCGGGTCGAAGCCACCCACGTGGCCGAAGGGACCGAGCAGGAGCCGACCGAGGTCGAGACCGAGGACCTGGACGAGGACCACGACGCCGACGAGGGCGGCGGGAAGTGGCAGGACGTCATCGCCCAGGTGTGGGTGTGCACCGACCCCGAGGCCGCTGGCCTGTGCCAGCGGTGGCAGTACCGCGCCAACCAGGCCACCGGGGACGGCGGTGGGGCCACGGACCCCGAGCAGGCCGCCGCGAAGGCCGAAGCGGAGCGAGAGGCCAAGGCCGCCGAGCGTCGCCGGGTGATCGAGAACAACAAGGCCTGGCGCTCTGCGGAAACCGTGCGCCGGGAGTGGCTGGCCGAGTTCGTGCAGCGCAAGACCCCGCCCAAGGGCGCTGAGGCGCTGATCTGCCGCGCAGTGCTGGACGTCCCGGCCTGGCTGGAGCGGGCAGGACGTGAGGGGCACCCGCTGCTGACCCGGGCGCTGACCGGCAAGGAGCCGTCGAGCCCGTGGACCGACGAGGGCCGCAAGCAGGCCGCCGCACTGCGGTTGACCAACACCGGCTCACCGAAGGCGCACACCATGCGCGCCCTGGCCGCTGTTCTCACCGCTTGGGAGGCCAGCACCAGCGTGAGCACCTGGCGGAACCCCGGCGGCTGGGACCGCCACATCATGCAGGCCCTCACCGAGTGGGGATACCAGCCCAGCGAGGTCGAGGAACTGCTGCTGCCCCAGCCGGAGACGGACGAGACCGCCGCCTGACCGGCACACCCTCTGGCCGGGGCGCGGCTGTTCACCGCGCCCCGGCCCCTCTCCCCGCACAGGAGGAAACCCGAATGTCACACGAAATCGAGACCTACGGCGATCAGGCCGCCGCGATCTTCGCCAGACAGGACGCCTGGCACCGCCTCGGGACCGTGGTCGCCGGGCGCGCGTTCACCGCTGAAGAGGCCATGCGCCTGGGCCACCTCGGAGGCTGGGACGTTCGCGCCGTCGCACTCACCGCGCACGAGGTCACCGAAGACGGCGTCACCGTCATCGACGTACCGGACAAGTTCGCCACGGTGCGCACCAACCCCTTCACCGGGCAGGCCGAGGCCCTAGGCGTGGTCGGGTCGCAGTACCGCCCCATCCAGAACGAGGAGCACGCCGAGATCCTGAACCGTCTCGTAGACGCTTCCGGGGCGATCTTCGACACCGCCGGCAGCCTTCGCGGGGGCCGGCAGGTGTTCATCACCATGCAGCTGCCCGACAGCATCAAGGTCGGCGGCGTGGACGAGGTCCGCATCTACCTGGCCGCGCTCAACAGCCACGACGGCTCGCAGGCTTTCCGGCTGCTGGTGACCCCAGTCCGCGTGGTGTGCGCGAACACCCAGCACGCCGCACTGCACGACAACTACGGCTGCTTCGTCATCAAGCACACCCTCAACGCCCGGGGCCGGATCGCCGCCGCACGGGACGCCTTGGGCATGACGTTTGACTACGTGGCCGAGTTCGAAGCCGAAGCCGAAGCGATGGTCAACCAGACCGTGACCGAAGGACAGTTCGTCACGATCACCCGCGAGGTGTTCGGCTGGAAGAACGAACCGAGCCGCACCGAGGCCAAGAACCAGCAGCGCCGCGAGGACGCGCTACTGAGCCTGTGGGCCGACGCGCAGACCCAGACCGGCATCCGCCAGACCGCCTGGGCGGGATACCAGGCCGTCGCCGAGTACGTCGACCACTTCCAGCCGGTGCGCACCCAGGAAGACCCCGCCACCGCACGCGCTGAGCGGCTGCTCACCACCGACGCACCCGCGCGACTGAAGCAGACCGCCTGGACCCGGTTCGCGGCCGCCTGAGTCGAACACCCCCAGACCGCAGGCCCGGCCCCGATATCCCCTCCCCCGGGGCCGGGCCTGCACCCCCACCGCCGCAGCACCGAAGGAGACCCACCATGCACGCCGTCGACCTGGTTCAACGAGACATCCTCACCCTGGCCCGATCCACCGCCGAGCGGACCACTTCGCCCTACTTCGGCCAAGCCCTGCTCAGTGCCCGCCTGGGCACCCTGCGCGGCCGGATCGAACGCCTAGCACAGGTCAATCGCGCCGAGTTCACCGCCCTCGCCGAGCACCTGGACGTGCCGCCCACCGTGCCCGAGGTGCTGGCCGAGGTCGAGCGCGCCGCCCAACGACTCCTCGCCGCCCTGCAGACCCCGCAGGACCGTCACCAGAGTTTCAACTGCTCCCCGTAGAGCGCCCTCAACCGCGCCAGGTCCGCCGCGACCAACGCCGGGTCCTGTCGTGCCAGGTCGCGCAGTTCGTGCGCCCGACGTCGCGCCCCTCGAGGATCACCCAACGGTGACCCGCTCAACGCTCGCCGGATCAACCACTCACGCCGGTTCTCCGCATACGAGGAGGCCACCACGTGCTCAGGGTGAACCCGCTGACACAGCGGGTTGTCACACCGATGACCGAGCACGCGCACCCGCTCCAGGGCGTCGACACCGTGAACCAGCCCGAAGGCGAACCGGTGCGCGATGATGACCCGCCCCGGTGCGTAGTAGAAGCGCCCGTGACCACGCCCACTAATCGCCCCGGTCCACCACCAGCACCCAGACCCCTCGACGTGCACCACCTTGGCGCGCCAACGGCCCACAGTGGCCGGGTCCGACAACGCATCAGACAGCGCAGCCAACCCAGCGCCAGACAGCCGCCGAGCACTCACCCGCCCATGCTCTCAACCAGACCCGACGACACCGACCCACCGCCACCCAGGTTCTCCCCCTGGTCCTGCAGCTCCTGGTCCTCACCATCAGCGGACGCGACCCGCACCAACCGGCCCACTTCCCGACTGGTCAAGGTGTCATCACCGCACCAGGCCAGCGCCTCCCGAGCCGTCAACCCTTCATCCTCGATCAGCGACCGCAACGCCTCCCCCGCCCGTCGCTCACAATCCGCGACCGTCGCGTCACGCTCAGCCAACGCCACAGCGACCTTCTCCCCCAACCTCGCCAGCCGCCGCTCCCGCCGCAACTGCTCCTGCCGCACCCGCTCCCGAGCCCGTCGAGCCCGCGCCCGAGCCTGCTGCCGCACGAACTGATCCACCACAACTCTCCTTGATCTAGACCAACCCTCCTGCCACCACAAGCGCCCCAGCACTGCCCCTGCTGCCACTCAGCACGCCGACACCCCGCCATCCACCAACTCACCACCACACAAACCCCGCACTTCACCCCGACGAACCAGCCCGATCCCGCACCGCTCATGTGCCACACACCTCTTGCATTCCCGGTGGGGCCGCCTGAAAACCCCGGCCAGGAACTGGCGAGCCCCTGCCCCGCGGACCGGGAGCTGGGGACGCCACCAAGCCGGAGAAGACCGGGGTGCGGTCCTCCTAGGCTGTGGCCCGTGGAAGGCCTTGCCCCGTGACCGGCCTACCCCCAGAGTTGCGGGCCCGCCCGGCCCTGGCGCTCACCCGTGCGGTCGAGACGATCCCTGGCCCCAGCGCCTTGCGCGGCGGGTGTCAGTACGAGCCGAAATGGGACGGCTTTCGGGTAGCGATCGTGCGGGATGAGACCACCACGACAGCGTGGTCGCGTCGCGGTGCGGACCTGTCAGCGGTGTTCCCGGACCTGGGTCGGTGAGGTACTCCAGCAGGTCCAGCCCCTCAGGCAGCATCGAGGCTGAAGCGCCCCAGGTTTGATGCCGCTCCTGTTTGAGTCCAGGAGGATGAGCACCATGCCGAAGAAGATCGATCCGGAGCTGCGAGCCCGGGCGGTGCGTCTGGTCAGGGAGCACCAGCAGGAGTACGCCACGGTGACCGAGGCGATGGTCGCGGTCGCCAAGCAGTTGGGAGTGGCGCGGGAGTCGGTGCGCCGGTGGGTGAACCAGGCCGAGGTCGACGCCGGGGACCGCCCCGGGGTCACCAGTGCTGAGTTGGAGGAGATCAAGCGGCTCAAGGCCGAGAACCGGCGGCTGCGCGAGGACGTGGCGATCCTGAAGGCGGCCACAAGTTTCTTCGTGGGGGAACTCGACCCCCGCAACCGATGATCATGGGCTTCATCGACGCGATGCGAGCCGAGGGCCATGCGGTCGAGTCGGTCTGTCGGATCCTGCGTGAGCAGGGCTGTCAGGTCGCCGCACGGAGCTACCGGGCCTGGAAGCACCCGGGTCGGGTAGTCGCCGCCCGCACGATCAGCGACGCCCAGGTGCAAGACCTCGTCCGCGAGATCGCCTGGATCGCACACCCCCTAAGCCGCTGGCTCAGTGACGACCCCTACCGCGCCCTCCGCCCAGGTCCGTGCGAATGCTCATGGCAACATCGACGGTCCCTCCACCGTGTACATGCGCACCGGGCGCTGGTTCCCAAGTTCGCCGTTCGCTGGCGCCAGACCTCTCGGACGGACCCAGCCTAGTAAGTGAGGAGCAGCCTGTCGCGCACTACTTCAGTTTCCAGCGTCTTGCCACCGAGCTGGAAACGACGAAGCATGGACCTTCCCACAGTGACACCCACCTCGGACACGAAGAGGCCACTCGGGAAATCGTGTAGGACCTCCTTGAGGCCTGACTTTTTTGTTCCGTCGATAGACAAGGCAACGCGCGCACCCTTGCTCTTCGCTTTGTCGATGACTTCGATGAGGTCGTGGAGCTTGAATGCTTGGGCGCCGTAAATGATGGACTGAGAGTCCGTGTAGGGCGGGTCGCAATAGACCATGTCGCCCGCTTTCACATCATGGAACGCCTCGCGGAAATCCATTGTCCGAAAGGTTGTTCCCTGTACTCGTGTGGACCACTCTTGCACGCGCTTCTCGAACGACGCCGTGGGTACTGGCGTATGTGCCCCACAGGGCGTTGACATAGCACCATCGTTGCGTCTGAAACGCACGACACCCCCATAGCAGGCGCGTGTCAGAAAGATGAAATCACGACCGTTGGGCGCAGCGTTGAAGCTGGCCAGGGCATCACGGTAGACATCCTCCTTCAGTTCACCCCGATCGATGCGGTCGCGATACACGGCGTAGTTGGAAACAAGTTGGGCGGGATCGTCTTTAAGTAGTTGCCAAATTTCCATGAGCGGCGGCAGCACATCCGATGCGTACGCCTTCTCTGGTGCGAGCGTGCCAAGCACCCCACCTGAGCCGAGGAACGGTTCGTGGTAGACGCCCCAGCAGGAGGGGAAGTTGGCGAGGATTTCGGGTGCCAGCCGCTGCTTATTGCCTATCCACTTCAACAACTGAGTCTTGAAGGGCGGTCTGTCGACCCCAAGGCCGTCGAGGGGGAGGGTATCAGTCACGACACGTGACAGTATCCGATTTTCGGATACACATCAAGTCGCCGTTAACCTCAGGACGTGTCGCGCCACGATGAGCACGCGCCGCAGGCGCTTGGAGAAGCAGTGCGACAGCTACGCGTGGACGCGGGGGTCACGCAGCAGGATCTGGCAGCACGGCTGTCTGTACCTCAGTCATGGGTGAGCAACGTCGAAAGTGCGCGGCGACGGCTGGGAGTACTCGAAGCCCTGGAACTGTGTGAGGCGCTGGGCTGCTCCTTCGGCCAGCTCCTCATCGAATATGAGAAGAGGCGGGCTTGAGGGCAAGTGACTATTGGCGCAGCCAGGACGAGCAGTTCTGGGCCTATGTTCGCGTTCTTTCGGAGAAGCGTGGATACGCCAAGCGCGGGGCGGACTCGATAGCCGTCTATTCCCTGGACGAGTGCAAGGCGACGCTGCGGGAACTTGATCGAGATCCCACCGTCCTTGATGACGGCGACCTCGGGCCTCGTCTCGTGGAATACTTCGCGTACCGCGCATACGAACTGAACGAGGTTGCTCGCAACAACCTGATGACCGCCGAGGAGGCATCCCTCCTCTACGAACAGATCGTGGAAGAAAACTGCGTTGCGGTCACCGACCTCTACGACCGCAAGGGAGTGTTGGTAGCGGCGGAGTATGAGGTCAGGGGTGGCGTTAACGTGCGCGTCCCCATGAACAAACAAAAGGGGGTGAAGCGCGCACCTTCGTATCTCACTGGCATGGTCAACATCTTGTTCTCCCGAGAATTACAGGGCAAGAGCTTTGAGGACGACCCGCGACGGTTGCCCGTCGTGGATCGTGACGGAGAGTTGTTCGGGGCCATGTCTCGTCGGCTCGACGGAGCGTACCCCTCCTCGGTCAACCCGCGAGCCCTCTGGGAGATTAAGGAATATTATTATACGACGACTTTCGGGTCGAAAGTATCAGACGCTGTCTACATCAGTCAACTGGACGGGCACGAGCGTCACGAGATAGTGGAGGCCACTTCGCTCCCCATCGACCTTTATCTCTTCGTCGACGCTAAGGGCACTTGGTGGGACAAAGGCAAGGCATATTTATGTCGGTTGGTGGACGCTGTGAATAAGGGAGTGGTGGACGAGATTGTCGTTGGCCGAGAGTGCGTGGAAGCTATCCCACGCTTAGTTCGCTCCTGGTAAGCCGCTTTCTCTGTCGCTCGGGTGGTAGCACGGTCTTGGGTCTGGTTGGGGGCCAACCCGTTCGAGTTCCTCGCCGAGAAGGGGCGCGGTCGGCTCGAGCGCTGACAACGCCCTGGCCGAGAGCCTGAACGCGAGCTGCAAACGCGAGCTCCTCGCCGGCGCGCACGCCTTCCCCGACGCCGTCACCTGCCGGCGCCGCATCTTCTGGTGGGCCAACCGGGTACAACACCCGCCGACGCCACTCAGCCTCCGGTTACCAAGGCCCCATTCTCCTACGAAGCCTCCCTGGCCGCTACCCTGGCCATCCCTGCGTAACCACCACCCCCGTGTCCACCACCAGGGGTCAAGGCCCGCGCGGTTCGGTGACCTGGATGAGGCCTGGGCCTATGACGGCCGCGTCCCGCTGGAAAGCTGCGATGTTGTCCTGAACGAGGGGCGCGACACCGTCGAGCTCGAGGAGCTGGCTTCCCGGGAAGCCGGGTACGACGACGTCGACGCCGAGGTGCTCTGGGGGCTGTGCGCGCAGACGGAGGGGTACTACGTCACCGAGAGCGACCTGTCCGAGGGCCAGGTCGCGGAAGCCAGGGGCATGCTGGTGCTGTGCCCTGACTTCCCGGCCGCTGAGGCCGTCCGCGCCAACATCGGGGAGGCCGGTGAGATCCAGGCCCAGCGGGAACGTGGCGAGCGGTTCCACAATGGCACCTACCGTGTGGGCGAAGACATCGTCCCCGGCACCTACGTGATCGAGCAGGCGTCAGAGAACTGCTACTGGGAGCGGCTGGACGGGGCCGGCAACATCATCGACAACAGCTTCACCAGGGCCTCCACCCGCGTCTCGGTCACCATCGCCCCGACCGACTACACCTTCTACTCGGAACGATGCGGGGAATGGGTCAAGGCTGACCGACCTACGAAGGCGCCCCGCACGGGCAAGTGCTGCGTGTTCACACATGTGAACAACATTCCCTGAGTGACAGCAGAAGGCCGGCTGGAGCGCTTGTACAGGTGTGGCGGCCACGATTCACAAGCTGACTGCCGGGTCTGGGTATGACTACCTGACCCGGCAGGTGGCTCGTCAGGACGCCACCGAGGTCGGTCATACCGGGCTTGGTGACTACTACACCGCCAAGGGTGAAGCCCCTGGGGTCTGGGTCGGCTCAGGTATGGCCGGGATCGAGGGGCTGGAGGCTGGCGACCCGGTCACGTCCGAGCAGATGTCCAGGCTGTTCGGCACTGGGGAACACCCGCTGGGCTTGGAGTCTGGGCAGTCGCTGGGCCGGCAGTTCCGGGTGTACGGGGGCCGGGATGATGTGACCCCGTTCCGGATCGAGGTGGCGCGCCGGTGCGAGGCGCACAACAAGGCACTGGGGTTGCCGCCGGACCACCCGATCAGTGTGGAGGACCGGGCCCGGATCCGCACCGAGGTCGCGTTGGACCTGTTCCGGGCCGAGTACGGCCGCGACCCGTTCAACGAGCGGGAGCTGTCCGGGCTGATCGCCAAGCAGTCCAGGCCCAGGACGACGGCGGTGGCCGGGTTCGACCTGACGTTCTCCCCGGTGAAGTCGGTGTCCACGTTGTGGGCGGTGGCTGACCGGCCGGTGGCGGCGCAGATCGAGGCCGCCCACCAGGCTGCGGTGCGCGACGCGCTGGGCTACATCGAGAAGCACGCCCTGTTCACCCGGACCGGCAAGGACGGGGTGCAGCAGGTGGACGTGCGTGGCCTGGTGGCGGCCGCGTTCACCCACCGGGACTCGCGCGCCGGCGACCCGGACCTGCACACCCACGTCGCGGTGGCGAACAAGGTCCAGACGGTGCGGGATGGCCGGTGGCTGTCGATCGACGGGCGGATGCTGTTCAAGGCGATGGTGTCGGCCTCGGAGGTCTACAACACCGCTTTGGAGAAGCACCTGCGGCCGTTGGGCATCACCTTCGCCCCGCGACCCCCGGGCCCGGGTGAGGACCCCCGGAAGCGGCCGGTGCGGGAGATCGTCGGGGTCGACCCACGGTTGAACCAGGCGTGGTCTTCCCGGCGGACCAGCATCCAGGCCCGCCGCAGCGAGCTGGCTCAGGAGTTCCAGGCCAAGCACGGGCGGCCCCCCACCCCGGTGGAGTCGATCCAGCTGGCGCAGCAGGCGACCTTGGAGACCCGGGAGGCCAAGCACGAACCTCGTTCGGAGGCCGAGCAACGCCGGACCTGGCGGGCGCAGGCTCAGCAGGTCCTCGGCGACGGGGCGGCGGTGGCCTCGATGGTGCAGCATGCGCTGGCCGGGGGCCGCACGCACGGGTTCGGAGCCAGCGTGGACCGGGGCTGGGTGGAGCAGACGGCGGGCAGGATCGTGGAGACGGTCCAGTCCTCCCGGTCCACCTGGCAGGTGTGGCACGTGCGGGCCGAGGCGCAGCGCCGGGTTCGCGGGGTCGACGTACCGGTGGAGCAGGTCGAGGACCTGGTCGAGCAGCTGACCAGCACCGCGTTGGCCCGGTGCCAGGCGATGACCGCCCCGCGGGCTGACACGATCGTCGACCCCGAACCGCTGCGCCGCCGCGACGGTTCCAGCGTCTACACGGTCGCCGGGGCCCAGCTGTTCACCTCGACAGCGGTGCTCGAGGCCGAGCAGCGCCTGGTCGCCGCGGCCGGCCGCATGGACGGATGCCGCGCCGCCGAGGCGGATGTCGACCTGGCCCTGTTGGAGTCGGTGGCCAACGGGGTCAAGCTCAACGCCGGGCAGGCGGCCCTGGTCAAAGGAATGGCGACCTCCGGGGCCCGGGTGCAGCTGGCGATCGCACCGGCCGGGTCTGGCAAGACCACCGCGATGCGGGCCCTGGCCCGGTCGTGGGAGTCCTCCGGGGGCACCGTCATCGGGTTGGCGCCTTCTGCGGCCGCGGCCGCGGTGCTGCGGGACAACACCGACACCCAGGCCGACACCCTGGCCAAGCTGGTCTGGCACCTGGACCACGACCCGGACAACCTCCCCGGGTGGGCCCAGGTCATCGACGAACGCACCCTGGTGGTGGTCGACGAGGCCGGGATGGTCGACACGCTCTCGCTGGAGAAAGCGGTCGCGTTCGTGCTCGACCGGGGCGGGTCGGTGCGCCTCATCGGGGACGACCAGCAGCTCGCGGCCGTGGGCGCCGGCGGGGTGCTGCGTGACATCCGCGCCACCCACGGTGCTCTGCACCTGACCGAGCTCATGAGGTTCTCCTCGGTGGCCGAGGGCGCGGCGTCCCTGGAGCTGCGTGAGGGCCGGCCCGCCGCGTTGGGGTTCTACCTCGACGCCGGCAGAGTCCACGTCGGAGACCTGGGCACCATAACCGAAGAGGTGTTCCAGGCCTGGTCGGCCGACCGGGCACAGGGTCGGGACGCGATCATGCTCGCCCCCACCCGGGAACTGGTCGCCGAGCTGAACCAACGAGCCAGGGCCCACCGGCTGGAAGGGGCCCCTCCCCCGTCGGCGGAGGTGGCCCTGGCCGACGGCAACCACGCCTCGGTCGGAGACGTCGTCATCACCCGGCGCAACGACCGCCGCCTGCAGACCACCCCGACGGACTGGGTCAAGAACGGTGACCGGTGGACGGTGCTGGACACCCGCCAGGACGGGGCCCTGGTGGTGCAGCACACCCAAACCGCCCGCAAGATCACCCTCCCCGGTGACTACGTGGCCACCAGCGTGGAGCTCGGGTACGCCTCCACGGTGCACACCGCGCAAGGGGTCTCGGTGGACGTCACCCACGGCCTGGCGACCGGTGAGGAGTCCCGCCAGCAGCTGTACACGATGCTCACCCGCGGCCGGCGCGCCAACCACGTGTACCTGGAGATGGTCGGCGCCGGTGACGAGCACGACGTCATCAAGCCAGCCACGGTCCACCCGCGCACCGCCACCGACATGCTCGAGGCGATCCTGGCGCGGGATGAGGCACCGGCGTCCGCGTCGACGATGCTGCGACAGCTGGACGACCCTGCCGTGCTGTTGGGTCAAGCCAGCGCCCGTTACCTGGACGCGCTCTACACCGCGGCCGCCGCCACAATGGGCACCGCCGCCCAGGAACGACTCGACGCTGCCGCGGAGGAACTCCTCCCGGACCTCACCGAAGCCCCAGCCTGGCCCACCCTGCGGGCGCACCTGACCCTGCTGGCCGCGGCGGGGCACGACCCGGTGCGGGCGCTGCACGACACCGCGACCGCCAGGGAGATGGACACCGCCGCCGACCCCGCCGCGGTCATCGACTGGCGTCTGGACGACACCGGGATGCGGAACACCGCGCCCGGGCCGTTGCCGTGGGTGCCCGGTGTTCCCGAAGCGTTGGCGGCCGACCCGACCTGGGGCCCGTACCTGACCGCCCGGTCCGAACGGGTCGCCACGCTGGCCAAGGAAGTGGCCGCCCACGCCCTCACCGGCCCCGCCCCCGCCTGGGCCACCCAGGGCAGCGCCCGCCCACCTGCCGAGGTGCTCGCCAAGGTTGCGGTGTGGCGGGCCGCCAACCAGGTCGACCCGGCCGACCTGCGCCCCACCGGCCCATCCCACGCTTCCAAGGCTGCGGCCACCTACCAGCGGGAACTCGACGCCCAGATCCGTGGCGACCGGTCCCCTGCCATGACCGAGTGGGCGCCCCTGCTGGCCCGTGTGGCACCGGCCGCGTTGCGCGACACCTTCGCCCCGGTCCTGGCCGAACGTCTGGCGGCCGCGACCCGTGCCGGCATCGACGCCGCCGCGCTCGTCCGCGACGCCGCCGGCCGAGACCTGCCGGACGACCACGCCGCGTCCGCGCTGTGGTGGCGGGTCGCTGAACACCTGGGCCCGGCGGTGGACCAGGCCACCGACACCGACCAGCTGCTGACCACCGACTGGGTCCCCACCCTGGTCAACCAGCTCGGACCCGCCCGGGCCGAGGCGATGCAGTCCAGCACCTGGTGGCCGGCTTTGGTCAGCACCGTGGACCGGGCCCTACAGGCCGGGTGGTCCTTGGAGGAGCTGGCCGCGACCGCCCCGCCCCCGCGGGACGACGTCGACGACGCGGCGGCCATGACCTGGACAATCACCACCCTGCTGGACGACCCTTCACACCTGCACCGGGTCCCCGACGTCGAGGAACACCCCGCCGAAGCATCCCCGTTCGAGCCCGACCCGGTATCGCTCCAGCCCACCGACGAGGAGTACCGGGCCTACCTGGACTCGATCACCACCCCTGGCGTCACCGAACCAGAGATGCCCGGCGTCGAGGTCGACGAGGGCGCGTTGGCACGAGCTGCCCGCTACCGGCATCTCATGGGCCCGTTGGACCCGCCAGAGGCCGATCTGAACCGGGCCCAGGACCGGGCGGTGCGCGCCATGGAATGCCCGGTCCCGGTGGACCGGCTCGCCCAGGTCAACGGCATGGCCCGCGACTACTACGAGGAGCAGTTGCACGCCGGAGGCTGGGCCCGCGACTACCTCGCCGGACGGTTCGGGCAAGACGTGGCTGGCCACCCGCAGATGCGGCCCGGGTACGCCCCCGCCGGCTGGACCCGCCTGGTGGACCACCTGCGCAGCCAGGGAGTCACCGACACCGAACTGCTGGAGTCCGGGCTGGCCAGCACCACCCGGAACGGCCGACTCATCGACCGGTTCCGTGACCGGGTCGTCTTCCCGATCAGCGACCCCACCAACGACCAGGTCGTAGGGTTCGTCGGCCGCCGCAACCCCGCGCACAGCGACGACACCCCGCACGCCGGCCCGAAGTACCTCAACACCCCACTCACCGCCCTGTTCGACAAGGGCCACCAGCTGTACGGGGCCGACCAGCTCACCCCCGGCTCCACCCCGGTGTTGGTCGAGGGACCCATGGACGCCTGGGCGGTCACCCTCGCCACCCGCGGCCTGTACACCGGCGTCGCCCCGTTGGGCACCGCCCTGACCAGCGAACAGGCCACCTACCTCGCCCAACGCGGCGGCCCGGTCATCTTCGCCACCGACCCCGACCTGGCCGGGCACCTGGCGGCCGAGCGTGGCCACTGGCTCCTGGCCCAGCACAACACCCCCACGTTCATCGCGACCCTCCCCGCCGGCAGCGACCCGGCCGAGCTGCTCCGCACCGACGGGCCCGACGCGGTGACCAACGCCCTGCTGGGGTCCGCGCCTTTGGCCGACGCCCTCCTCGAGGAACGCCTCAGCAACCTGCCGGCGGACCAGGCGCTGCCCCAGGCCACCCAGGTTCTGGCCAGCGCCCACCCCTCGGCGTGGGACACCGGCATCCAACAGATCAGCGCCCGGCTCGGCGTGGACCCCGACAACACCCGCCGGGTCCTGCACGCCGCCATCCGGGCCTGGAACGAGGACCCGCGGCGGGAGGCCGCCGAACACCTGGGCCGGGTCGGGCAAGTCCGCGACCGGCTCCAGGCAGCAGCGCAGCGAACCCCCGAGGAACGGTGGGCACCGGTCGCGGAACGGCTCGATCCCCGGCTCCCCGCGCAGGAAGACTGGCCCGCGCTGGCTCGGACCATGCAGCGCCTGCACGACGAGGGGCACGACGTCGAGACCCTCGCGAAGGCGAGCATCGACGCAGAACCGTTGGCCCCCGACTCACCGGCCCAGGCCCTGCGGTACCGGCTCGTGGCGGCCGCTCCCCCACCCCAGGACCTGTCGGACCCGATCGTCGGAACCCACCGAGGGGAACCGGACGGTCCGGCACGCCCGGAGGCCGAGCGCCGGCCGGTCGCCCAGACATCCCACCGCCCGCTCACACCTGGGCGGTGACGGTGACGAGCCAGGTTCACCCCGAGCGGCGACGCTTCCGCGTGCGGCGGCGAATCGTCTTCGGCGACTCCGACTCGATCATGTACACGGGCGTCTTTCGGGGCATGCTGCTGTCTGTCGGCGTGTCGGACCCCTCTGCCATGCTTCGCCCACCCCCCACCATCCGGTGGCAGTTGCCGAGAGGCAGTCGGCCGGCGCGGCCGCGATCACCCCGCAAGCGGGGCCCCACCGCGTCCGCTTCCGGCCGGCTGTCGCTCAGGCACCCGCTGCGCCGTCTGTGGCGCCGTAGGAGCCCCAGCAGTGGCCCAGGAGCCATTGCGTCAAACACATTTGACCTGCTTACATGTCAATCATGTTTGACGCACTCGACTACCCTCACACCATGACACCTAGCCGACGTGACCTAACCAACACCCCTCCCGACGATCGACGGACAGCGGTCGTCGTCGGCACGCTTGACGTCATCGAGTCCCTCGAAGGCCTGCCGCCCGTCGATGTCCTCGTCCTCCTGGGCGTGGCCCGGACCACCCTCGACGCCCACACCACCCGCCACGTGATCGCCGCCCGAGAAGGCGGCGCGTCATGGGCCGACATCGCCCGCGCCCTAGGGATCACGAAGCAGGCAGCGCACCACCGGTACGCCCGCATCGTGAAGAACTACACCGGCGACGCTTGATCGGTCCACGGGTGACAGCGGGAACTTATGGCGCAAGAGAACAAGCCCGCGCCAGCGGCAGGCCCCCCTCGGGGCGGCTCAGAACCCCCGGCAGCCCGGCTGCCAGGGGTCACCCGAGACCAGTAGGTAGGGGTACAGAATCACCAACGTCTCGCCGAGAGGTCCTCATGGCGGACCATCGGCGAAGCCCTCCCCTCCACGACCTGTCGGGGGAAGACATGTCAGTGAACCTCACCCGTGGTGGGGTCGACGTGGTGCCCGTCGATCACCTGGAGCCGATGAGCCGTTGCCGGTGCGGTGCGCGCTTGATGCTGCAGGCGCTGGTGGTCGACGTCTCCTGCGAAGTGCTGGGCACGGTAGTCCCGGCTGGTGAGGTAACGGGTGTGGGCGGGTTCGGCGGGCCAGGGCCT
>Ga0310839_100315_pt1 | contig 33296 bp, 25 predicted proteins | sample SM_ome_7_FD_201305 | JGI IMG/M metagenome (GOLD analysis project Ga0310839, IMG submission 201305) | Sorghum-adapted microbial communities enriched on stacked mutant (SM) sorghum from Joint BioEnergy Institute, Emeryville, California... ...
CCGTCGAGGCGTTCGTCAAGGCCGCCTGAGCCCTCCCGTCCGCCGCGGGTCCTGGCCGGCCCGCGAGCCGGAGGTCCTTGGGGTAGGGCTGACCCCCGGTCGGGGCGGGGGGAGTGCCCCATTCCGGCCCGGTTCGCCCGATCCCTAGCGTCGCTGGGCATGACGAACCGACCCGCGGCCCCGACCACAGCCCGCTCGCTCGCCCCGGACCTCGCCCGCGGCCTCATGCTGCTGCTCATCGCCGTCGCGAACGTGTGGGGCTACCTCGAGGGCCGCGCGCTCGGCCCGGGCTTGCGCCCCGTGGACGGCACGACCGCCGACCGCGTCGTCGACGGGCTCGTCAGCGACCGGCTCCGCCAGGTGGCGCTCGGCGCCCTGGTGGTCAACGCCGTCGCGAACGCCCCGTACGCGCTCGTCGTCGCCCGGGTGTGGGCGCCGGCCGACGGCGTCCACCTGGCCGCGCACGTCCTGCACGACGTCTCGGGCATGGTCATGGGCGTCGGCTACGTCTGCCTGTTCGCCTGGGTGGCCGCGGGGCTGGCGCGTCGTGGCCGTCGCGGTCCGTTCGAGGTGTGGCTGCGCCGGCGGGCCTACGGGACCGCGGGTCAGGCCTCGGCGGCCTGACCACCCTGCTCACCCGCGGGAGCGGCGCCCTGGCCGGCGCCCGAGCCGCCGCGACGGCGCGTGCGCCGACGACGACGCTTGGCCCGCTCGGTGCCCTCGCCCGGCGTGGTCTCGCCGTCGGCCTTGCGGCCGTGCGGCTGGCCGGCCACGCGCGGCTCGCGGTGCTCGTGCTCGCGGCGCTCGCCGCCCCGGCCGCCGCGCGAGCGCTGACGCCCGCCCGAGCCGGACCCGCGCGCGCCCCCGGCGGGACGACTGCGGTGCTTGCCGCCGGTCTCGCCGACGTCCTCGAGGACCTCGGCGTCCAGGCCGGCGCGCGTGCGCGCCTCCTTGGGCAGCGTGCCCTTGGTGCCCTCGGGGATGTCGAGGTCGGTGTACAGGTGCGGCGAGCTCGAGTACGTCTCGATCGGCTCGGGGAAGCCGAGGTCGAGCGCCTTGTCGATGAGGCCCCAGCGCGGCACGTCGTCCCAGTCGACGAACGTCACGGCGGTCCCGGTGCGGCCGGCGCGGCCCGTGCGGCCGGTCCGGTGCAGGTAGACCTTCTCGTCCTCGGGGCACTGGTAGTTCACGACGTGCGTGACGTCCTCGACGTCGATGCCGCGCGCGGCGACGTCGGTCGCCACGAGGACGTCGATCTTGCCGCTGCGGAACGCGCGCATCGCCTGCTCGCGCGCGCCCTGGCCGAGGTCGCCGTGCAGCGCCCCGGCGGCGAACCCGCGCTCGATGAGCTCGTCGGCCACCCGCGCCGCCGTGCGCTTGGTGCGCACGAAGACGATGGTCAGGCCGCGGCCGCGCGCCTGGAGCAGGCGCGAGAGCACCTCGACCTTGTCGAGCGCGTGGCAGCGGTAGACGACCTGCTTGATCGCCTTGAGCGTCATGCCGTCGTCGTCCGGGTCGGCCGCGCGGATGTGCGTGGGCTGCTGCATGTAGCGGCGCGCCATCGCGACCACGGGCCCGGGCATCGTCGCGGAGAAGAGCATCGTGTGCCGCGAGGTGGGCGTCGCCGCGAGGAGGCGCTCGACGTCGGGCAGGAAGCCGAGGTCGAGCATCTCGTCGGCCTCGTCGAGGACCACCGTGGACACCCGGGAGAGGTCCAGGTGGCGGCTGTTCATCAGGTCGATCATGCGGCCGGGCGTGCCGACGACGACCTCGACGCCCTGGGCGAGCGCGGTCACCTGCGGCTCGTAGGCGCGTCCGCCGTACACCTGCACGACGCGGACCGAGCGGCGCGAGCCGGCGGTGGCGAGGTCGTTCGCCACCTGCACGCACAGCTCGCGGGTCGGCACGACGACGAGCGCCTGCGGCTTGCCCGGGGCGGGCAGCTCGTCGTAGCCGGGCTCGCCCGGGCCGACGACGTGCTCGAGCACGGGGATGCCGAAGCCGAGCGTCTTGCCGGTGCCGGTCTTGGCCTGGCCGATGATGTCGTGCCGCTGCAGCGCGACCGGCAGCGTCATCGCCTGGATGGGGAACGGGTGCGTGATGCCGACGGCGGCGAGCGCCTCGACGATCTCGGCGCGCACGCCCAGCTCGGCGAAGGACGGGGTCGCGGCGGGCGTGGCCGCGGAGGTGGCCTCGGCGGCGTCCTGGCCGGCGGCCTGGGACGCGCTCTCGGGCGCGTCGGGGGTCTCGGGGGTGTGGTCGGACAGGGTCGTCGTGTGGGTCGTCATGATCACCTTTGGTCTGCCGCGGGGCCACACGAGCGCACGTCGTGCCTCGGGCCCGCACCGCGGAGCGGGGGCCGGCAGCCGATCGTGCATGTCAGGCCCGCTGCCTCCAGCGGGAAAGTCCGGGACGACCGGGCAACCGTCGAACGTGTCCATCGTACCGCCCGGGGCGGCGATAGCCTGACCGGGTGACCTCCGGCCCCGACGCAGCCCCGGTGCGGACGTCCGCGGCACTCGCGGTCCTCGGCCTGCAGGCGAACAGCGAGCTCGCCGCGTTCACGCGCCTCGCGGCCGACGCCGCCCTCGCGCCGCGCGTGGACGACCGCCTCGAGCTGGTCCACCTGGGCGGGGCCGCCGCGCAGCGGCTCGCACGCGTCGAGGCGCGCGTCGTCGCGCTCGGCGGGGACCCCGTCGACGTCGTCGCGCCCTTCCTGGGCACCTACACGGACTTCGACGCGCGCACGCCCGCGCGGTCGTGGTGGGAGCGGCTCATCAAGACCTACGTCGGCTTCGGGGTCGAGGACGACGTCGCGCGCCTGCTCGCGCAGGGCCTCGACCCGGAGACCCGCGACCTCGTCACCGCTCTGCTCGACGAGGACGCGCACGGGCGGCTCGTCGTCGAGCGCGTGCGCGAGGCGACGGCGGAGGACGCCGTCCTCGCGTCCCGGCTCGCGCTGTGGGGGCGGCGGCTGGTCGGGGAGGCGCTCGGCGTCGTGCAGCGGCTGGTCACGGACCACCCGGAGCTGCGCGCGCTGCTCGAGGAGGCGCTGCCGGCGGACGGCGACCAGCCCCTGCAGCAGCGGCTGTTCGCGGTGCTCACCGCCGAGCACAGCCGGCGCATGGAGCGGCTCGGCCTGACGCCCTGAGGCGCCGAGCTGACGCCCTGAGGCGCCGAGCCTGCTCGGCCTGCGGCGGGCTCAGATCGTGTGGAAGCCCACCTTGCGCACCTCGTCGCCGATCTCGACGTAGCCGACGGTGGTGCTGGGCACGATGATGTGGCGCCCGCGGGAGTCCTTGATCTCGATGGGGGCGCCGGTCTCGATGGCCTTGCGGACGTGCTTGCTCACCTCGTCCGCGGTGGCGTCGGTCTCGACGACGAGCTCTCGGGCCACGTTCTGCACGCCGATCGTGATCTCCACGCCACTCCTCCTCCGTGCTGCGCCGACCTGGCGGCCGGCGCAGCCATCCTAAGCAGCGCGGGCGCGCCGTCGGCCCCCGCGACCGGCCGGTGGGCGGCCGCTACGCCGAGGGCTGAACCCCGGCGTCGTCGCGGGCGCGGTCGACGAAGCCGCCGACGCCGCGCCAGGCCAGGGTGGTGATGAGCTCGATGGCGTCGTCCACCGGCACCGCACCCGTCCGGTAGCGCGCGGTCGCCGCGACGCGGGCCATGCCCACGAGCGCGGTGCTGACGAGCTGGGCGTGCTCGGCGGGCATGCCGGCGAGCTCGCGCAGGCCGCGGCAGACCGCCTCGGCGGCCGCGGCGGAGGCGGCCTCCACGCGCTGGCGCACCTCGGCGTCGCGCGTGACGTCGGACTCGAAGAGCAGCGAGAACGTGTCGCCGGCCTCCTCGACGAACTGCACGTACGCGCGCACGAGCGCCCGGACCACCGCGCGGCCGCTCGTCACGTCGGCGCGCAGACTCTCGTCGATCGCGGCGACGAGCGCCTCGGACCGGTGGTCGACGACGTCGAGGTAGAGGTCGAGCTTGCTCGGGAAGTGCCGGTAGAGGACCGGCTTGCTGACCTGCGCGTGCTCGGCGATGTCGTCCATCGAGACGTGGTGGTAGCCGAGCCGGGCGAAGAGGTCCTGCGCGATGTCGAGCAGCTGGGCGCGGCGCTCGTCGCGGGCCATGCTCGGGGCCCGTCCGCGGCGCGACGTCTCGCTCACCTGGGGCATGGTACGCACCAGTACGCTCGGCGGTCAGGGCATCCCGGCAGCTGTCCGCTGTGCGGACGAGACCGCAGGTGAGGGCGACTCGTGGCCCGTCGCGACGTGCCGGTGACACGATGGGCGGATGGCGACGGCCGCGCCCGCGCGGCGGCAGGCCGGGACGGGTGCCCGGTGGACCGGCGCGCGGCGGTTCGGGCCGACGACCCTCGTGGTCGCCGGAGGCCTCGCCCTGCTCACCGGGATGGGCTCGGGCGCGGCGCTCGCGGGGGTGCCCTGGCGTCCCTCCGGGGCGTCCGACCTCGTCCTCGGGGACGCGGTCGGGGGCCCGCAGGCGCCCGACGACGCCGGCGGCCAGGGCGGCGACGGCGCGGGCGGCGGCGCCGAGGTGCTCGGCGCGCCCCACGTGCCCGACGTCGCCGCGGCCGCGGCACCCGCGCGGCCGGAGGTCTACGACCTGGACGTCGTCGGCCCGGACGGCCTGTCCCTCGCCGACCGCGACGTCGGACTGCTCTCCCGCGAGGTGCCGGCGTTCGCGACGGGCGAGCTCGTCGTCGTGCCCGGGAGCTCGCCGGCGCCGCACCCGGACCGGCCCGTCCGCTCGGTGCGCGTCGAGGTGGAGGCGGGCCTCGCCGTCGACGGCGAGCTGTTCGCGGCCACGGTCATGGCGACGCTCAACGACCCACGCAGCTGGGGCGGCGACGGGTCGGTGACGTTCGCGCGCACGGACGGCCCCGCGGACATCCGCGTGGTGCTGGCCAGCCCGCAGAAGGTCGACGCGATGTGCGCGCCGCTCACGACGGACGGCCGGTACTCCTGCGGCCGCAACGGCCACGCGGCGATCAACCACGACCGCTGGGTGAACGCGACCGAGGAGTACCTCGAGGTCTCCGACGTGACGACGTACCGGCGGTACGTCGTCAACCACGAGGTCGGGCACCTGCTCGGCCACCAGCACCGGTCGTGCCCCGCCGCAGGCGAGCGCGCGCACGTGATGCAGCAGCAGTCGGTCCAGGTCGCGCCGTGCACGGCGAACGCGTGGCCGTTCCCGGACGCCCCGGCGGACTGACCCCCACGACCCCCTCCGCCCCCGGCGCCGAGTGGAACGACGTGCACGCAGATCGTTCCACTCTCTGCGGCCCGAGGCCTCGTCTTCGTTCCACTCTGCGCGGGGTGTGGTGTGGGTGGCGTGGGGAGGGCCTGGGTGTGGGTGGGGCGTGGTGGGATTCCCCCGTGCCCGCCCTCCGACCTCCCGAGCCGCGCGCGCCCTGGCCGGCGCCCGACGCGGACCAGGCGCGGGCGATCGCGTTCCGCGGGCCGGCGCTGCTCGTGCGCGGCGCGCCCGGCACCGGGAAGACGACGACGGCGCTGCACCTCGTCGCGGACCGCGTCCGCTCGGGCGCGCTGACCACCGACGACGTCCTCCTCCTCGCGCCCACCCGCCGCGCCGCCGCGCGCCTGCGCGACGAGCTCTCGGCCCACCTGCGTGCGACGAGCGGGGCGCCGGTGGTGCGCACGCCGTCGTCGGCGGCCTTCGCGGTGCTGCGCGCGCGCGCAACGCTGCTCGGCGAGCCTCCGCCCGTGCTCATCAGCGGCCCCGAGCAGGACCTCGTCCTCGCCGACCTCCTGGCCGGGCACGCCGAGGGGGAGGGCGCGGCCGTGACCTGGCCGCCGAGCGTGCCCGACGGCGCCACCGGGCTGCGCGCGTTCCGCGACGAGCTGCGCGACCTGCTCATGCGCGCCGCCGAACGCGGTCTGGGCCCCGTGGACCTGGCGCGGCTCGGGCACGCCCACCGTCGCCCGGAGTGGGTCGCCGCGGCGCGCGTGTACGCCGAGTACCTGGACGTCACGCGGCTGCGCGCGGGCACGCCCGACGCCGGCGCCCGGTACGACCCGGCGGTCATCGTCGACGAGGCCGCCGAGGCGCTCGCCGCGTGGGACGACGAGGTGAGCGGCCCGCGCCCGCGGTGGCGGCTCGTCGTCGTCGACGACCACCACGAGTCCACGGCCGCGACCGCGCGCCTGCTGCACGTGCTCGCCGCCGACGGCGCGGACCTCGTCCTGCTCGCGGACCCGGACGCGGCGGTGCAGACCTTCCGCGGCGCGATGCCCGCGCTCGTCGAGCGGGCGACCGTCGCGCCCGCGGGCAGCGAGCTCGGCGCGTACGCGGCCGAGGAGGTCGTGCTCGGCCGGGTGTGGCGGCACGGGCCCCGGCTGCGCGGCGTCGTGCAGGCGGTCACCGCCCAGATCCGCGGGCCGGGCCGGGCGCACCGGGCCGTGCCGTCGGGGGTCGCGGACGCCGACGGGCACGCCGAGGTCGCGCTGCTGCGCACGCCCGCGCAGGAGGCCGCGCACGTCGCCTACGTGCTGCGCTCGGCCTACCTGCACGACGGCGTCCCGTGGCGCCGCATGGCCGTCGTGGTCCGGTCGGGGGCGCAGGTCGCGGCGCTGCGCCGGGCGCTCGTCGACGCGGGCGTCCCGGTGGCGGTGACGGGCAGCGACGTGCCCCTGCGCGCCGAGCCGGCCGTGCGCCCGCTGCTGCTCGCGCTCGACTGCGTGACGCGCGACGAGCCGGTGGGCCCGGCGGACGTCGCCGAGCTGCTCACGTCCCCGCTCGGCGGGCTCGACGCGGTGGGCCTGCGCCGCCTGCGCCGCGCGCTGCGCAGCGCCGAGCGCGCGGAGGAGGGCGAGCGCACCGCGGACGAGCTCCTCGTCGCGGTCCTCGCCGACCCGGTCCTCGCCGCCCGGCTGCCCGGGCCGGTCCGGCGCCCGGTGCAGCGCCTCGCGCGCGTGCTCGAGGCGGGCCGCGCGGCGCTCGCGACCGGCGGTGCGGCGGAGGTGCTGTGGGCGCTGTGGTCGACGGCGGGCGTCGCGGCGACGTGGCAGCGGACCGCGCTCGCCGGCGGGTCGGCGGGCGCACGCGCCGACCGCGACCTGGACGCCGTGCTCGCGCTGTTCACCGCGGCCGAGCAGTTCGCCGACCGGTTCCCGCAGGCGCCGCCCGCGGCGTTCGTCGCGCACGTGCGCGCGCAGGACCTGCCGGCCGACTCGCTCGCGCCGCAGGCCGACCAGGCCGGCGCGGTCGAGCTGCTCACCGCGGCGGGCGCGGCGGGCGGCGAGTGGGACCTCGTCGTCGTCGCGGGCGTCCAGGAGGGCGTGTGGCCCGACCTGCGGCTGCGGGACCGGCTGCTCGGCGCGCAGCACCTCGTCGAGGTCCTCGCGGGCCGGGTCGGCGTGGACGACGACGGTCCCGAGCGGTACCGCCAGGCGCGGGCCGCGGTGCTCGACGACGAGCTGCGCTCCTTCGCCGTGGCCGTGTCGCGGGCACGGCGGCGGCTCGTCGTCACCGCGGTGCGCGACGCGGACCAGCAGCCGTCGGGCCTCGTGGACCTCGTCGCGCCCGGACCGGAGGACGGCGAGGCCGACCCGCGCCAGGTCGCGGTGCAGCCCGCGCTCGACCTGCGCGCCGTGGTCGCCCAGGCGCGGGCGTGGCTCGAGGCCGGGGCCGCGCAGGTCCTGGCCGGGGTGCCCGGGGCGGCGCAGGGCGCGGTGCCCGAGACCGCGCAGGGCGCGGTGCCCGGAGCTCCCGACGGCGCGGTGCCCGACGGCGTCGCGGCCCGGCTCGCCGACCACCCGGCCGCGCGCCTGCTCGCCCGCCTCGCGGCCGAGGGCGTGCCGGGCGCCGCCCCGGACGAGTGGTACGGCGTCCCGCCGCTGTCCACCGAGGACCCGCTGTGGCCCGCGGACGCGACGGTGCCGCTGTCGCCGTCCAAGCTCGAGACGGCCGCGACCTGCGCGCTGCGCTGGGCGCTCGAGGCTGCGGGCGGCACCTCCGCCGACACCACCGAGCAGAACCTCGGCACGCTCGTGCACGCGGTCGCCGCGGCCCTGCCGCACGGCACCGAGGACGAGCTCGCCGCCGAGATCGAGGCCCGTTGGCACACGCTCGAGCTGCCCGAGGGCTGGGTCGGCGCTGCCCAGCGTCGGCGCGCGGCGTCGATGGTGCGCCACCTCGCCGCGTACCTGCGCGCAGCGGGGGAGCCGGTCGCCGTCGAGCAGAGCTTCGCGGTCGAGGTCGGGCGCGTCCTGCTGCGCGGCGCCGTGGACCGGCTCGAGCGCGTGGTCGGCGAGGACGGCGTGCCCCGCCTGCGCGTGGTCGACCTCAAGACGGGCCGGCAGCCCGTGGCCAAGGGCGACGCCGAGCGCCACCCGCAGCTGGGTGCGTACCAGCTGGCGGTCGAGGCCGGGGCGTTCGACGACCTCCTCCCGGACGCGCCCGACGGCGCCCGGTCGGGCGGTGCGGCCCTCGTCTACGTGGGCACGAGCCAGAAGACGTTCACCACGCGCGGCCAGCCCTCGCTCGCCCAGGACGCCGAGCCCGGGTGGGCGGCGGACCTCGTCGCGGACGTGGCCGACGCCGTGAGCCGGTCCGCCGTGACGGCGTCGGCCAACGACCTGTGCCGCGTGTGCGCGGTCCGGCGCTCGTGCCCGCTGCAGGAGGTCGGACGGGTGGTGGGCGCATGACGAACCCTGCGGGCGCGGGCCTGAGCGCCGTCGAGACCGCGCGGCTGCTGGGTCTGCCGGAACCGACGCCGGAGCAGGTGGCCGTCATCGAGGCGCCGCTCGAGCCGCTGCTGGTCGTCGCGGGCGCCGGCTCGGGCAAGACGGAGACGATGACCGCGCGCGTCGTGCACCTCGTGGCGAACGGCCTCGTCGAGCGCGACCGGGTGCTCGGGCTGACGTTCACCCGCAAGGCGGCCGGCGAGCTGTCCGAGCGCGTCCGGCGGCGGCTGCGCGCGCTCGACCTCGTGCTGGGCCGCGGCGTCCGGCGCGCCGCCGAGGGCGACACCGACCGCGAGGGCGGGCCCGGCGGCGCGCTCGTCGCGCCGACCGTGTCGACGTACAACGCCTACGCCGCGTCCCTCGTCACCGAGCACGCGCTGCGCCTGGGCGTGGAGCCGTCCGCCCGCGTGCTCGGCGACGCCGGCCGCTGGCAGGTCGCCCACGACGTCGTGCGCACCTGGGCCGAGGACCTCGAGACCGACCTCGCGCCGAGCACCGTGACCGACGCGGTCCTCGGCCTGGCCGGGGCGCTCGCCGAGCACCTCGCCCCGCCCGACGACGTGCGCGCGTTCGCGGACGCGTGGTGCGCGCGGGTCGCCGCGCTGCCCGCCGGAGGGCGCGGCGGGATGCCCGCGCCCGTGCGGGACCTGCTCGCCTCGGTGCGGCTGCGCGGGAGGCTCATGGACCTGGTGGAGGAGTTCACCGCCCGCAAGCGCGCCGCGGACATGGTCGACTTCGGCGACCAGGTGGCGCTCGCGGCCCGGCTCGCGGCCGAGGCTCCTGAGGTGGGCGCGACCGAGCGGGCGCGGTACGCGGTCGTGCTCCTCGACGAGTACCAGGACACGTCCGTCGCGCAGCTCGCGCTGCTGCGCAGCCTGTTCGGCGACCGCGCGGGCGCGGGGACCGGCCACCCGGTGACCGCCGTCGGCGACCCGCACCAGTCCATCTACGGCTGGCGCGGCGCGAGCGCGGGCGGTCTCGAGCGGTTCCCCGGGCAGTTCCCGCGCGCGGACGGCGCCCCGGCCCGCGTGCTCGCGCTGTCGACGTCGTGGCGCAACGACGCCGCGGTGCTCGACGCCGCCAACCTCGTCGGAGAGCCGCTGCGGGCGGCGACGGCGGAGCGCGCCGGGCTCGACCTGCCCCTGCTGCGTCCGCGCCCGGGCGCCGGGGAGGGCGAGGTCGCGGTGCTCGTCGCCGAGACGGCCGACGACGAGGCGCGCGCGGTGGCCGCGTTCGTCGCGGAGCGGCGGTCGGCGCTCGCGGCCGCGCGGGCGGCGGCGCGGCGGCCCGAGCAGGTGCGCGCCGCGGTGCTGTGCCGCAAGCGGTCGCAGTTTCCGGCCCTGCACGCCGCGCTGCTCGAGGCCGGCCTGCCGGTGGAGGTGGTGGGGCTGGGCGGGCTGCTGCTCGAGCCCGAGGTCGTGGACCTGCGGGCGGCCCTCGAGGCCGCGCACGACCCCTCGCGCGGCGACTCGCTCATGCGCCTGCTCACCGGCCCGCGCGCGATGCTCGGCCTCGCCGACGTGCACGCCCTCGGGGACTGGGCCGCCGAGCTCGCCGAGCAGGACCGCGCGCAGGGCGTGGACCCGCGCACGATCGTCGACGCGCTCGACGAGCTGCCCCCGCCCGGCTGGGTGGGGCGCCGCGGCCGCCGCCTGTCCGACGCCGGCCGGGCCCGCCTGGCCGACCTCGCCTCCGTGCTGCGCGCGATCCGGCGGGCGTCGGGCCTGTCCCTGCCCGACCTCGTGGGCGAGGCGGAGCGGCTGCTCGGGCTGGACGTCGAGGTCGCCGCGCGTCCCGGGCGCTCGCCCGCGGCGGCCCGCGCGCACCTCGACGCCTTCCGGGCGGTGGCCGCCGAGTACGAGGCCGCGACCGACGACGTCGCGGGTGGCACCCTCGGCGGGTTCCTGTCGTGGCTCGCGGCGGCCGAGGCGGAGGAGCGCGGGCTCGAGGCGCCGGTGGCCGACCTCGACCCCGACGCCGTGCAGCTGCTCACCGTGCACGCCGCCAAGGGCCTGGAGTGGGACGTCGTCGCGGTGCCCGGGCTGGTCGCCGGGACGTTCCCGGCCCGCGTGCAGACCTCCGGCTGGGTCGGCGACCGCGGCGAGCTGCCGACGGCGCTGCGCGGCGACCGCGAGCACCTGCCCGACGTCGACCTCGACGGGGCGGCCGACCTGACCGACGTCGCGAAGCGCATCGACGCGTACAAGAAGGCGCACGCCGCGCACCACCTCGCGGAGGAGCGCCGCCTCGCCTACGTCGCGCTCACCCGTGCCCGGGCTCACCTGCTCGTGAGCGCCGCGTGGTGGGGCGAGGGTCAGAAGCCCGCGGAGCTGTCGCCCTTCCTCGGCGAGCTGCTCGACGCCGCCGACGCCGGGCTCCTCCCGCTCGTGCGCCTCGGCGACGCGCCCGACCCGCGGGAGGGTGACGGTCCGCCGGTCCGGCCGGCGTCGGCGGACCCGGGCACCGCGACGTGGCCGGTCGCGCGGCCGCTTGGGGCGCGCCAGGACGCGGTGCTCGCGGCGGCCGCCGCCGTGCGCGCGGCCGCGGCCTCGCGCGGTGGTCGCGGGCCCGGCGGCGACACCGTCCCGGCGGGCGACCTCGCCGCCGCGGGGGCGCTGGGTGCCGTCGCCGAGCTGCTGCTCGAGGAGCGGCGCCGACGCGAGCGGGAGCGGTCCGGCGTCGGCTTGCCCGCGCACCTCGCGGCGTCGGCCGTCGTGCGCCTGGCCGCCGACCCGGACGCGTTCGCCCTCCAGCTGCGCCGTCCCGTGCCGCAGCCGCCGTCGGTGCAGGCGCGGCGCGGCACGGCCTTCCACGCGTGGGTCGAGCAGTACTACGGCTCGGCCGCGCTCGTGGACGTGGACGCCCTGCCGGGCGCGGACGACGACGCGGGCGCCGACGCCGAGCTCGCCGCCCTGCAGGCGCGGTTCCTCGCGAGCGAGTGGGCCTCGCGCACACCGGTCGCGGTCGAGGTCGACGTCGAGACCCCGGTCGGGGACGTGACGATCCGCTGCCGGATCGACGCGGTGTTCGCCGAGCCCGACGGCGGCGCGCTGGTCGTGGACTGGAAGACCGGGCGCCCGCCCGTGGACCCGGCGGCGGTCGCCGCGCGCGAGCTCCAGCTCGCGGCCTACCGGCTCGCGTGGTCGCGGCGGACCGGCATCCCGGTCGAGCGGGTGCAGGCGGCGTTCGTGCACGTGGCGACGGGCGAGACCATCAGGTCCACGGCCGACCCGGCCGCGCTGGTCGAGACGCTGGCGGCGGCTCAGGCGCGCTGAGCGTCGTCCCCGTCAGCGGGCTCGTCGGGCTCAACGGGCTCGTCGTCGGGCTCGGCGGGCTCGGCGACGGGCTCGTGGTCCTCCCGGGCCTGCTCCTCCTCGGCGGCCGCGTCCTCGACGGCCGGCTCGACCCACGCCGCCTCGCCCGGCTCGCCCCAGGCCGCGTCGTCGTCGGCGAGGGCCTCCTCGGCGACCGCCTCGTCGTCGTCGGCGGGGGCCTCCTCGGCGACGGCCTCCTCGTCGGAGGCCTGCTCGTCGGCGGGGGCCTCCTCGGCGACCTCGTCCGCGGGCTCCGCACCCGGCACGCCCGCCGGGACCGCGACCGGCGCAGGCTCGGCCGCCTCCTCGCGGGTGTGCTCGGCGAGGTCGAGGAGCATCGCCGTGGCGTCCTCGACGATCGCCTCGTCCTCGGTGTGCACGCCGTGCAGCAGCCACCGCGCGAGGGCCAGCTCGCCCGCGAGCAGCGCACGGGTCTCCAGGTGCGGGTCGCGCAGCTCGGTGCGGCGCAGGTTGTACGCCTCGAGGATCGCGTCGACCGCCTCGTGCGGCGCGGCCACGAGGAGCCAGGCGAGGTCGTCGGCGGGGTCGGCGACCTTGGCCTCCGACCAGCCCAGCACCGCGACCGGCCGGTCCGCCGAGCAGAGGATGTGGTCCGCGGACAAGTCGCCGTGCACCACCACGGGACGGAACCGCCAGACCGCCACGTCCTCGAGCGCGCGCTCCCAGCGGCGCAGCAGGTCGGCGGGCACACGGCCCGTCCGCGCGGCCTCGTCCACCTCGGCGAGCCGGCGCCGGCGGTACTCGTCCGCCTCGTACACGGGCATGCCCGCGTCCTCGACGGTCGACGGCGGCAACTCGTGGATGGCGGCGATCGCGCGGCCCACCTCGGCGGCCAGCCCCGGCCCGGGGCCGAGCGCCTCCAGGTGCAGGGCGCGCCCCGGCAGCTGCGGGTGGACGACGGCGCGGCCGCCCTCGGACAGCTCGACGAACCCCGCGGGGCGCGGCACGTCGAACGGCAGGCGGCCGGCGTCCACGTGGGCGGCGAGCACGCCGAGCAGCGCGGCCTCCGCCTCGAGCGCGGCGCCGGCGATGGCGTTCTGCGGCGCGCGGACGACCCAGCGCCGGCCCTCGGCGTCGATCACCACGGCCGCGTCGACGCCGGAGCTGGGGTTCCGCGGGCGCCGGACGTCCACGACGTCCAGCCCCGGGACCGCGACGGTCGCCATCGCGGCGAGGGCGAGGGGTGAGCGCACGGAACCACGCTAGGTGCCGATGCGGGGTCGGGCGCGTCAGATCGTGCGCGTGTTGCACCTACGGTGGTCGCGTGCAGATCCTCCCGCTCGCGCGATCCGTGGTGGACCCGGCGGCGCACCGGCGCGGGGACCCGGGCCTGGTGGCGGCGCTCTGGCGGGACCCGCGGACCCGCGTCCTGGTCGTGCACGAGGCCCGGCTCGCCCTGACCGACGACGGCACGGGCCTCGACCTGCGCGCGCCCGCGGACCTCGGCGCGCTCACCCCCGACGCGGCCCTGGGCGCGGGGACCCGCGAGCCGGTGTGGGCGTTCCTCGGCGTGCACGACGACGTCGCCTACCTCGCCGTGCTCCTCGCCGACCTGCCCCCGACGCACCCCGGGCTCGAGGGCGTGCCCGGCGGCGGCCCCGCGTGGGACGCGGTCCGCTGGGGGACGCTGCGCGACGTCGGGCACGTGCTGAGCGACCGCGACGCGGACCTGGCGACGACCGCCGTCGCGCTCGCCGAGTGGCACCAGCGGCACCCGCGGTGCACGCGCTGCGGGGCGCCGACCGCGGCCGCGCACGCCGGCTGGGTCCGGCGCTGCCCCGAGGACGGCGTCGAGGAGTACCCGCGCACCGACCCCGCCGTGATCATGGCGGTGACCGACGCCCGCGGGCGGATCCTCCTCGGGCACGCGGCGCACTGGCCGCCGCGGCGGTTCTCCACGCTCGCCGGGTTCGTCGAGCCGGGGGAGTCGCTGGAGACCGCGGTGCGGCGCGAGGTCGCGGAAGAGACCGGCGTCGTCGTCGGGGACGTGACCTACGTGGGCAGCCAGCCGTGGCCGTTCCCGGCCTCGCTCATGCTGGCGTTCCGGGCGCGCGCGGAGACCGTCGAGCTGGCCGTGGACGGGCGCGAGGTGACCGAGGCCCGGTGGTTCACCCGGGCCGAGCTGCACGCCGCGGTGCGCGACGGCGAGGTGCTCCTGCCGATGCGCACGTCCGTCGCGCTCGCGCTCATCGAGGAGTGGTACGGGGGCCCGCTGGCCTACCCGCCCGCCGAGGGCTGAGCGCGGTGCTCAGACGCCGAGGCGCTCGCGGACCTCGCGCAGCGAGGGGTTCGTGGCGGCCGAGCCGTCCGGGAAGAGCAGCGTCGGGACGGTGCGGTTGCCGCCGTTGACCTGCTCGACGAGCGCGGCGGCCTCCGGGTCCTGCTCGACGTCGACCTCGGTGAACGGGACGCCCGCCTCGGCCATCTGCGCCTTGAGCCGGTGGCAGTAGCCGCACCACGTGGTGGTGAACATCGTGACGCTGCCCGCGGGGGGCAGGTGGCGGGTGGCCGCGTCGGCCTGTGCGTGCTCGGTCATGGGATGTCCACGGTAGCCCGGAACGGGCCGGGTGAGGCAGCGCGGTCCGGGTGACGCGCGCCACGCCGCCCGGCACGCGCCGCGGCGCCCGGGTGCACGGGACGGGGTGCACGGGACGGGGTGCAGGGACGGGGGCACGGGACGGTGTGCACAGGGGGTGGCCCGGGTCGAGACCTGTCGGCGCGCCCTGCGAGACTGGCGCGCGATGTCCCCCGCCGACGAGCTCCTCGAGCACCTCGACCCCGAGCAGCGCGAGGTCGCCCTCGCGCTGCAGGGTCCCGTCTGCGTGCTCGCGGGCGCAGGCACCGGCAAGACCCGCGCGATCACGCACCGCATCGCCTACGGCGTGCGCACGGGGACGTACACGCCCACGAGCGTGCTCGCCGTGACCTTCACGGCCCGGGCGGCGGGGGAGATGCGCACCCGCCTGCGCGACCTCGGTGTGGTGGGCGTGCAGGCCCGCACGTTTCACGCGGCGGCGCTGCGCCAGCTGTCGTACTTCTGGCCCAAGGTGGTCGGCGGCCCGCCGCCGCGCGTGCTCGAGCACAAGGCGCAGGCCGTCGCGCAGGCCGCGCACCGCCTCGGCATGACGGTGGACCGGCTCGCCGTCCGCGACCTCGCCTCGGAGATCGAGTGGGCGAAGGTCTCGCTCGTGAAGCCCGACGACTACGCGGAGGTCGCGACCCGCATCGGCCGGCCGTCCCCGGCGGGCTTCGACCGCACCGCCGTCGCGCGCGTCTTCGCCGCGTACGAGGAGGCCAAGACCGACCTGGGCTTCGTCGACTTCGAGGACGTCCTCGCCCTGCTCGGCAGCATGCTCGAGACCCGGCCCGACGTCGCGGAGCAGGTGCGCGCGCAGTACCGGCACTTCGTCGTCGACGAGTACCAGGACGTCTCGCCGGTCCAGCAGTACCTGCTGCGGCAGTGGCTCGGCGGCCGGCACGAGCTGTGCGTCGTCGGCGACCCGAACCAGACCATCTACTCCTTCGCCGGGGCGACCGCCGACTTCCTCCTGACGTTCACGAAGGAGCACCCGGGTGCGCGCGTCGTCCGCCTGGTCCGCGACTACCGCTCCACGCCCCAGGTGGTCGCCCTGGCCAACCGGGTGCGCACGGGCGGACGCGGCCGGCGCCGGGACGACGGCGTCGAGCTCGTCGCGCAGCGCCCCGCCGGCCCCCCGGTGGGCTTCACCGTGTACGACGACGACGAGGCCGAGGCCGCGGGCGTCGCCGACCGCATCGGCCGCCTCGTGGCGTCCGGGACCCCGGCGTCGGAGATCGCGGTGCTCTACCGGACCAACGCGCAGTCGGAGGCGTTCGAGCAGGCGCTCGCCGACGCCGGCATCGGCTACCTCGTGCGCGGCGGGGAACGGTTCTTCCAGCGCACCGAGGTGCGCGAGGCGATGGCCCTGCTGCGAGGGTCCGTGCGCTCGATGGCGGACGTCCCCCTCGCCGACGCCGTGCGGGACCTGCTCGCGAGCCGCGGCTGGGCGGAGGAGCCCCCGGCGGCGCGCGGCGCGGTCCGCGAGAAGTGGGACTCGCTGCAGGCGATCGTCGCCCTGGCCGACGACGTCGCGCGCGACCCGGGTGCCACGCTCGCCACCCTCGTCGCCGACCTGGAGGAGCGCGCCGCGGCGCAGCACGCCCCGGCGGTCGACGGGGTCACGCTCGCCTCGCTGCACGCCGCGAAGGGCCTGGAGTGGGACGCCGTCTTCCTCGCGGGGCTGAGCGAGGGCCTGCTGCCGATCTCCCTCGCGGAGACGCCCGAGGCGGTCGAGGAGGAGCGTCGCCTGCTGTACGTGGGCGTCACGCGCGCCCGCGAGGTCCTCGAGCTCAGCTACGCGCGGTCGCGCGCCCCGGGCGGGCGGGCAGGCCGGCGGCGCAGCCGGTTCCTCGACGGCATCTGGCCCGACGACGCCGGGCACGGACGTCGCCGCACGGGCGGGATCCGCGCGCACCCGGCCCTCGAGCCGTCGGGCGACCACGACCCGGTGCTCTTCGAGGCGCTGCGCGAGTGGCGCGCCCGGACCGCCGTCGAGGTCGACCGGCCCGCGTACACGGTCCTCGTGGACTCGACGCTGGAGAGCATCGCCGCGGCGAAGCCGCGCACGACGGCCGACCTGGCCCGCATCCGCGGCATCGGCCCGGCGAAGATCGACAAGTACGGCCCGACCCTGCTCGCCATCGTCGCCGAGCACCTGTCGTGACCCCGGGCGCCGCGGCGGCGTGACCGGGCCGGTGCCGCGTCCGGGGCGGCCGGCGGGCCCTTGGGCCCGGCCCGGGACCTGCGCGGACGCGCCTTCACGGGATCTTCACGGACGGGATCCGAAGAAGGTTCGGATATTCGGTTGTGCCGCTCGCACGTGCGGTCCTACTGTGCAGGAACCCGACCGCGGGCCGTGGCGAGCGTCACGTGCCCAGGAACAGAGAGGAGGTGGGCAAGGCGATGATCAAGATCACTCGTGGTGGCTTCGCAGCTGATGCTGCGCGCTTCGCCACGCACGTGACCGCGCCCGACGCCGCCCGCCTCCAGGGGACGGGTGTGCCCACCGCCGCCTCCGGTACCGATGCCTTCGGTCCGGCGTGGCGACTTCGTGGGAAGCGCGTCACCGCCGAGCACGACTCCGCACCACCGGCCTAGGAACACCCAGGCCCAGCGGCCGCGGAGTCCACCTCGGGACCCCGCGGCCTTCGTCTTCTCCGGCCTCACCGGCCGATCGACGACCAGGCAGCAGTCCCGGCACCTGTCAGTTGATCGGAACGCAAGACCAGGAGGACGTCGTGCGGCTGACCACGCTGCTCGATTCGCTGAACGAGGGCTCGACCGGCTCTCTACCCGCCAGGTCGGACGCCGAGCTCGGCGGGGTCGACCTGACCGACGCCGAGCAGTTCGACCGGCTGGTCGCCACGCTCGTCCCGTGCCGCGTGCACGACGCCGAGCTGTGGTTCGCGGAGTCCACGGCCGACGTGGAGCGCGCGAAGGCGCTCTGCCGTGAGTGCCCGATCCGTGAGGGCTGCCTCGCCGGCGCCATCGAGCGCCGCGAGCCCTGGGGTGTCTGGGGTGGAGAGGTCTTCGTCGGCGGCGTCGTCGTCCCGCGCAAGCGGGGCCGGGGACGGCCGCGGAAGGACGAGAGCACGGCCGCATGACCCTCGGATGACCTCGCGACGGCTCGCCGTCGCCTCATTCGTCGTCTTCGCTCGGACGACACCAAGCGGCGCCCCGCTCCGGCGGGGCGCCGCTTCGCATGTCCGCCGCCTCGCCCCCGGCGGGGACGTGGGTCCGGCGGCCCCGGCACGACGGCCCGGGCCGGCTCGGGCGCCCCGCTCAGGGCGCGACCGGGTCAGGAGGCGGCCGCGTCAGGAGGGCAGGCCCGCGCAGCCGCACGCGGGGTGGGGCGACCACTCCGTGCGCCGCGGGACGGCGTCGGGCAGGGCGACCTCGAGCGTCGCGCCCTCGACCGGCGCGGTCCGCCCGTCGACGGCGGCGACCGCCTGCGCCGCCGCGAGCGCGGCGCCGACCGTCGCGAGGACGGTCTCCTCGTGCTCCTCGGGGCGGACGGCGAGCTGCGCGGCGAGCCGCGGCCACGCCGGGTCCGCGTCGGCGCGGTGGCAGTCCAGGCAGCGCAGGCACGGCGTGCGACCGGGCCGGACCAGCGGCCCGACCAGCAGCGACGCCTCGCGCACGACGACCGACAGGTGCGCCACGCCGTCCGTGACCAGCGGCCGGTGCCGGGCGGGGTCGGCGACGTGGTGCTCGACGAGCACCACCAGGTCCGCCTCGGCGCGGGGGACCGGCGTCGTGCGGACGGCGGGCACCGCGTCGTGCAGGGCGCGCGCGGCCGCGGCGCCGCGCGGCAGTCCGACGTCGCGCTCGCCGAGCCCCGCCCAGCCGACCTCCCGTCGGGTCACCGGGGCGTCGTCGACCGGCTCGACGTGCCCGACGCCGGCGCGTGCCAGGGCGAGCGCCAGTCCCGCGCCGAGCCGGCCCAGCCCCTCGACGCGGACCCGGGCCGCGCGCCGCCGCTCGAGCGTGGGCCGGGCGTCGCCGTCGGCGTCGAGCATCGCCCACGTCGCCGCGTCGGGGTGGTCGGGCAGGGGCGGGTCGACGAGCAGGCGTGCCGCGCGCAGGTGCCCGACGACGGCGTCGGCCTCCTCGTCGGGCACGTCCTCGGCGCGCAGGGCCGTGCGCACCGCGCGTGCGTCGTCGGCCGCGCGGGGCAGGGTCGCGAGCGCGCGCGCCGCCCCGGGGCTCAGGTCGCCGAGCACCACCGACCACCGCGGGTCGGTCCCGACGCGCACCTGCGTCGGGCCCTGCCAGAGGACCGCCCTCGTCCGAAGCCGCACCTGACCACCTCCGCGGCCCAGCCTGCCGCCGGCCGGTGGTCGCCGGTGACTGTCCACAGGTCCCGAGGACGACTCCGAGGGCGACCCCCGGGCGGGGACACGGAGAGGGCGGCCCCCCGCAGGGAGCCGCCCTCTCGATCCGCTCGGTTCAGGCCTTGCCGAGGATCCGGTTGAGCTTCGTGCCGCACACCGGGCAGGTGCCCTTGGCCATCTTGCGGCCGTTGGCGACGGCGATCTGGCCCTCCGCCTCGCGCTTCTCCTTGCACTTCACGCAGTAGAACTCGCCCTTGTAGGTCTCGGCCATGAGTCGTCTCCGTTCGAAAGGCTTGCGCACCGGACGTGATCACCCGGCCGGCGTCGATGCGCCTCGGCCGGGATGGGCCGGACGTCACCGTGCACGCGCCAGCGTAGTGGCCGTGTGCGCACGCGGCCCGGCGACACCAGGCGACGCGCGGGTGATGCTCCGGCACGGCGGTCGGTTTGGGTGGATTCGCCCGGGTTCCCGTGCGGGGCGCGTGCTCAGCCGCGGCCCCTCGTGGCCGGCCTGCGCGGCCGTCCGCGCGGGGCGGCACGGGTGTGGAGGACGGTTCGTGCCCGTCGGCGGGCGGGTCTAGCGTGCTGCCGTGCCTCCCGCCCAGCCCGACGTGCCCGCGTACGACGTCGAGGTGCGCCGCTCACGCCGCCGCACCCGGACGGTGACCGCCTTCCGCGAGAACGGTCGGCTCGTGGTCGCCATCCCCGACCGGTTCACGCGGGTGCAGGAGCGCGAGTGGGTGCGCCGCATGGTCGCCCGGGTCGAGGCGTCGGAGCGGCGCCGCCGCCCGTCGGACGAGAAGCTCGCCGCGCGCGCCGCCGAGCTGTCGCGCCGGTACCTGGGTGGTCAGGCGCGGCCGACGAGCGTCACGTGGTCGAGCCGTCAGGGCAAGCGCTGGGGGTCGTGCACGGTCTCCGAGGGCACGATCCGCATCTCCACACAGCTGCAGGGCATGCCCGGGTGGGTCCTCGACTACGTGCTGCTGCACGAGCTCGCCCACCTGCTCTGCGCCGGGCACGGGCCGGAGTTCTGGGCCCTGCTCGGGGGGTACCCGCGCCTCGAGCGGGCCCGCGGCTACCTCGAGGGCTTCGCCGCGGCCGCCGCGTTGCCGACGTCCGACGACGACGAGCCCGGCGACAGGCCCCGCGATGCCGGTGCCGAGGAGCCGGAGGCCGACGCCGCCGCCCCCGGGGGCGAGGCCCCGGCGGGCGCGCTCTTCTGACGGCGACCCGTCCCGCCGCGCTCCTGGCCGTGCTCCTGGCCCGGCGCGCTCAGGCGCCGGCGCCCTCGCCGTCGTCCGTGTCGCCGTTCGCGTCGTCGGCCGTCTCGTCGGCCGTGTCGTCGCGCGCGGCCTCCGCCTCGCGGGCCGCCGCGGCGTCCGCGTCGCCGAAGATCGCGGCGAGCGCGGCGTCCACGTCGGCGTGCGCGGCCGTGGCGCTCGCGCGCCTGGCGCTGTAGCCGGCGGGGTCGTCGAGGTCCTCGGGCCCGGGCAGCAGGTCGGGGTGGTCCCACACCGCCTCGCGCGCGGACTGCCCGCCGTCGGCGGCGATCTGCGCCCACAGGCGCGCGGCGTCGCGCGACCGGCGCGGGCGCAGCTCGAGCCCTACCAGCGTCGCGAAGGTGTCCTCCGCGGGGCCGCCGGCCGCACGGCGTCGGCGCATCATCTCGCGCAGCGCCGCGGTGTGCGGCAGGTGCGGTCGCGCGGCGGCCGCGGTGACCTCGTCCACCCAGCCCTCGACGAGCGCGAGCGCGGTCTCCAGGCGCAGCAGCGCGGCGTCCTGCTCCGGCGTCGTGTCGAGCGAGAACACGCCGTCGGACATCGCGGCCCGCAGGGCCTCGGGGTCGGTCGGGTCGATCGCGCGCACCGACTCCTCGAGCGCGGCCATGTCGATCGTGATGCCGCGCGCGTACGCCTCGACGATGCCGAGCAGGTGCGCGCGCAGCCAGGACACGTGCGTGAAGAGGCGGGCGTGCGCGGCCTCACGGAGCGCCAGGAAGATGCGCACCTCGTCCACGGGGACGTCCAGGCCGGCGGCGAACTCCTCGACGTTGCGCGGCACGAGCGCGACGCCGGGGCCGTCCAGCAGCGGCAGGCCGATGTCCGTCGAGCCGAACACCTCGCGGGCGAGCGTGCCGGTCGCCTGGCCCACCTGCATGCCGAAGACGGCGCTGCCGAGCTGGCGCATCATCTGGCCGCCGACGTCGGCTCCGGTGCCGAGGGCGGTGAACGCCTCGGGGGCCTGGCTGCGCAGCGCCTCCACGAGCGCGTCGGCGACGGAGCCCGCGACGGGCTCGGCCAGCGCGCGCCAGCGGGGGAGCGTGTGCTCGACCCACTCCGACCTGCTCCACGCGCGCACGGGCACCCCGGCGGCGGGCAGGTCGGTGACGGTGTCGAGCCACGTCTCGGCGGCGGAGAACGCCGCCTCGACCTCGCGCTGCTGCGCGGGGGAGATCGACGGGTCGCCCTCGAGGACGGCGACCTGGCGGGCCAGGTCGTGGGCGATCTGCCAGTTCACGGGGTCGTCGGCCGACGAGTCGAGGACGCGCTTGATCTGCCCGAGCACGCGCTCGAGCGCCTGCGGGTCGTTCGCGATCCCGGCCGCGGCGGCCATCGCCTCCAGGTCGAGGGGCTTGCCGTCGGGGCCGACGAAGCCGATCGAGGACAGGTCGGGCAGCTCGCCGCGCGCGGACAGGTCCTTCAGGACGTTGTCCGCGTCCGGGCCGAGCATGGCGCGCAGGAGGGCGTCCCACGGACCTTCGCGTCGCGGCTCGTCCTCGGGGGGCGGCGTGCTCATCCAGTGGCTCCTCGTGCGGTGACGGGGTTCCAACGTAACCACAACACCCGCCGCGACGGCGGTCGTGAGCGGGTGAGGCCGCGCCGGTTCGCTCAGGGCGCAGCGGTTCCGCCCCGCGCCCGGCTCGGGGACGGTCGGCCCGATGCGTGATGATGTCCCGGTGACGGATGGCCCGGGCGTGCAGCCGCCCCACGCCGGCTGGTCCCCGCCCGGGGGCACGCCGCGGCACGCCGCGCCCCCGAACCCCTGGGCACCGCCCGACGCCGGGCAGCAGGCGGGCTCGCCCGCCCCGCCCGTCCCGACGTACGTCTGGCCCGACGCCGGCGCCGGCGTGACCCCGTCCGCCGGACCGACGCCCGAGCCCGTGCTGACGCCGCGCGCGATCACGCTCTCGGTCGCGACGGTCACGACGGCACTGCTCGTCGGCGGCCTGTCCCTGCTCCCCGTGCCCTACGCGGTCACCCTGCCGGGGCCGACGTTCGACACGCTCGGTGACGTCGGCGGCGTCCCGCTCATCGAGGTGGAGGGCGCCGAGACGTACCCGTCGGCCGGCGAGCTGCGCTTCACCACGGTGCGGCTGCGCGGCGGCGAGAGCAGCCCGGTGTCGCTGTTCTCGCTCGTGCAGGGCTGGCTCGACGGCGCGGCGACGGTCGTCCCGGTCGAGGACGTGCTGCCGCCCGACCAGACCCCGGAGGAGATCGACGAGCAGAACCAGGCGGCGATGATCTCCTCGCAGGAGAACGCCACGGTCTCGGCGCTCGAGGAGCTCGGCTACCAGGTGCCGACGACGCTGCGCGTCGGCGCCGCCGTGCCCGACACGGGCGCCTGGGGCGTCGTCGAGGAGGGCGACGTCCTCCTCGCGGTGGACGGGGTCGCCGTCGGGAGCTTCAGCGAGCTCAGCGCGGTCATGGACGGCGTCACGCCCGGCGCGGACGTGGTGCTCACGGTCGAGCGCGACGGCGAGGAGCGCGAGCTCACCGTCACGACCGTCGACGACGGGTCCGGCAAGGCGCTCATCGGCGTGCTCATCGACCCGGAGTTCCACACGCCGATCGACGTGACGATCCAGATCGAGAACGTCGGCGGGCCGAGCGCGGGCCTCATGTTCTCGCTGGGGATCATCAACGCCCTCACCGAGCCCGACGAGACCGGCGGCCGGCACATCGCCGGCACGGGGACGATGGACCTGACCGGCAAGGTCGGCCCGATCGGCGGCATCGTGCAGAAGATGGTCGGCGCGACGTCCGACGGCGCGGAGTGGTTCCTCGCCCCGGAGTCGAACTGCGACGAAGTCGTCGGCAACGTGCCGTCGGGCCTCGACGTCGTCGCCGTGGGCACGCTCGCCGAGGCGCGCGCGGCGGTCGAGGCGATCGGCTCCGGCCGGACCGCGGGGCTGCGCACCTGCGAGCAGGTGGTCGCCGGCCGCTGACGCGGTCGGTGCCCGACGCCGGGCGCGGCGGTTGCGCGCGGGCGAGGTCCCTCGGGCGTCGCCGGCTCAGTCGAGCGTGGCCGCCACCGCGGTGACCAGCCCCGGCACCAGGTCGGCGCCGCCCGCGACCGCGCTGTCGTCGTCGGCGGCGCGGGCGCGCACCGCGCACCAGGCCTCGCCCGAGCGGAGGACGCCCGCGGCGATGCGCACGTCCTGCCGGTCGGGATGGTTCATGAGGTAGTCGAGCGCGGCCTGCCGGTCGGCGGGCATGCCCTCCTCCGCCGCGGACGGCAGCACGACCCGCTCGACGACGACGGCCGCGCCGTCGACCGTCGGCGGCCAGGAGATCCGGGCCAGCAGCTCCTCGAGGTCCGACGCCGGGGGCAGGCCCTCCTGCTCGACCGACATGAGGTGGTCGGCGTCCGCCCGGGCGTCCGCGACGACGTCCGGGGGCAGCCGGTCGGCCAGGCTCGGGTCGTCCGCGAGCGCGCGGGCCGTGCGGACCAGGGCGAACACGCGCACCGGGCCGTCCCAGCCGCCGCCGGCCACGTGCCGCTCGATCTCGTGCACCGCGCGGGCGATGGGCGTCGGGCGTGCGTCGGGTGCGTCCACCGCGCCATCGTCGCACCCTCGCCGACCCGCGGCGCACCCGGATGTGGGAACCTGGGGACCCACCGGGGCGTTCACCCTTCGTCCCGGTCCGCACCCCGGGCGGCGCGCCGCCCGGGCTGCCGGGTGCACCGCCACGACGACAAGAGGACCTCCGTGACGTTCGCTCCGACCTCCCGCCCCGCCACGCCGCGTCCCCGCCGACGCCGCGGAGCACTGGCCCCCACGATCGTGGTGCTGGTGATCCTGGGCCTGCTGCTCATGATCACCGCGCAGCTGTGGACCGAGTGGCTCTGGTACGACGCCATCGGCTACCTCGAGGTGCTGCGCACGGAGTGGGTCACGCGCGGCCTGCTGTTCCTCGCGGCGTTCCTCGTCATGGGCGGGGCCGTGTACGCCTCGCTGACCGTCGCCTACCGCACGCGGCCGGTCTACGCGCCCTCGACGCCGGAGCAGGCGTCGCTCGACCAGTACCGGGAGATGATCGAGCCGCTGCGGCGCCTCGTGATGATCGCGGCGCCCGCGGTCCTCGGGTTCTTCGCCGGCGTGGCGGCGTCGGCGCAGTGGCAGACGGTCCTGCTGTTCCTCAACGCGGAGACGTTCGGGGTGGTCGACCCGCAGTTCGGGGTCGACCTGTCCTTCTACATGTTCACGCTGCCCGCGGTGCGCTTCGTCGTGTCGTTCCTCATGGCGGTGGCCGTGATCTCCGGCATCACCGCGGTGGCGACCCAGTACCTGTACGGCGGCCTGCGGTTCGCCGACGGCGGGGAGAGGACCACGCGCGCCGCGCGCCTGCAGCTGGGCATCACCGCGGCCGTGATCATGCTGCTCATCGGCGCCAACTACTGGCTGGACCGCTACTCGATCCTCACCCGCACCGGCACGGGCGACGTCGCCGCGGGCGCGTCCTTCACCGACGTGCACGCGGTGCTGCCGGCCAAGGCGATCCTGTCCGTGGTGGCGCTCCTCGTGGCGGTGCTCTTCGTCGTCGCCGCCCTGCGCGGCACGTGGCGCCTGCCGGCGATCGGCGTCGGGCTCATGGTGGTGTCCGCGATCGTCATCGGCGGGATCTACCCGGCGGTGGTCCAGCGCTTCCAGGTGCAGCCGAACGCCCAGGAGGCCGAGGCCGAGTACATCCAGCGCAACATCGACGCCACCAAGGCGGCGTTCGGGCTGGAGGACGTCGAGGTGGAGCCCTACGCGGCCACCCTTCAGGGCACGCCCGGCGCGCTGCGAGAGGACGCGGAGACCACGGCCAGCATCCGCCTGCTCGACCCGGCGATCGTGAGCAACTCGTTCCGCCAGCTGCAGCAGAACAAGCAGTACTACAACTTCCCGGACACGCTGTCCGTGGACCGGTACGTCATCGACGGGGAGTCGCGCGACACCGTCATCGCGGTGCGCGAGCTCGACCTCGACGGCCTCGGTGCGGGGCAGCGGACCTGGGTCAACGACCACCACGTCTACACGCACGGGTTCGGCGTCGTCGCGGCCTACGGCAACACGACCGCGACCGACGGGCGGCCCGCGTTCTACGAGGGCGGCATCCCGTCGCAGGGCTCGCTGGGCGAGTACGAGCCGCGGATCTACTTCGGCCAGCGGAGCCCGGAGTACTCGATCGTGGGCGCGCCGGACGACCTGGAGCCGTGGGAGCTGGACTACCCGGACGACAACGCGCCCGGCGGTCAGGTCAACACGACGTTCCCGACCGAGGAGATCCAGGCCGGCCCGGACATCGGCTCGCTGTGGAACAAGCTCCTGTACGCGATCAAGTTCGGTGACGAGGAGATCCTGTTCTCCGAGCGCGTGACCGAGGTGTCGCAGATCCTCTACGACCGCCAGCCGCGCGAGCGCGTCGCCAAGGTGGCGCCCTTCCTGACCCTGGACACCCGCGTGTACCCGGCGGTCGTGGACCAGCGCGTGGTGTGGATCGTCGACGGCTACACGACGTCGGCCCAGTACCCGTACTCCACCTCGCGGGCGCTGGAGGAGGTCACCACCGACTCGCTCACCGCGACGTCGGAGACCATCGCCGCGCTCGCGCCGCAGCAGGTCAACTACGTGCGCAACTCGGTCAAGGCGACCGTGGACGCGTACACCGGCGAGGTCGTCCTGTACGCGTGGGACGACGAGGACCCGGTGCTGCAGGCGTGGATGAACGTCTTCCCGAACGTGGTGCGGCCGATGGAGGACATCAGCGGCGAGCTGATGAGCCACCTGCGCTACCCGGAGGACCTGTTCAAGGTCCAGCGGAACCTCCTGGCGACGTACCACGTCGACACCGCGGCCGAGTACTACTCGGGCCAGGACTTCTGGGCGAACCCCCAGGAGCCGGTGAGCGGGCGCGGCACGCAGCCGCCGTACTACCTGACGCTGCAGATGCCGACCCAGGACGAGCCGACGTTCTCCCTCACGAGCGTGTTCATCCCGGGCGGCAACACCGACCGGAACGTGCTCACGGGCTTCCTCGCGGTCGACGCCGAGCCGGGCAACCAGGCGGGTGTGCGGCGCGAGGGCTACGGACAGCTGCGCCTGCTCGAGCTGCCGCGCGACTCGACGGTCCCCGGCCCCGGTCAGGTGCAGAACACCTTCCGGTCCAACCCGGAGGTCTCGCAGAGCCTCAACGTCCTGCAGCTCGGCGACTCGACGGTGGTCAGCGGGAACCTGCTGACCCTGCCCGTGGGCGGTGGCCTGCTGTACGTGCAGCCGGTGTACGTGCAGTCCACGAGCGGCACCCGGTTCCCGCTGCTGCAGCGCGTGCTCGTGTCGTTCGGTGAGGAGATCGGCTTCGCCGAGACGCTCGCCGAGGCGCTGGACCAGGTGTTCGGCGGCGACGCCGGCGTCGAGGACGTGACGCCGGGCGACGACGCCGAGGAGGTGCCGGACGCCCCGGTCGACGGCGAGCTGCCGGACGACGAGGAGGTCTCGCCGACCCCGACGCCGACGACGACGCCCACCGCGTCGCCGACGCAGGCGCCCCCGGTCGTGGGCGACGCCCGCGCCGCGCTCCGCTCGGCCCTCGAGGACGCCGCCGACGCCATCGAGGCCGGCCAGGCCGCGCTCTCCCGCGGCGACTTCGCGGCCTACGGCGAGGCGCAGGCGGCCCTGCAGGAGGCGCTCGAGCGGGCGATCGCGGCGGAGGCCCAGCTCGGCGGCTGACCCGCCTCCCGGGCGGGCCCTCCCGCGATGTCGGCGTGCGCGGGGGGGTGTCCGGGGGCCGGGCGCGGTGTGCGCTGTGGGCGAACCGATTTGGCCCGTCTCGCGGGTGTCGCGTATGGTGGCAGGGCCGACGCGGGGTGGAGCAGCTCGGTAGCTCGCTGGGCTCATAACCCAGAGGTCGCAGGTTCAAATCCTGCCCCCGCTACGAACGAAACCTGAGAACACGGGTTTCAACGAGAGCCTCCCGGGGATCACCGGGAGGCTCTCGTCGTCTCCGGGCCCGGTGGCCTGCACCGACGCAGCTGGCCCGAGCCACGCCGCCGACAGCGCGCTGCGCCGGGACGCCTCCGCCACGCCCTTCCCGCCGGTCCGTGCCCACCCGGTGCCCATGCACCGCGAACGCGCCCACCTCCTGCCACCCCCGCCCCGACCAGGGCGAGCGCACCACCTGGGCGAACGGGCAGGTGTGCACCGGGTGTGCGGCGACTGCGCGTGCCCGCACACCCCGGACGGTGCCCCTGCGGACGCGGCCGACCAGGTCGCCGAGCACAGGAGCGACACCATGGCCGGCACCACCCTGACCCGAGGCCTGGACAGGGACGAGTGGCTCGACCGCCCCACCCTCGCCAAGCTCATGGGCAAGGCCGAAGACACCGTCCGCCGCATCCAGCGCGAGCACCAACTGCCCACCCGGCTGGGCCCCAACAACTGCGTCCTGCTGCGCCTGGGCGACTTCATCGACCTGGGCCGCATCCCCACCAGAGTCCTGGACCCCCAGATCAGCGCCCGCGAGGTCGCCGACGCCATCGCCCTGCGCGCCGAGCTGGAGGAGCTGCGCCGTGCACACGCCGAGCTCCTCGGCCGCTACGCCCAGCACACCGAGCTCGTCGCCGACCTGCGCGCCCACCTGGCCACCCAGGCCGCCTACATCGCCGACCTGCGAGCCGCCGCGGAGCGTGCCCGATGAGCGCGCCCCTTCGCCTCGTGCCCACCCTTCGCGCCGAGCCCGCCCACCCCCTGATCGCCCTGACCGACGGCGCCCCCGTCCTGGCCGGCGACGCCGACACCGACCTGGTGGACTTCGTCAACACCGGCACACGCGTCCTCGAACCGACCACCGACCCCGACACCGTCACCCCGGCGACCATGCAGCTCGCCTGGTTCGTCCACCACGTCGGCGACACCCACCGCACCGGCGGTGACCGCTCGGACAACCTCGCCTCCCACATCGGCCGCTGGGTCCTGCCGTTCCTCATCGAGCTCGCCCACACCAAGCCCCAGGCCGAGCGCGGCGTCGCAGACCTGTGGGTCGCCGAGGCCGAGGCGCTGACCCGGATCCTCGCCGGCGCCCAGCCCATGCCCGCCGCCACCGTCGCCGGGGATCTGCTCGGCCGTCGCGCCCTTGCCTGCGTGTGGCTGGGCATCCTCGACGCCGGCAACGTGTGCCACGGCGGCGCCCAGGCCGTCACCGACGCGATCGCCCACCGCCGCCTGGTCACCCATCGCGACCACGCCGGGCACGTGCTCGTGCACACCGCCGACCTGCGTGGCGCCGGCCTGCTCATTGAGAAGGACACGCCGCACGGGGTCTGCCGCGACCACGCGGGCAACGTGCTCTTCCCCTTCAAGCAGGCGATGACCCGCGCCGCCAACCTCGGCGCCCACCTGCGCGGCAACTTCGAGGCGCTGCGCCCCATCACACCCCTGGACGGCGACCTCGCCCGCCCAGGCCGCGACGACCCCGGCTACATCCCGCTGGACGCCATCCACGCCCTCGGGTCGCATCTGACACCCGTGCACCAGGTCGTGCTGTGGCTGCTGCGTCTGATGGGACTGCGGATCGGCGAGGCGTACGGCCTGCTCGTCTCTGACCTCGCCTACGACGCCGACGCCGAGGCATGGACCCTCGCGATCGCCAAGCAGGGCGGACGCCGAGCCACCGTGCGCAACACCGTCACCGGCAAGCTCGAGCGCCGCGACAGCAAGCCGGACACCAAGACCCCCCAGTCGCACCGCACCGTACGCGTCCCGGACCACCTCGCCCGGACCCTGTGCGACCTGGTCGCCATCTTCCACACCGACGAGGACGGCACCGTCGACACCCGGGCGCGGCTGATCCCGGGCCTGCGCAAGGACGACGCCACCGGCGCCGACGCATTCCGCCACGCGCTCGACAGGGCCATCGCTCGCGCCGGTGTGCCGCGGTTCCGCCCCCACGACCTGCGCGGCTCCCTGATCACCGACCTGAAGAACGCCGGCGTCAAGAAGCGCATCCGCACCTACTACGCGGGGCACGCCAAGAAGGGCAGCGTTCACGACGGCTACGACGACGGCGTCCCGGTCAGCCTCCAACTGAGGGCCACCCGCGTCCTGGACCAGCTCCTCGCCGAGCTCAACCTCGACCAACTCGTCGTGGCGACCGAGCACCAGCAGAGCTGGGGACGCGACACCCGCACAGGTCGGCGCGCCGACTCAGTCCGCCGCCGCCTGCGCGAGCGAGGCTGGGAAGCCACGCCGGAGGGCTTCGCGCCCGACGACGTCGTGATCGACACGGCCGAGGCCGCGCGCATGCTCGGCGTGTCAGTCGTGGAGATGCGCCGCCGCTTCGCCAGCGGCGAGGTCCGCGCCGCCCGCGTGATGCGCGGCAAGCGACCCGTGTGGCTCACGACCGTCCGAGACCTGCAGGACGCAGCCGACAACGACGCCGCCACCACCCTCAAGGACCTCGCCGAAACGACGGGCCTGACCTACCACCAGGCTAGGACGCTGTGCATCCAGACCGGGGTGCTCGACCCGACCGCCGACCGCGGCACGCGGGTTCGGCTCACCGGCGACCAGGTCGCACAGGTGCTCGACGAGATCGCCAGGCGGGACGCGCTCAGCAAGCACGTCATGGACCTGCCTGCCGCATCCCGAGCGCTCAACCTGCCCCTGGGTCAGGTGGAGAAGCTCTACCGCTCCAAGCGACTCGAGCGCGCGCCAGACCCGGTCGGGCGGCGTCGACGCTTCGTCACCCGGGCCTCAGTCGAGGCGTACGCCGCGAGCGTCACGATCGCACCCGCGCAACCGGGCGACCGGTACGTCCCCTTGGGAATCGCCGCCGAGTGTCTGCAAGTGACCCGACACGAGCTGTCCGAGGCGATGAGCAGCGGGAGCCTGCGGGCGACGACGATCAGCCGCCGCCAGCACGTCAGCCTCACGGACGCCCTCAGCCTCGCCGAGCAGCAGCACCTCGGGGAGACCACCACCACTCGACTCGTGGCCTATGCCGTCCCGCACGAGAACTGACCGACGCCGGTCCGCCGCAGCATGCGCTTGCCCTTCGGACGCAGCGTCGGTGGCGCCGCGTGAGCCGGTGGCCGTGAGGGCACCGGTCCCGTGGGCCCATTGCGCCGAGCACACACGCCCGGACGGTCCACGGCATGAACCCCACCACCGCCCCTTCGAAGGCCATCCGTGACCTGCTCGAGGACCTCGAGCACGGCCGGTCCCTGGCTCCGTTGACGACCATCGCCTACCACAACGCAATCGCGTCGTGGTGGTCCCTGTTCGCCGAAGCCCAAGGACTGCCAAGCGACATCACCGAACTCGCGAGTCCGGTCGCCAAGGACGACCTCGCCGACCTCATCGCAATGGCCCGCACCGGCGAGCTCCGCCGCAACAACCGCGCGGGCAGGCGCGCCGCAGAACTCGAAGGGCGTCCCCTCGCACCAAGCACACTCGACGGGCTGATGTCGGCGCTCCGCAACGCACACCTTCGAGCGGGGCTCCAGTGGGCAGGCGAGGACGCCGACATCCGCGGACTGATCGCCGGGTACAAGCGTGCCGTCGAGCACCGGCCGACGCGTGCGCGGACCGTCGCGACGAGGGAGATGCGCGCGCTGTTCGAGGTCGCGCCGCAAGGACCGGTGCAGGCAGCAGGGTTGGCTCGAGTCCGCGCCACTGCGAGCCAGCTCGGCATCTCCATCACGCGCGCAGCGGCCATCACCCCGGCCGACATCACCTGGGACCAGGACCGGATCATCGTCGACTGCGCGGGCACCAAGCGGCAGGCGACGTGCCTGGGAACCCAGCTGCAGGATCCCTTAGTCGGTGTCACCTGCGCGCACTGCCTGCTGGGCGCATGGGCCGCATCCGCCCCGCCGGGCGCGCCGCTGCTCGAGCCGGGCAGGACCGCCGCGGCCCAGAGGTCCGCGCGACGCCTCCGCAACACGGTCGCGGCCGGACGAGTGGGCTTCCGGAACGGCATCATCGAGCTCGACGACCACGCCGATCGCCTGTGGTCGCTCGTCGCCATCGCCGCGCCCCCGGCACTGGCCGCGTGGCTACGTGCGCGGGCAATGATGCTCCCGATGCTCGCCGTCGGCCTGCGCTGCGACGACCTCGACACCGCGCCACGCCGTCTTCAGCGACTGGCCACCGACAAGGCGACACTGACCGTCTTCCCCAAGGGGCTCGAGGGCGCCCCACGCGACATCACCCTCGTCGCGACGGGAGGACCGCTATGCCCGGTGAGCGCCCTGTGGACGTACGACAAGTGGGCCTCGGTCTTCCTCCCCGACCGACGCCACATGTTCGTCCCGTCTCGAGGTCAGATGACACCGCGAGCCGCAGAGGTCCACCGTCCCGACGGAAGCCGCGCCACCTACCAGTTCTTGCGGATCTGGTTGCTCGAGCACTGCCAGCGCGTCGAGGAGACCGAGCCGGGAGTGCGGCAGTCGGTGACCCCGCACAGCGCACGGCGGACTTTCGCCCAGAACGCGGCTGCAGCGGGCTACGACGTTGCCGAGATCCAGCAGAGCATGGGACACACCAAGGTGACCACCACAGAGGCCTACCTCGAGCGGCACACGGACCCGCTCGAGGTCGCCGCGGACGTCGTGTCGGGGATCGCCGGAGACCGCCATGCGTGCTGAGAACGCGAAGCTCGCAGAGGCGGCACGCCGGCTCGCAGACGGCGGCACCGGTGCTCAGCCGGCCGACGACGCGCGGGCGTTCGGGGCACTGCTGCGTTGGCTCCCCGACGACGCCGTGCCGATCACCGACGCGGTCCTTGTCGAGTACCTCGCCTCTCACTCGCACTGGTCGGCAGGCATGGTGCGTGGCACCGCGTGGGCGATCAACAGGCACCTTCGCCGGATCGGGAGTCCGCCCGCGGTGGGCATGCTCACCAGGAGGTACGTCAGTCGGCAGAAGCTGCTCCTGGGCGCACGCTCACTACCACCGACCCGCCCACTGCGTATCTCGACGGCAGCCGAGATCGCCGACCAGCTCGAGGAGCACTCCGCCAGCAAGGACCCATGGATCGGTGCCCTACGCGAGGGGCTCGTCGTCGTCCGACGATTCGCAGACCCGGCCCAGACGATCTGGTCCGCCTGGCGCCTGCTCAACCACCTCTCGCTTCGACGAGCCGGCAACCAGCTCTACCTGTACCTCGCCGGCAGCGACATCAGGACCGTCACCGCGGACCACGAGACCTGGGAGGAGACCGTCAGCCTCCTCACCAACCCCAGTCGGCGCACCAGCCGCGTCCAGGGTGCGCTCAAGCGCGCCGGCATCCACCCCTTGACAACCGTCGCCGACATCACCGACGACATGTGGGAGTGGCACTGGCTGATGCTCGACCCTCGCATGCCGCGGATCATCAGGAACAGGGCCTACCTCCTGCTCGGCGTGAACCACGCACGTCGCCACGCAGAACTGGCTCGTGCCGACATCACCGACGTCGCCACCAGCGACGCCGGGTATGTGATCAACTACTTCGACCACAAGAACGGGCGACGACTCACCTACGAGATCGCGCACGTCTCCACGGACGTGGACGCGTGCCCCGGGCATTGCCCAGCATGCGCCATGGGCGACCTCCTGCGCCTCCATGCAGCCGCCGGCAGAACCGCCGGGCCGCTGCTCCCAACCCGCTACGCCGGTGAGGACAGGCGCATGACACGGCAGAACGGTCGCTACATCGTCCGACAGCTCACCAGCGTCATCGGCGCCCCCACCGGCTCAACAAGATCGCTGCGCGTCGGCGGAGCAACAAGCGCCTGGGAAGCAGGGTGGAGCCTCAACAAGATCGCCGCCCACCTCGGTCAGCTCGACCCGAACACCACGGCGTTGTACATCCGGCGCCACGAAGGCCAGTTGCGCACCATCCAGCTTGACTTGGACGCAGTCCCGTAGCCGGCGTCTGAACCGGTGACGTCCCGCTGAGTGGTGGAGTTTCTCGACACCGTGCGGGTCAGTGCGGTGATCATGCCGTGAGTAGCTCGGGAGCGTCTACCTCCTGTGGTCCGGTGGTCAGGGCAGTCATCGCGGCGAGCT
>Ga0310839_100320_pt1 | contig 32503 bp, 33 predicted proteins | sample SM_ome_7_FD_201305 | JGI IMG/M metagenome (GOLD analysis project Ga0310839, IMG submission 201305) | Sorghum-adapted microbial communities enriched on stacked mutant (SM) sorghum from Joint BioEnergy Institute, Emeryville, California... ...
GCGCACGTCGAGGTCTTCCGGATGAGCGGCGTCAGAACCTTCATCCTCGGGAGACCTCGACCTCTACCCGGACACCGACGCGCCGACCACCCTCAACCGCGGACTACACCCTCGATTGCGAAGAGCCGTCAACGTGCTCCCGGATCTGACGGCTCGCTTCAAGCAAGCGTTTGCCAGCGAGAGTCGCCGGCGCTTCGACTGCCTTGCCCTCGATGAGGGACTGCCACACATCCTTCGCGTCGCTCTGGACCCGCAGCTTGAGGAGTGGAGCTCCGTCCTTGCTGGTGACAAGAAACTGGCGCCGAAGGCCATCGGCGGCTTGGGTGTCACCGCTGGCGGCGATCGCTCTGCTGAGCGCGTCGATGAGCAGCGCGATGGTCGTCAGCCGTTGCTGCCCATCGACCACATCTGCCGTCACGAGCGCATTGAAGTTGTCGTCCACCACCGGGCTCGTCGAGCCGAGCAACACGAGCGTCCCGGTGTAGTGGCGGTGGCCGTCTTCGAGCAAGCGGAGATCGTCGAGGAAGTCCTGGACATGCTCGCGCTGCCACGCGTACCCGCGTTGGTAGTCCGGGATCCGGAGGATCCGCGGCACGAGGACGTCTGCGACGGTCTTGGTCAGATCCATAAGGGCAACCTAGGGGAAGGGGCGCTCGACACGTCTGCCGCTGCGGTTCGGGGTCCCCCGGCAAGGCCTCCCCGAAGAGGAACCCATCACGTCGGTGCGACGCGGGTCGTCTAGCCCGGACTACATCAGCTCCCCGTGCTGATACATGTTGCCCGCTTCATCCCAGGAGTAGCCCTGGTTGTCAGACTCGTGGTGGTCATCGCCGATCATGCAGCGGCACTCCCGCTGGTGCGGAACCCACCTTCCGTCCTCGTACTCATCCCAGGCGTAGGTGTGCTTCGGTCCCGTGGGCACGGGCCCTCCCTTCACAGTCCGTGAGGAGGCGCTGAGCGGTGGGGAGCGGAGTGCCAACAGCGGATGCGCGCGTTCGTCGCTGCTCGGTTGGCGCCGTCAACGCGACAGGATCACTTCCTTGTCGTACTGCGAGTTGCACCTGCTGCAGCGCATCTTGTTCGTGCTCTCCGGGTGCACCGTGTACGTCCCGCAGACCGGGCACTCATAACCCTTTGCCATGACTTCCGCCTCGCGCTCGTCGCCGATGTTGATCTTGCCGCAACGATACCGCGCGGAGGCCCCGAGGCTAGGCCTCTGACCAGGCTCTTTGCTCGGCCCAGAGCTTAATGGTGAGAACGCGGCGTATCGCCGCAGGTCAAATGGGGTGACGATCTGCCAATGAGCGGCGAGGGTGCGTCGGAAGTCCACCCGAACGGCGTAATCCGCCGATGCGGCGCGGAACCTCGTCCGCGGTGACGTGCGCGTCCGTCGACCTCCCTGGACCACGCAGGGAGGTGGTCTGCCGTGGACGCGAGGACAGGTGCAGCAGTCAGCGCCCAGCCCGAACAGCTCGAGGTGACGGACGTCGTCGCCATGGTGCGCGGTGTCCTCGACGCCGCGCTGGACCGATGTGCCCCAGGCTCTGTGGCGGCGCTGGAGATCTGTGCCGCATGGGAGGGGCTCGATGTCGTCGCGGAAGCGTCCCTCATCGTTCAGAGCCTGCCGTCGGAGCTGAGCGCCCTCGCCGTCTTGTTGACCGCGCGGCGCCTGGTGCGCGGGGCGATTCTCCGCGTGGAGCCCTTGGCGGCGGCGCTCGTGCTGGCCGAGGCGCTGAGGCACCTCGACACAGCGGCGCGGATCCTCGCGGCCGAAGAGCTTGGCGAAGCCCCGCCGTGGGCCTGATCTACGCCGGACGCATGGAGTTGGCGACACGGTATGCCGCACTCGCCCTGGTCACCCCTCCCGACACCACGACGGCGATGCCGGTCGGTCGGCTCCAGGACGACCTCGCCGTCCTCCTGGCGGAGATGGTCGAGACGGTGACCGGCCTCAGCATGGGCACCGCCGTCCAGCCGGAGATTGCGGACCTCGTCCGCCACCCGGTCCGCCTGCTGCGCCACGGGCTGGTGGCCCTGCCGCCCATCGACCGCTCCCCGGACCCGCAGCCGCCGTCGTCGCGCTGGGCGGACCTCCCGACGAGCCCGACGCGCGCACACGGAGCAGTCCAGGTGTGGACGGGGCTGGTCGTCGCTGCCGCGACGTCGGCGCAAGCCGTGCGCGCGCAGGCACATCACATGAGCGGTGCCCAGCGATGGACGGCGCTCGGCGAGGTCGCCGCCTTGGCTGAGGTCTTGGCCGTGACGCGCTCCGACCTGCTCACCCAGTTCATGCCAGCCGGCGGTCGCGACGCGCGTGCCCGCCAGGCCGCCGCAGCGCTCGCCGTCGAGGCGCGTGAGGTTGTCCGCCTCGCCGGCGATCCTGAAGAGCCCAGTGGCCCGACATGGAGCCCGATCTACCCCAGCCGCCGCATCGTCCCGGTGTCCAGCCTCGCCGCACTGCCGCGGGCCGTCGAGAACGCCGGTCGGCTCCTCGCACGGGGCGACGCGTCGATCACCGACGTGCTCTCGCTCACCAGGGTGCTCGCCCAGGCAGACCGCGGCGCCGTCGCTGTCTTGCGCGCTGCGGACGGCACGGAGGACGCCGCCACTGCGCGCCTGGCGGCACTCCTCGGCGCGCACGCCGACGAGCTGGCGGTCTCCGTCACGCAGAGCCGCGCCAACCTCGCGAGCCTCACCCCGGGCTCCGCGGCGGTCCTCGCTCAGGGGCGCGAGATCGGCGCGTCGGGTCTCCCGCGGTTGCAGGCGGCCTCGCGAAGCCCCGACGATGCCCTCGCCGTGCTCCCGGACGTCACCGCGTACGCCGCCGCGACCGCGACCATGACGGCTGCCCTGCGCGACGCCGCAGCTCGGGCGGTCGCCGAGCACGGTGTGGCCGTCCGTGATCGCTCCGAGGACAGCCCGCTGCTGTGGCGGCCTGCGGTCAGCTTCGACGTCGTACCGCTGGTGCGAGCCCTGGACGGCGCCGTGGTCACCGCGCGTCGTGCGGCGATCGAGGCCACCACCGAGGTGCCGGCCCCGGGAGCGGAGCGGGTCCTGCGCGTGTCCACGGCCCAGCTGCGCCACGCGCTCGCGCGCCGCCAGATCGAGCTCCGCCCCGATGCCCCGACCACTGCGCCGCTGACGGCTCACTTCGAACCGGTGAGCCAGGCTCGTGCCGCCAGGGGAGCCTAGGAGTGTCTGCTCCCGTCGACGACGACCCCGTCGACGTGGACGCGCTCGTCGACCAGGTCCTTGGCGGTCGCCCGAGACCGGTCGTCTGGCAGCGCTTGGACGCAGCCGCCGCCGCGACGGCCTGGGCCGAGCTCGACACCTGGGTGCGGTGGCTCGCCAGCCGCTACAGCCTCGACCACCGCGAGGTCCCGCCGTGCTGGTTCGCACACGGCCACGTGGTCGAGGAGCTCTCCGCCCTGCGTACGGCGCACCGCGCATCGTTCGACCCGGCGGCGTCGCCCATGGGCCCAGTCGAGTGGCATCAGACGTTGGCGGCCGCGCGGGGACGGCTACAGCTCTGGTGCGGGCGGACGGGCTGCCGGCCCGGTGAGCATCGCCCCGCTGCTCCGCCGGCGTGGGCGACGGATCCGATGACCACGGGTTACGGGGACCGCTTCGCCGCCCACCTCGAGGCGGACCTCTCGGCGCGAGACGAGTGACGCCGGAGGCGTGCGGTGCGCGCAGCCGGGGCTCCCTGGGTCGACCCTGCCGACGCGAGGAGGCACACCGTGAACGACGCGGCCACGACACCGGCCCCTACGCTGCGCGACCGCGCGCTGGCCTACGCGGCCGCCGGGATCTCCGTCTTCCCGTGTGTGCCTGGCGGCAAGACGCCGCTGACGGCGAACGGCTTCCACGACGCGACGACCGACGCCGACCGCATCCGCCGGTGGTGGTCGATGCGCCCGTCCGCGAACATCGCCAGCCCGACGGGGGCGCCTGGCTTCGACGTGCTCGACGTCGACGTGCGTGCCGACGGCAACGGCTGGCACGCGTTCCATCGCGCTCAGACCGCCGGGCTGGTCGACGGCTGGGTCCGGGCGGTCCTGACGCCGTCCGGCGGTCTGCACCTGCACTACCCCGGCACCGACCAGCACAACGGCAGCCTCCGCGGGCTGCACGTCGACTTCCGAGCGACCGGCGGGTACGTCCTGCTGCCACCGTCGTTCGGCCAGACCAAGTCCTACTCCCGCGACTACCAGCTCATCGCCACCCGGCCGGGGCCCGGCCGCCCGCTCGACTGGAGCGCCGTCGTCGACCTCCTCACCCCGGTCGTTGCTCGAGGCAGCGCCGGCCAGGGCATCGTCCGTCAGCGCGAGGGTGGCGACCCGACGGCGGCACTCGCCGCGCACGTGGCGCGCCAGCCCGAGGGCAACCGTGACAACGCCCTGTTCTGGGCCGCGTGTCGAGCGGCCGAGGCTGGCGTCCAGGACTTCGAGCCGCTCGTGACGGCCGCCGTCAGCGCCGGTCTCACCGAGCGCGAGGCGGCGCGAACCGTTCTCAGCGCCCAGCGCACCGTCGGTGGCGCAGCCGCCCGACCCGCCTCGGAGGTTCGCCTCGCACCCGCTGCCGCCCCCGCTCGGCTCTGAGGAGAGCGCCATGCCTCGCTCGCGCACCAACACCGCCGCGACCACGTCGCGCGCGAGGGTGGCCGACGTCGCCCCACCGACCGTCGAGCGGCTATGGACGATCGGGGAGGTCTCCGCCTTCCTGGGCATCCCCGTCGCGACGCTCCACCAGTGGCGGTACCTGGGCACCGGTCCTGACGCGTACCGCGTCGGCAAGCACCTGCGCTACAGCCCGGTCGCGGTGCAGGCCTGGCTCGAGAGCGAGTGCCGGCGCGAGGTGAGTGCCTGACCGTGGCCGGGAACGTCAAGAAGCGGCCGGACGGGATGTGGCGCGCCCGGTACCGCGACGCGACCGGCAAGGAGCGGGCCCGCCACTTCGCGCGCAAGGCTGACGCCGAACGCTGGCTCGCCGCGCAGGCGTCGTCCATCGCCCGGGGCGACTGGGTGGATCCGGCCAAGGCTCGGGTCACCGTCGAGGAGTGGTCGCAGGTCTGGCTCGCGACGAAGGCGCACCTGCGGCCGCGCACGCGGGAGAAGTACGAGAGCGCCCTGCGCGTGTGGGTGCTCCCGAGGTGGGGGCGGGTGGCGCTCGCGGACATCACGCACGCCGACCTCGTCAGGTGGGTCGCGGAGATCCAGGCCGACCGCAGCCCGGCGCACACGCGGCACACGCTGATCGTGATGTCGCAGATGCTCAAGCTCGCGGTCCGGGACGGTCGCCTGACCAGGAACGTCGCCGACGGCGTCCCGAAGCCGCGGCTGACGCGGCCGGTCCAGCGGTTCCTGAGCAACGAGGAGGTCGCCCGGCTCGCAGCGGAGCTGCCCGAGCCGTACGACTTGCTGGTCGTGCTGCTGGCCTTCACCGGCCTGCGGTTCGGCGAGGCCGCCGGGCTCCAGGTTGGTGACGTCGACCTCGATCGCGGCCGGGTGACCGTGAACTGGAGCATCAGCGAACTGTCGCGCGGCGGCCTACATCGGGACGCTCCGAAGACCTACAGGCGCCGAGCCGTTCCCATCCCGGCCTTCCTCGTCGCACGCCTGCGCGCGTACGTGGCGGGGAAGCCCGCCGACGCGCCCCTGTTCACCGCGAGCAAGGGCGGCCCGCTAAGGAACTCGAACTTCCGGCACTACTTCTTCGACCCTGCCGTGGAGCGCGCCGGCCTGGCGCCCCTGACGCCGCACAACCTGCGGGACACGGCCGCGAGCCTCGCCGTAGCGTCGGGGGCGAACGTGAAGGCGGTTCAGCGGATGCTCGGCCATGCGTCGGCGTCGATGACGCTGGACGTCTACTCGGGGCTGTTCGACGCCGAGCTTGACGACGTTGCGGAACGGATGAACGCTGCCGCATCCGACGCGCTGGGTGCCTGGGGTGCGGGCGGCGGCAGCGCCAGGGATGCGGACGCCGGATGAACCGGCCGAAGCGAAGGGACGCTCCGGAGGCCAAGCCGACACCCGTGCGGGTGACCTCGGTCAGTACCGAACGGACGCGCCGAAGGGTGCGCGACGTCGAGCAGCCGATCATCAACATCACGCTGCAGCCCGACGAGCGCCGCGTGTTCAGCGTCGTTGAGGCGGCCGCGGTCCTGGGCATCAGCCGCAGCAAGCTCTACGAGTTCATCGCAGCCGGCGAACTCCGCTCGATCCGCATCGGCCGGCTCCGCAAGATCCCGGTCGCTGTGATCGACGAGTTCATCACCTCGCGCGACTCGGGAGCGTCGCGGCCGGATGCGTGAACCAAGTACCCGACGATCGGCCGGCCCGTACGAACCGGCAACTCGCTCACGACAATCCTCGGGTGGGGACGAACGGACCGGCTTCACCCGGTCCCCCGCTTCACCCGCCGAGGTGGCTCTGTCAAGGTCGAGGGATGACGACGACGCCGGTCGACCTCGAGCCGCTCCTGTCGGGACACCTGCCACCGCAGCGCGCCTTTCGGTACTCACCTGACCATTGGCGCGCTTGGACTGGTCACCTCGACGGCGTCGGGGAGGTGCTCGAAGGCTTGCCGCCCGCCCTGGACCGGGCCACGACCGCGACGGTCGTAAACGACGTCCTGACCGGGCACGTAGCCGCTGCGTTCGCGGTCGCGATGATCTGGGGACACGGGACCTCCGGGTACGGGCCGTACCGCACCGCGGCGGTGCTCACGGCCTCCCGACGGCCCGCTGGCCTGCCGCTGTCTCCCGCCGTCGAGGACCGTCTTCGGGAATCTGCGACCGTCGCCCGGGATCGCGGACCTGTGGAGGGATACCGGTACCTGAACAACTCCCCCGGGAAGATCGCCGGCCTGGGGCCCGCGTTCTTCACCAAGTGGCTGTACTTCGTCACAGTCCGCGGGTCCATGGGGACGGCGTCGGCCGCTCCCATTCTCGACGCCCTCGTGCTTGGGTGGCTCGCCGCGCGCGCGGTGCCGCTCCGGGCTGGCTGCACAGACGACTACGCCCGCTACGTCGAGCTGCTGGGCTCCTGGGGGAAGCCCCACGGGCTTGCCCCGGCGGAGGTGGAGGAGAGGATCTTCCGCCTGATTCGGAACGACGGCACCTGAGCCATGCCCAACGCCGCGGGACGGTGTGCAGGCCGGAGTCGTGCGGACCGCTCGGCCGCCAGGCTCGGGTAAAGCGTCACTCGATGGTGCGGGAGCGGCGCTTCTCAGGCACGAGACCGACCACCTCGTCGCGCGGGCTGTCGGCGGGCGGTGGGACGGTCATGGCTGTGACGTCCCTCCACTTCGACGGCCCGATGGTCGCGGGCGGCCTGTCGTACCGCGTCGACGAGCTGCTCGCGGCTCCGGGCCCGCCCGGGTTGCCGACAGGCGTTGAGTGGATCGATCGGGTGACCGGCGGCCTTGCGCCCGGTTCGCTCTGGACGGTCCTGGGCGTGACAGGCGTCGGGGTGACGACCTTCGCTACCAGGCTCGCAACCGCAGCCGCGGCAACCGGGACTGTGATCCTCGCCAACGGCCACGTCCCGACCCGCTCCCTGGCGCGTCAGGCGCAGCAGGCTGCGGGTCGCCTCGGCCAGACCGAGGTCCAGCCCCCGTCGTCACTGCCTCGTCTGGCGTCCTGGCTTCCGCTCCCGAACCTCGGTGAGGACTCCTGGGACGGTGACTGCGAGCGCGCCGACGTGGTTGTGCTCGACACCTGGGACGAGATGTGGCGCCCCGAACACTGGGGCCACACACGCGAGCAGCGGCTGGCCAGCCTCCGCTGGCTACGTGAGGTCGTACGGACCAACGGCACGGCGCTCCTGCTCACGGGCCGGCTGCCGCATGGATCCTCGGGTGCACCGCACCCGGACGTGCACTGGGCCGTCGAACCGTTCGATGACGTCGCTGACGTGGGCGTGTGGCTGGACTGGTCCGACGACGGGTCACCGTGGCGCGAAGCCACCGTGCGGGTCCGGGGTGGCGGCTCCGCGCGGAAGCGGCTGCCGGTTGCATGACGTGGCGCAGCTCCAGCCCTCCCTGGTGGCCAGGACGTCCAGGGGTTGCTTCACACTGATCGCAGGTACGACCGACGGAGGACCGGATGCCGGAACGCACGTACTTCGACTCGCTCGGCGACGCGATGGCTGTCCTCGGCGTCCCGCTCGAGAGTAGAGCGCTCGCACGTGCGCTCACGCCCGACGTCCCGTCGGAGATCTGGATCCCTGCGAAGAGTCCCTACATCGCGGTGCGGCCCCTCGGCGAACGCGTGGTCAAGACGTACGTGAACCGGACGTTCATCGACCAGTGGCTCGCCCCCACACGCTACGAGCGGACGTACATCGTCGGCGGGATCGCAGACGGGCCCCACGCGCGATGATCCCAGGGCGCCTGCGGATCGCTTCCGCGCCGGCCGCCGTATCGTCGAGCCATGAACCAGACCGTCACGCCGACCGAACTTGCGCGAGAGCTGGGTGTCAGCGCGAAGAGCATTCGTCGGTGGCTCAGGCAGCAAGGTTGGCAGAGCGTCCCGTACACGCGGTGGCAGCTCTCGGCAGACCAGGCGGCTCAGGTCCGGAAGCACTTCGCCTCGTAGCTCGGCTACACGGGGCTCGGTCCACTCCGACGACGGGCAGCCCCTCTCCTCCACCCGTCTTCGAGCGGGACGCCACCAGCGCTCGGCACGACCGCAGGTCCGTTGGGCCGAGGCGCCCGAGGGCACTCTCCCGAGGGGTTCCGCGGACCAAATGCGGACTAGATGCGGACTAGCGACTCGGATGACCTTGGATTCGGGCCTCGGCGACACCCGCGAGCAAGCCTGTGACCTGCACAAACGCCCTGGTGGGCCCCGTGGGGATCGAACCCACAACCCGCGGATTAAAAGTCCGCTGCTCTGCCAGTTGAGCTAGAGGCCCGGGACATGGGGGCATTAGTTGGGGGAACCCTAGGGAGTTCGCTAGGGAGAACCTGGCCGGCTGCCCACCCGTCCGAGGACAGGCTACGGGAGGGCCTTCACCGCGTCGTCGTAGTCGGCGACGGGCCAGGGGACAGTGAAGTACCGCCGCTCCCGGGCCCGGGCGAGAAGTCGGTGAAGTCGGTCCCCGTGGAGGTCGATCAGCCGGAACTGGGCCGGGTCGCCCTGGCGGACGTTCTCCACCAGGTACAGGTGGAAGCGCGGGTCCGTCCGTGCGACCTCGTACTGCGCGGGCTCCAGCCAGATGTCGGCGCCCCGCGTGGTTCCCCCGGCGGCCTTGATCTCGATCAGGCGATCGCTGCTGACGACGTCGACCGGTGCCGAAGCGACGTGGCGCGTGTCCGCCGGCTCTCGGCCTGCGGCTCGTTCGTGGGCCATGACGTACAGCAGGGCTGCCGTCTCGATGGCTGCGTTGCCGACCAGGGGGGCGACGCCGTCAGCCATCGGTCGGCCCGCCATCGCCTGAGGCCGCCTCCAGCGCAGCCGCCACGGCCTCGAACTCGGCCAGTGCGGCGGTGAGGTCTTCGACGATCTCGCGGGCGATGATCTCCGGGGCGGGGAGGTTGTCGAGGTCCTCGAGGGACTCGTCGCGGAGCCAGGTGATGTCGAGGTTGGCCTTGTCCCGGGCGACGATTTCGTCGTAGGTGAACGAGCGGAAGCGTTCGGTCTCATCGCGTTCGGAGCGGGCACGTCCGGGTCGGTAGCACTCGACGAAGTCGTCCAGAGCGGCGCGGGTGAGCGGGTTCTGCTTGAGCGTGAAGTGCTTGTTGGTGCGCAGGTCGTAGACCCACAACCGCTTCGTCCATGGGTGCTCGGCGGCCGGGCGCTTGTCGAAGAACAGCACGTTCGCCTTGACGCCCTGGGCGTAGAAGATGCCGGTGGGCAGCCGAAGCAGCGTGTGCAGATCGAAGTCATGCAGTAGCCGCCGGCGCAGCGTCTCGCCGGCCCCACCCTCGAACAGCACGTTGTCGGGCAGCACGACGGCGGCCCGGCCGTTGATGTCGAGGATCGTCATGATGTGCTGCAGGAAGTTGAGCTGCTTGTTCGAGGTCGTGACGACGAAGTCCTGCCGCTCGATCTCCAGGTCCTCGCGGGCCTCGCGCCCATCGGCGCCGACCATGGTCAGCGACGACTTGCGTCCGAACGGAGGGTTGGACAGGACCACCGACCAGCGACGGCCCGGGTCGGCGATGAGGGAGTCCTTGACCTCGATCAGGGACGGGCCGTTGGGCTGGCCGATGCCATGCAGCAGTAGGTTCATCGCGGCCAGCCGGGCGGTGCCGTCCACGAGCTCCACGCCGTGCACGAACGTGTCCCGCAGGTGCACCCGCTCGGTGGGGTCCATCTGCTCCGCACCGCGTGAGGCGTACTCGTGCGCCGCAAGTAGGAACCCGCCGGTCCCGGCTGCGGGGTCGGTGACAGTGTCACGCACCGTGGGCTGGACGCAGTCGACCATCGCCTGGATGAGGGGGCGGGGGGTGAAGTACTGGCCGGCCCCGGACTTGATGTCCTCGGCCCCCTTGGACAGGAGCGACTCGTAGGCGTCGCCCTTGATGTCGATCCCAGCTTGGGACCACTGCTCGACGTCGATGAGGTCGTGGATGAGGCGCTTGAGCTTGGCGGGGTCCTGGATGCGGTTCTGGGCCTTGCGGAAGATCGTGCCCAGCGTCCCGGGCTGACGGGACAGCCCCAGCAGGATACGGGTGTACTCGACCTCCAGCTCGGCGCCGTCAGCGTCCAGCAGGCGCTGCCAGGAGTACTCATCCGGGACGATCTTCTCCGGGCGGAGTGGCCGGGTCGCCCGCTCGTGAGCCATCTTCAGGAACAGCAGGTACGTCAGCTGCTCGGTGTACTCCAGCGTGCCGACGCCGTCGTCGCGCAGCACGTTGCAGTACGACCACAGCTTGTCGACCAGGCGACGGGCGTCACTCACGGTCATCTCCCTCGGGGACGTCAGCGCTGGAAAGCGGGGGGAACCTGTGCCTCCGAGCGCCCCGGGCGTCGGGTGCTGACGGGGCGGCGTGGGACGGAGTCGGAGGGAGATCGCCAGGGTTCGCGGCGGGGTGGTCCCGGACCGCTTGAAGGACGGCGTCCCACTCCCGGTCATACACGTCATGGGAGGAGAAGTGCCCGATGCGGTGAAGCGTGAAGGCCCAGCCGCGCAGCAGGTCGACTCCGCACCAGGGAGGCACGCGGCCGGTTCGGCGGTACTCGTCGCGGGCGACGTCGACGACGGCTTCGAGGTATCGCGGCTCACCGGCCAGGCGCTTGTAGCCGTCGTACGTGTACGCCCACTCGGCTTCAGCTTCTCGCGGGTCGCTCATGGGGTCGGCACCCTCGACGCAACAACCAGCTCCTCAGCGAGGTCGAGGTCGGACGAGCGGCCGGTGAGCCGGCCGGAGAACGCGGCGGCCAGAAGGGCACGGCGCAAGGCTCTGGCTCGGCCCTGGGCTGTCCCGATGGCTTGACTCGCCTGCGCCGTCCGCTGCGTCAGTTCCTCGTGCGCGGCGATCAGGCGCATCATGGTCGGCTTCGATGGCCACGGCAGGGTCAGCGCCTTGAAGAACCCGAGCGTCAGGTTCGGCTGAACACCTCCGCTGGATGATCGCCGCATGGACTCGTAGCGTGCCCCGAGCACGAGGCGCGTCCAGGCGCGCGACGTTTCGTCGTTGTCGTTCAGCAGGATCGCTGCACATGCCTGGTTCGTTGTTGCCGGGATCGCCAGTTCACCCACGGTCCCCCGCGTCTTGCCCTCGCCGTACATCGCGACCAGCAGTGTTCCGGCCGGCCAGAGTTTCAGTGCTGTCTCGGCGAGGGCCAGCTCGGTGACATGCTGCGAGGCTGATGCGATCACCCCCTGCGCAATCTCGCCACTCGTGATCCACGGGACCGAACCATCCAGCCAGTACGGCGCGTGCCCTCGCCGTGGAGTCGTGCCGCTTCCGACGCGGGCAAGCTCGGCGAGCGTCGCCTGCCTCGTGTCCGCGTAGCCCTCGGCTTCCTGGACAGCCGCAGCCGCGCTGCTTCGACGCGCGATCGTGGCGCGAGCCGCCGCTGCTTCGAGGTAGTCGTTGGCGGCGTCGAGGCGGGAGAGGTGGTCTTCGAGGATCTCGACGATGCGCGTCTGCTCAGCTCGCGGTGCCAGTGGAACCTGTAGCTCGCGAACCTGCTTTGCCGTCACCGCGGCGAACGTGCTACCGGCCCCCATCGCAGCGAGGCGGTCTTCAAGCGCTCGGAGCGCCCAGAGGAGGTAGCGGGCATCGACGGCGTCGCCTGCTCGAACAGCTGCCAGGCCGCGTCCGATCGCGCAGCGGGTCGGCGCGAGGTTTGTCGGACCAACCGGGGCGCGAACGGAGAGCAGAATGTCCCCCGGTTCAGCGAACTTGGTGCCCGCCGTCGTGTACTTGCGCACGTCTGGGTAGAGGTCGCCGAACTCGGCCTTGCCCTGGAAGAAGGGGAGACCGAGTCCTGCGGTGTTGTAGCTGGCACTCGGTGGCGACTGCCCGAGGGTGATGTGCGCGATCTCGGAGAGGCAACGGAGTTGCCACCCAGCCGGCAGTCCAGTCACGCGGTGAGCTCCTGGTTCAGTTGGTCGATGATGGCGCCGGCGCGGTCGCCGAGGTCGCGGAGGAGGCCGTCGATGCCGCCATGGTCGGTGAAGGGTGCGGCGTCCAGGTCGTCGGGGGTGAGGCCGGCGGAGGAGGCGATGACGTCGGCCATGCGGTCGAGCCACCAGCGTTCCTCGGTCGTGAAGGTCACGCCGGCCTGTTCCTGCTGGCGCAGCCAGCCGGTGTAGCGCTCGCGGACGCGGTCGGCGTAGGGCACGAGTTCGTCGTCGACGCCGAAGGTGAACCGCAGGAGGGAGACGAGGTCGGTCAGGCGGGCCTTGTCGTTGTGGCGGACGCGCCCGGCTTCGACGGCTTCGTAGGCGGCCCAGACGGTGTCGATGGTCCAGTTGTGCGGGGGCCGGGCGATGCGGTCGGCGAGCTCCTTGATGGACTCGAAGGGCACCTGGCGGGTTCGGGCCTCGGCGAGGAGCTGCACCGCGGTGATCTCGGCTCGGTGCTCCTCCAGGTAGGCCCGCCACGACTCGACGATGGTGCGAGCCCGGTCGGGGTCGACGACCCCGTAGGCGTCGACCAGAGTGTCGGCGCTTTCGTCGATGACCAGGTCGTGGGTCTGGCGCAGCTCGAGGATGCGGGCGCGCAGCGTCGGGTTGGCGGCCAGGGGCCTGGCGGCCTGTTCGATGAGCTCCTGCACGACCTCGTCCCTGGTCCTGCCGGGCGAGGCGGCCATCGCGTCGGACTGGTGGTCGGGGTCGGTCGCCTGGACCAGTGCCCGGACGATGTCGCGCACCGGGGCGGTGGCGACCTTGTCGAGCTCGGCGTGCTCGTCCGCGGTCAGCTGCAGCTCGAGGGCGGACAGGCGCGAGGCGAGGGTGGCGGCGTCGTCCTCGGTGAGGGTGAGGTTGGCGGCCTTGTCGAGGAGCTGCTTGAGGGAGACGGACTTCTCCCGGTTCAGGGGCGGGTCGACGAAGTCGTGTTCGGTGACCCCGACGGCGTCGACGATGACGAACCGGGTCTTGACCTCGGCGTCGGGCGTGACGGCCTGGAAGTCGGCGGGGGCGATGGTGCGTGCCCCGCGGCCCTTCATCTGCTCGAAGTACTGGGCGCTGCGCACGTCGCGCAGGAACATCACGCACTCGAGGGGCTTGACGTCGGTGCCGGTGGCGATCATGTCCACGGTCACCGCGATGCGCAGGGTGGCGGAGGTGCGGAACGCCTGGAGCTGGCCTTTGGGGTCGGTGGCGGCGTAGGTGATCTTCGCGGCGAAGTCGTTGCCCTTGCCGAAGACCTCGCGGGCGAGGGTGACGACCTCTTCGGCGTGGGCGTCGTTCTTGCAGAAGATCAGGGTCTTTGGCACGGTGGTGCGGCCGGGGAAGATCTCGGTGAACAGCCGGTCGCGGTAGGTCTCCAGGATGAGGCGGATCTGGTTGCGTGCGGTGACTGCCCGGTCGAGCTCGGACGGGGTGTAGTCCAGGTCCTCCTCGAGGAGCTCGAGCCGCTGCTTGCGCGTGCGCCGGTCGACCTTGGGCACGACGGTGCCGGCTTCGATGGTGCCGCCCTGCTCGGTCTTCTCGGTGCGGATCCGGTAGATGCCGAAGTCGACGTTGACCCCGTCGGCAACCGACTGGGGGTAGGTGTACTCGCTGACCAGGTTCTGCTGGAAGAACGCGAACGTCTGCTTGCCCGGGGTCGCGGTGAGCCCGATGACGTGTGCGTCGAAGTACTCCAGGACCGGGCGCCAGTTGCCGTAGATCGACCGGTGCGCCTCGTCGACGATGACCAGGTCGAAGGTCTCCGGCGGCATGGCTGCGCAGTACTGCACACCGACCGGGGCGTCGGGGATGTACTCGTCCAGCCCCGGGTCGTCGGCATCGGTGACGGTGCCGCCGGACAGGACCCGGTACACGCGCTGGATCGTGGAGATGACCACCGACGAGCTTGCGAGCATCCCCGCTGAGGACAGCTTCGCCACCGGGTACAGCTCGGTGAACCGGCGACCGTCGTCGGGGGTGCGGAAGTTCTCGAACTCGGCCTTGGCCTGGTCACCCAGGTTGTTGCGGTCGACCAGGAACAGGATCCGGGTGAACCCGCCCCACTTGAGCAGCCGGTAGCACTCGGTGACCGCGGTGTAGGTCTTGCCCGCGCCGGTGGCCATCTGCACCAGGGACCGGGAGAACCGCTGCTCGGCCAAGGACTGCTCGATGCCGCGGATGGCAGCGACCTGCGCCCGGCGCAACGGCGCCTCATCCAGGGGCGGCAGGTGGCGGACCTTGGCCCGCCAGGTCGGGCGGTCGGGGTCGGCCTCGGCGTCGCGCACGATCCGGGCGAGCGTCGCCGGCGTCGGGAACGCGAAGATCTGGCGGGCGCGCGGGTCTGGGTCGTAGCCGTTGGTGAAGTGGGTCTCGGTGCCGGAGGCCTCGAACACGAACGGCAGGCGCCCGCCGACGGTCACCGCGCGCTTGGCGTGGGAGTCCGGCAGCCCGGTGGCGTACATCGCTGACTGCCACTCGACCCCGGACAGCGTGGTGCCCTCGGGCTTGGCCTCGATGACGCCGACGACCTTTTGGTCCACGTACAGCAGGTAGTCCACGCGGCCGTGTCCGGGTGCCATCACGACCTCCCGCAGGGCCACGCCGTCCCGGTAGAGGTTCTGTTCGCCCTTGCTCTGTACCGACCACCCGGCGGCGGTCAGCTGGGCGTCGATCAGCACCCGGGCGCGCTGCTCCGCTGCGAGGCGAGAGGCGTCGTCCACGAGCACGTCCTTAGGGTAGGCGGGTAGCCCGCGTGGGGTGGTCACCTCGTTCTTCGGCGTTCGCCGGGTGTTGCTGTAGTGCTGGTGGTCGGGTGCAGGGGCCGTTTCACCTCCTTGTCTGCACCCGGGTTGTAGGGGTTGGGGAGCCCGGTGGTGGTGTTGGTTCGCTGTTGAGTTCTCAAGGAGCGGTGATGCTTCGGATCGTCCGCGAGTGCGCTGGTGCGGCAGTGGCCGCACTCAGTCGCCAAACCGCGTGATGGCTGCCCTCACGCTTGTCTGGGTGCGGGTGGCCTCGCGGTCGGCCAGACGGAGGACGGCGTCGGGCTTGCAGCCGGCGATCTGGATCGCGGCGGCGACGCCTTGGGTGTCGTGGGTGTGGGCGATGCGCCAGCGGCGGATGGACGACGGGGCGACATCGGGCTGGCGGAGCCCGACGGCGTCGAGGAGCCGGTTGGTGACGCCGTAGGCGGAGATCATCGCCTGGTCGGAGCCTGCCTGGTTGGTGCGTGGGTTGTAGGCGATCGGCTTCTTGAGGGCGGTGACCTGCGGGCTGGCGAGGCGCCGCGCGAGCGAACGGGTGTGGAAGCCCTCCAGCGGCAGCAGGCGTGCCTGCACGGTGCGGTTCCCGAGGGCGTAGACCAGCGTCGGGGTGCTGACCGAGTCGATGTCGGCGGGGGTGACGAGGGTGACTTCGCGCAGCTCGGCTCCGGCGTCGCACAGCGTGTAGACGGTGGCGGCGAGGGCGGAGGCAGGGGTGGTGAGGCTGGTCGCGCAGTGGGTGCGCAGCAGTGCGATCTCGTCGTCGGTGAGGGGGCGGTCGGTCTTCTGTGTGCGTCGCGTGAGGGGGCGGACGGTCTCGCGGATGCCGGTGAGGTCGATGCGGGCGGTGTGGGCCGCGCCGAGCACGGCGGTGAGCAGGACGTTGCGGTGCAGGTGGACCCGGGCGCGCTCTGCCGGGCGCAGGTGGGCGGTCAGGTTGGTCACGCCGGTCGTGGTGCGCAGGACCAGCTTGTAGTTGGACAGCAGGGCGTGCGTGTTGCGGATCCCGTGCTCTGCGGCGGCCTCGAGGATGCGGTCGAGGGCGGCTTCGAAGGTGAGCTCGAACGTGGCGGGCAGGACGTGGTGGGTGGTGGCGAACTCGGCGAAGTCGGTGACGAGGTCGCTGGTCGGGTAGGTGCCGAGTGCGGTGCTGAGCTGGCTGGACATCGGTGTTCCTTCGTCCGTGGGGTCGGGTCTGACCCCTGGACTTGTCCGGCGTCCTGGTGTTCGCGCAGTCGTTGCACGCACGACGGCCCGCCCCGAGTGGGGCGGGCCGTCGAGGTGCAGATGTCAGGGCTGGGTGTACGCGAGCCAGGTGTCGGAGTTCCGCATGACGCCGAACAGCAGGTAGTCCAGGCGTTGGCCCTGGGCGTGGATGCTGGCGCCGCGCTTGCTCGGCAGGGTGTCCTTGAACGCCTTGTTGAGGGACTCGCTGTCGTTGCGTGCCCTGGTGACGACCCGGTGGTGGTCCCGGACGAGACGCGGGGTGGTGCGCAGGCGCCAGCCGAACGGGTCGGCCGGGGAGCGGTTCTGTCGCGCGGAGTCGCGGGTGTGCCGGGTCGGCGCCGGTGTCCAGGTGTACGTCCACTCGAAGTCCCCGGTCTGGCAGGGCACGAGGAAGTGCGTCGTGGTGCCCCACGCCCCGCCGGAGCGCGCGTTCCTCACGCTGGAGATCGCGGGCAGGTGCTCGTCCTTGACCAGGAGTTCGCTGACGGGGTCGACGGTGACGGTGAACAGGGCGCCGTCGTCCAGGACGAGGGTGTGCTCGCACGGCCCGTGGGCGGTGTCGTGGCGGGCGGTGGTGAACAGGTAGCTGCTGTAGACCACTTCGTACCCGCACTCTGCGGTGGTGGACGGGTAGATGCTCGTTCCGATCGCGGTGGGGCGCTCGCCCCGGTACATCTGGCCGAGGATGTCTGAGCGCAGGAGCCGATCGACGCGGCCTCGGGCCTCGAGGTTCTTCTCGCGCGCGACGGTGGCGACGTAGTGGTCGATCTGCTCCTGGGAGTACCGGTGCGCGTCGGTCTTGGACGAGGCCGCCGGGATCTTGCCCATGACCTGGATGCCATGGCGGGCCATCGCGTACTCCACGGCCCACCCGGTGACGGCGCCGTCGTAGACGAGGGTGTGCACACCGTCGCCGGCGTGCCGGACGACCCGGTCGAGCAGGTCGAGGGCCGTCCACTGCTCCGCCCCCAGCTCGATGTCCGTGGCCAGCACGATCGGCCCGTACTCGGTACGCGTGTGCATGCCGACGTGGTTGATGCCGGCGGAGTTCTTGTCGTCGGCACCGGAGATCCGGAACTCGCGCTGGATCTTGGCGGACTTGGGGTCCTTAGCCCGGCTGCCGGTCAGGATCTTCCTCCCGGTGACCGGGCAGACGATCACCTCAGCGTCGCTGTAGCGGGCCACAATCGTCCCGTCACCGAAGATCACGTGCGCCTCATCGGGCTCTGCCCAGTCGGGGGCGACGCCGCGGGCGAGGTTGCCCAGGTGGCGGGCCTGGCCCGTGGCGGCCGCGGTGAATGCCTCGGACAGGTCGTCCAGAGTCTCGGTTCGCTGGGTCACCTGCTTGCGGAACTCCCGCACGTGGTCGAGGGTCGGCGGGCGGTCCGGCAGCTCGACCTCGGTGAGTGCGTAGAAGGCCTCCTGGCATCGTGCCCAGAGCTCAGGCTTCTTCAGGGCCGTTGTGGCCGCCGCTTGGGAGCCGGTGATCCTTGCGCACGCGGCCGTGGCCAGCAGCGCCAGCGCCGGGAAGTGAGCCTTCCGCCCGCGCGGGTCCTTGGCGGCGCGGTGCCGGTCGAGGGCTTCACTGAGGTGAGTGAGCCCGGGGAAGCCGAACAGGGCGACGATCCGGTCGTCCTCGCTGCGGCGAGTGGTGCCGGTGGTGCGCTTCAGGTCCGTGGCGGTGGGTCTGGTGGCGGTTGGCGTGGCGGTCATGGGTCGGGTCCTCGATGCGGTGGATGCCGCCTTCTGGCGGCTCCCTACCGATCGGACGGCACGACCCTCGCCTTGTTGGGGCGAACGGACAGTTCTCACCTCCCCCGGTCGGGGGAAGGTTCGGCCGAACAGCCCAACTGCGGTGGGCTGGGCTTGGGTCGTTTGGGGGAAGCGCACTTGGGTCGTTCGGGGGAAGTGAGCCTGCGTGATCAGGTCAGGCAGCGGCGCGAAGCCCCCGAGTCGCGGTCACGGGAAGGGCGCCGGCGCGCAGCGCGTTGGTGGCGTTATGCACGTGGGCGAAGCACAGGACGTCCAGCAGCTGACGGGCCCCGCCCAGGCTCATCGCCCGGTCGACCAGCAGGGTGCGCTTGAGCTGGGCGTTGAACGACTCGGCGTCGTTGCGCAGCCCGTACAAGGTGGCGAACTCCGCCTCGCCCTCGGCGATGACGCGCACGGCGTCTGCGCGGCGGTGGTCGGTCTCATCTGCCAGGGCGTGCGGGGTGACCCATGCCTGGAACGGCCCTGCGGGGCAGGGGACCTCGTAGGCGACGTTGAAGTGGTAGCGCCCCGAGGTTCGTCGGGGTCGCTTGACCTGCTTGCGTTCCAGGCGGTGCAGGACGACCTGGCGGCCGGCCTCGTCCAGTCCGATCTCGCTGACGGCGCCGTCCACGGCGGCCAGGTGGTGGGTGCATGGCCCGGCGTCGGTGTCGTGCTCCCAGGTGCCCAGCGTGTGCCAGCGTGGGTTGGTGGTCTTGCCCTTGCGGGCGGCCGTAGTGGCCGAGGCGTGGACCTTGTTGATGACCACCAGCCCGCACCCGGTCATGACCTCGTCGATGTGCCGGCCGCGGAATGCCCCGTCGTAGGCGACCGCCTGGATGCCGGAGCCGGCCACGGCGTGCAGGGCCTTGAGCAGTTCGACGGAGGTGTCAGCCTCCAGCCCAGGTCGGGGCACGCGGTCCACGGCCAGCACGACGCGCTTGTGACGGGCAGGTCCGCGCACCGACCAGGCGACGAAGTTCTGCCCGTGCACCGACCCCGTGTGGCCGTGGTAGTCGGCGGCGTCGGGGTCGAACCGGCGGCGCGGGGCGTCGATCGGCTGGCCGGCGGCATCGAGGTAGGTCACGACGGCCTGCCCGGTTGCTGGGTCTGTGGTGCGCCGGGCGGCCGGTGGCCGATACATCGGGCGCACCACCGTCCCGTCCCCGTAGACGGTGCGGGTGGGGTCCGGGTGGCACAGCGAGCCCGGTCCGGACGGGTCCAACAGCCCGAAGACACGTGCCTGGTCCACCGCTGTTGCCGTGAACGCCGCGCGCATCGCGGTCAGCGTGTCCGGGACGGTGAGGTGGTGGTTGCGTGCGTACCGGTAGGCGTCCCAGTCGGGAGGACGGTCGCCCGGCAGGGCGATGTCCAGGTCGTACTCGGCTGCCGCGGCCTCGACGGCGTCGCGCACGATGCGCCAGGTGGCCGGGTCGGTCAGCTCGTGCGCGGCCCGGGACCCGGACCGGTAGACGCGCGCCAGTGCACCGAACCCGAGCAGCAGGTAGCTCGGGAACGCCCGGGGCCGGCCGACCCGATCCTTGGGTGGGACGGCCCCGGCCATCGCGTACAGGCCGGGATGGGCGAAGACGGCGGTGATCTGCTCGGCCGTGGTCAGGCGCCCGGCCGTGGACGTGCGGGGACGGAATGGGATCACGGTCACCGGACCACCTCCGCCCCGGTCGCGGTCTGCCAGTCCAAGGCGATGTCCTCGGCGGTCGCGTCCAGGGACCGGTGCCCGAGCAGGTTCGCGACCTGCTCAAGCGGCATCCCGGCGTCGTAGGCGGCGCGCCCAGCCCAGTGCCGAAGGGAGGCCGGGCGGACATCGGGCTCGCCACCCAGCCCGGCCGCGTCCAGGACGTCGCGCAGCGCGTTGCAGACACTGGCCTGCGCCTTGGCCCCACCCCGTGGGGCCGCGCCTCCGTAGGCGAGCAGGGTCTGGGGGCCGAGGTTTCGCCAGGCCAGCTGCAGCGCTCGGCGCGCCAGGACCAGCGACCCCCACTCCGTCAGCTCCACTCGGCGCGGCCGCACCCGCCGAGTGCCCGGCAGGTCCACCCAGCGCGGCTCGTGCACGTCGTCCAGGTCAGCGATGCGCACCGCGGTGATCTCCGCACTCACCGCCGTCGCCTCCCCCAGCGCCCACGCCGCCGCCCGCATCGGCGCTGCCCGTCGGCTGCCGGCCAGCGCGCTCGCCCGACACAGGGTGACCTCGTCACCGGTCAAGGGCCGGGCAGCCCGCACCCCACGCGGAGGCAGTGCGAGGTCCAAGGTCGGGTCCCCCACGCCGTACCCGGTCGCTCGCAACGCCCGGTAGAGCACCCGCAGCGCCGTCCTGCGCGCATGCTGCGTGTGAACCTCCGGCGCGGACCCGTCACCAAGGGGCGCGAGGACGAAGCCCGCCGCCATCTCCGCCGTGACCTCGACGAACGACGCGAGCCCCTGTGCCGCGAGCCGGGACGCGAACCGGGTGACCGTCTCGGTCATCCGCACCAACGACTGCTCAGAGTGCGTGCGCTCGCGGGTCCACCACGACGTGGCCGCAGCGAGCTCCTGCTCGAACCCGCCTACCGGTCGCTCGGCGACCAAGGGTGGGGGGGTGCTTGTGATGCGACGTGCCACAGGGAGTCACCTCCGGCGCCGGGACACCCACGGTCCCGAGGCGCTCCGACAACGTGACGGTGTTGCTGCCCGCGGCAGTGGGTTCCGGCGTGCCTGAAGGGGGCGTTCTGCGTGGCTTCACTACCTTTCGATCAAGGGGGTAGGGATGGCGACCGTGCCAGTGGCGATCCTGATCGACACGAACGTCTTCGTCGCAGCTGAGCAACACGCAGACGATGCCGGTCACGCCTACGGGCGCGAGGCAGCTGATCTCCTTCGCCTGGCGGCCAGTCTCGGGTTCCGCCTGTGCCTGAGCGACGCCACCGCCCGGGATGTCGCTGGGGCGCCGGGCGATCTTGGTAGGCGGCGTCGCAGGGCGTTGGCCAAGTACGACGTCCTCGCGCCAGCTCACGTGCCTGAGGCAGTCCGTCGGGCCTTCGGCGACCTGGAGCGTAGGCAGCACCGCAACGACCTTCAGGTGGTGGCTACCTTCGCGGCGGGGACCGCACAGTTTCTGGTCAGCAACGATGCTCAGCTGCGCAGCCGGGCGCGCCGTGCGGGCCTTGAGAACGTCCTGTCCCTCGATGAGGCCCTCGGCTACCTGCGAACCTTGCAGCGTCCGTCACTGGTGCTCCCACCTGCGGCTGAGCGGGTCGAGCCCCACCAGGTCAACATCGATGCCCGGCTCTTCGACTCGCTGAAGGTCGACTACGACTTCGTGACTTGGTGGCGCACCAAGGTCGTCCCTGAGCGGCGGGACGTGCTTGTGGTCGGAGATCCAGCCGATCCGGACGCGGTTGCCGTGCTGAAGGTCGATGACGATGCCGAGCTTGGTGGACTTGACTCGCCCGTCCTGAAGATCTGCACGTTCAAGGTCTCTGAGCATGCCCACGGGGTGCGTCGTGGGGAGCTCCTCCTGAAGGCAACGGTCGAGTACGCCCGTGAGCGGGATCTGCGGGAGATGTACCTGGAGGTCTACCCCCACCGAGAGGAACTGGTGGAGTGGTTGCCTCGCTTCGGGTTCGCCCTCGTCGGCAGGAAGGTGACCGGTGAGCTCGTCATGGCCAAGCGCCTCGAGCCGCCCCCCGGCGTGGACCTGGCGCCGCTGGAGCATGCCGTCGCGTTCGGTCCTGGGAGCATCCGAGTCGAGCGAGCACACCTGGTGCCGATCCAAGACCGTTGGCATCGTCGACTCCTGCCAGAGGCGACGGAACAGGGCGATCTGCTCGCCGGCTCGGAGGCGTGCGGGAACGCCATCCTCAAGGCATACGTGAGCCACGCCCCGACCCGGAAGGTGACGCCCGGGGACTGCCTGCTGTTTCTGCGCACCAGGGCCGGCGTCGCGCACGTCACCGCGACGGGCGTCGTCGAGCGGGTGACCGTCGCAGAGGATGTCGGCCACCTGATCGCGGCAGTCGGCACCCGCACCGTGTACTCCGCCGACGAACTCGCGTCGTTCTGCGAGCAGGGTCCCACCCTGGCCGTACTGTTCCGCATGGACCGCCGGGTCTCGCCGCCCTGGCCCATGCGGGAGCTGGAACGCGAAGCCGGCGTGCGGCGGGTCCCGCAGAGCATCACCGAGCTGTCGCCGGAGGGAGTCACATGGGTACGAAGGCGACTGGCCGCCAGGCGCTGATGTCGATCCGGCCCGAGTTCGCGGAGCAGATCCTTGCCGGGACGAAGCGCATCGAGTTCCGCAAGCGTCCCTTGGCCAACGACGTCACGGGCGTCATCGTGTACGCGACGGCTCCCACCAAGGCCATCGTCGGGGCGTTCCGGGTCGCAGGCCAGGACACTCGCCCGCCGCGCGATCTGTGGAGCGAGTACTCGGACGTCGCCGGCATCGCTCGGGAACCGTACCTGCGGTACTACGCCGGGCGCGGTCTCGCCACGGGCATCCTCGTCGGTGACGTGTACGTAGCACCCGCGCCCCTTGCGCTGAGCTACGCAGGCGTCCGCCGGGCGCCACAGAGCTTCCAGTACCTGACGCCTGCTGTTGGGTTGCGACTGCTGGCCGCCATGTCTCCGGCCGAGGTGCTGGCGCGGACTGCGTGACGACAGGAAGTCTTGCCTGTCACTGATCCGCGGAGCGGAACGGGCAGTGTGAGGGCATGGCGACCCAAGAGGGCCCTCCCGCCTGGACGACGGACATCGTGGCCGGGACATTCGACGCCCGGGTGCTCGACCAAGGGAGCTACTGGGTCACCGCCGAGGGTGGGGTCCTCCTCCTGGCGTCGATGGCCACGGCGCATCTGTCTGCCGTCATCCGGTACCTGCGTGCCCGGGCACTTCTGCTGCACCAGAGCGCGATGGTCGGCGCTCTGGTGAGCCTGATCGAGGCCCGTGCGGTAGGGCAGACGACCGCCGAACAGCTCACCCACGACCTCACCGGTCAGTCGATCGCCTCGATCACCCCGGAGGCATGGCTTGAGGCGACTCCGCTGATGCGCGCCCTTCGACGCCAGCTCGCTGCGCGACGGTGACGTCCCAGGGGCCAGCGTGTGCGCCGACTGCCGCGCACCACACCCAGAAGGACGGTGGGTGGCCGCGACCACGCGCCGCTCCTTGAGAACTCCACAGTGAGCGACATGCCGGCAGGTGCCTGTGCCGCACCGCCGGGCGAACCGTGGGAAGGAGGTGACACCGCCCGCCCGGCACCGGCGCGCCGGGCCTGAAGCGCGGCGCCGTTCACACGCCCATCGCCCTGCCTTGCCAGGGCACGAGTGGTCGGGTCCGCACCCGAAGGAGGTGATCGCCGCGGGCCCGCCCACAGGATGGCTTGCGCGCGGTGGGGCGCCGCCAAGGGGTCGGTGCGAGCGCTGCGGCGCTCCGCACGACGGTGCGGCGCCGTGCCGCCCCGCGTGTCCAACCCAGGAGGTCACGTGGCCACCGCAACCATCCCCGACAAGCCCGAGCGCATCGAGCCGGTCCGTGAGGAGGAGTACGTCGTCCCCCTCACCGGTGCCCGCCGTGCCCGGCACCTGCACCGCCTGCTGGAGATGCGCGACATGTTCGCCAAGCTCTCCACGGAGCGGTACTGCCACTCGCTGCCCGACGCCGGCGACGTCTTCGCGATGATGGCCGCCTGCGAGGAGGAGATCGCGGTCCTGTACCCCGACGTCCACGCCCACCTGTTCCCGACGTGGATGAGCAACGTCGCCGACTGCGGCCACGAGCCCGGCCAGTACAACGGCAAGTGCGGCATCTGCCTGGCCCACCGGCCCGGCATGGACCTCTGCGCCCTCGCAGCCGCGTGAACCCTGCGGTGCCGCCATCCCGAGCCGGGATGGCGGCACCGCCGCGCAGGGCCGCAGTGCCGACGGCGCCGGCCTCGAGGCTCCGCTGGAACGGACTGGGTCTATCCCTCGTCAGTGGGTGCCGTCATGATCGCTCCATGGCAACCATCTACAGGGCGTTGTGGGACGAACCGGACGCAGATGACATTGCGGAGGTGCTGCGCCGAGCGGCGCGGTGCTTCGGAACGTGGGCGCGCCCGGAGGCGCCCCTCGATCTCGAGGCCGACGGGGAGTGGGCGTTTACGATCGGGCCCGGTGTTATGCGGGCGGTGACGTACCGGCAGGTTCATCGAGAGGGCGTTCGTGGCTTCCAGGCGACCGCCAGGGATGAGTCCGAAGGCGCAGGTGGTCCTCGCAACACGTGGACCACGACCCTCTCGGTCGTTGGCGACGACGGCGGTGCGCATGTCTGGGTGGAGAACACCCTCGAGACCGACGACGTGCTCCAGCGCGTCAAGGTTGGGCGCCCCCGGCTGGTCTCCGAGCTCCTGGCGGGTCCTGGTAAGCACGTCTTCGGTGGCAGCGCAGTGCGTGAGGAAGCCACGTCTGTCAGTGCGGACGTGGTCCCGGCGCTCGTTGACGTGCTCAGGAGCCCCGAACGCACCTTGCCCATCATCGCCTTCACCGAGCCCAGTGTCGGTGGCACACCATGGCTCGACTACGCCAGGCGCGTCGCCACCCGCGCTGCCGGGGTGGCCACCGTGGTCACGCTTGACCGCGCCGCCACGCAGGCCATCCGCGCAGCGCTCGGGGATCTGGCGGTTTGGGGCGGCGCTGTGCGTACCTACACCCTGGCTCCGCTGAAGAGTCCTGCAGACGGGTGGCGGCACCGGTTCTTCGTTGCCCAGCGCTTGGCCGACGATGGTCCGGGCGTGGTGGACCGGTTGGTCTTCAGTGCCGCCCAGTTGTCGACCCGTCGTCGCGTGCCAGCGCTCTTCGCCGCCCTGACCGACGCCCGCCCGGTCATCGATGCCGAGCAGTTCGCCGCGGCCGAGGAGCAGTGGCTGTTCGATCTCGAGCTCGAGCGTGAGGAGCGCCGCGAGGTCGAGAAGCAGCTGTCCAAGGCTTTGGGGCACCTTGACAGGGTGGCCAGAGCGCTGGAGCGGGAGGGCAGGAGCGACATCTACTGGGGTGCGCACGACGCGCCGGCGGACGACCTGCCCGAGGACGTTCAAGATGTCTCCGAGGCGGTACTGGCCGCCCGCACGTACCTCGCGGAGTGGCTAGAGGTGCCGGACGGGGTGGAGCGCGAGCTGGACGGAATCGACTCCGCGCCCAACGCCTACGCCTGGGGGAACTCCACGCTCCGGGGTCTCAGGGCGCTGGCAGAGTACGTGAAGGCCCGCCGCATTGGCTTCGGCGGGGGGTTCTGGGAGTGGTGCGAGCGCGGCGACCCCGGGGCGTGGCCGGCCACAACCAAGAAGCTCGCGATGCGGGAGTCCGAGAGCGTGGCGAACAACTCGAGATGGGCCAAGGCCCGCGAGTTCCCGATCGACACGCGTGTGTCGCCAGACGGGCTCCAGTACATGGAGTCGCACCTGAAGATCAGCGAAGGGGGCGGCGACCTCGCACCGCGCGTCTACTTCCACGACGACACCGCCGGCCCGACGGGCAAGGTTCACATCGGGTTCGTCGGACCTCACTACCTCGTGCCAAACACCAAGTCGTAGATGAGGCGCTCAAGATCCAAAGATGAGTTTTAAGATCTAAATGCTTGACATGAGCTCCTAACGCGGGCAGAGTAGTCGTGTCACGACCGATCTGTCCGTAACAGTTAGGAGAAGAAGATGTCTGAGTCCTTTGGTGTGACCGCGTACGACCCCTACGAGCGCTTCTTCGGCTCTCGGTACCGGCAGGGCGGGCGCACGGTGTACTCGCTCGACCTCTCGGTCCGCGAGCTCGTGGCGTTCCTGCCCAAGCCCGACCCCAACAAGCCCCTGGACAACTCCGACACCCAGCGCCGCATCTACCCCGAGCACGCGCGCAGCTTCGCGAACTACGTGGAGGAGCAGGAGGACTGGGTCTGCCCTGCCCTCCTCCTGCGCGGCCCGGACATCTTCGAGTTCAAGCGCGCCATCCCGGAGGACACGGGCACGACGCAGTTCGGTGTCCTTGGCATCCCGAAGGACGCCAAGACAGAGATCAAGATCCTGGACGGTCAGCACCGCACGCTCGGCTTCCACCTCGCGTGGGAGGCCATGACCGCCGAGATCCAGACCGCGCGAGCGGACCTCGCCGCGGCCAAGAGTGCGGGCGAGCAGGCCGTGGTCGACCACCACCAGGCCAAGCTCGACAAGCTCCTCGCTCGCCGCGAGCACTTGGCCCAGGAGCGCGTGTCCGTCCAGATCATCGTCACCGACGACCCCAAGGTCGCCAAGCGCATGTTCGTCGACATCAACGACAACGCCAAGGGCATCACCGGCTCCGTGCGCAGCCGGTTCGACGACCGCAAGGTGATCACGCGCGCGCTCGACATCGTGCTGGGTACGAACGAGCTGATCAAGGACCGCGTGGACCTCCAGCTCGACAGGGTGAGCGGCAACAGCACCTACCTGCTGGGGGCCAAGCACGTGGCGGACATCCTGCGAGCGCTCGCCGTCGGCAACGGCCGCGTCGGGAAGCGCCTCGAGCAGGAGCTCGACGAGAAGGACATCGCCAGCGAGTTCGAGGAGTTCACGGCGGCGCTGGTCCAGGCGTTCCCCGAGCTCGCCGCCCTCAAGGACGGCGCCATCGACGCGCCGGCGCTGAGGCAGAAGAGCCTCCTGGGTTCCACCGTCATGCTGCGCGCGCTCGCCGCGGCCTGGTACGAGCTCAAGGAGGACGGCTGGTCGGCGGACGAGATCGCCGAGGCGTTCGAGGCCCTGGCGCCTGGCATGGTGGCGCCCGTGTACCCGGACGCGAAGGACACCTGGTTCGCCACGGGCCTCTTCCCTTCCAACGAGTCCGGCGCGATCAGCCCGACCTCCCGGGCGCAGGACCTCAAGCGCCTCTCCGGCATCATCGCCGACTGGTGCGAGACGGCGCCGGAGTGGCACCGAGTCGTCTGAGTCGTAGTGCGTGCCGCACGCGCTCCGCGCCGTCGCCACCGGCGTGGCCCCCCCCCCCCCCGGGGGGCCCCCCCCCCCCGGGGGGGGCCCACGCCGGTGGTAGGGCGGGTGGGTGCGCGGTGGCAGGTGGCCCGTCGGGTGCGCGATGGCAGGTGCCGCTGGGGTCAGGGGCCGACGACGCGGACGTGGTCGGGCAGGGCGTGGCGTCCGGTGACGTTGTCGGGCTCGGCGGTGTAGACGCAGGTCAGCGCTGGTGCGGTGGCGAGGGGGGCCAGGTCGGCGTGCTGGTGGCCGAGGGCGAGGAACGTCAGGTGGGGGAGGTTGGCGAGGGGTGTCAGGTCGGTGTGGTCGCTGATCTCGAGGAGCTTGAGGTTGGTGAGGTCGGTCAGGGGGGTGAGCGGGGTGAGGTCGTGGATCTTGGGCAGGCCGGTCAGGCTGAGGCGGGTGAGGCGGGTGAGGTGGCGGAGGGGTCTGCTGCACGGGTAGGTGACAGCGGTTCTCAGGCGGCGAGTGCGACCTGAGTGGTCATGATGGTCTCGTACCCGATGGGGGTCAGGCGGCCGAGGCGGTCTTGGCTGCGGCGGCGGTGGTAGGTGCGTTCGATCCAGGTGACGATCGCGATGCGTAGGTCCTCGCGGGTGGACCAGCGGCGCCGGTCCAGGACGTTCTTCTGCAGGAGTGAGAAGACGGACTCCATGGCGGCGTTGTCGCTGGCGGAGGCGACCTGGCCCATGGACCCGACGAGGTCGTGGCGGCGTAGTTCGGCCAGGTACTTCCTTGATCGAAGTTGCGATCCTCGGTCCGAGTGCACCACGCATCCGGCGACGTCACCGCCGCGGCGGGCGGCTGCCGAGGCCAGGGCGTCCACCGCCAGGCGCGCCTTCATCCGGTCGGCGATGGAGTAGCCGACGATCCGGCCGGAGAAGACGTCTTTGACCGCGCAGCAGTAGAGCTTGCCCTCACTCGTGCGGTGTTCGGTGATGTCGGTCAGCCACAACCGGTTCGGTGCGGTGGCGGTGAAGTCCCGGCGCACCCGGTCCTCGTGGGCCGGGGCGCCGGGCTTCTTGCCGTTGGCCCCGCGGGCCTTGCCGAACACGCTCCACCAGCTGTTGGCGGCGCAGATCCGCCACACGGTCCGGTTGCACGCCCGGTGGCCGGCCTCGCGGGCCTCGTCGGCCAGGAGCCGGTAGCCGAACTCCGGGTCGTCGCCGTGGGCGTCGAACAGCGCGTTCGCCAGATACGCCTGCTCGAGCTCGCGGGCGCGCACCGGCGCGGCGAGCCAGCGGTAGTAGGGCTGCCTGGAGAGCTTCAGGACCCGACACCTCACCACGACGGGGATCCCGTCAGCGGCGAGCTGCTTCACGAGCGGGTAGAGCCTTTTCCCGGCAGGTGCGCCTGGGACAAGTACGCCGCCGCGCGGCGCAGGACCTCGTTCTCCTGCTCCAGCAGCCGGTTGCGCTGCTTCAGCTCGCGCAACTCGGCCGACTCCGCGCGCGTCACACCCGGCCGCTGGCCGTCGGCGACGTCGGCGGCATGCAGCCAGTTACGCAGGCACGACTCGGAGATCCCGAAGTCCCTGGCGATCTGAGCAATCGGAGCGTCCCCGCGGCGGGCGACCGCCACGACGTCCTCACGGAACTCCTTCGGATGGGGTCTGGGCACGATGCACATCCTTCCAGCGGCACCTTCCGGCACCACAGGTCAGGTGTCACCTACCCGTGCAGCAGACCCGTGCGTGCTCCCACCACGGCGGTGTTGTGGCCGTGTACGAGGGCAGTGACGGATCCGTTCTCCGCTGTGCGGACGGCCGGCCCCCGTATGGCAAGGAGGCGCAGGCCGAGCGGCGCCAGTCGCCGTACTGGAGAGGGACGTGTTGGTGCGAGAAATGGTGATGCCCGGACGGGCATCGGTCCTTCAACTGTCGGACACGTTCCGTCCTGGGCGAGTCCGCGCTCCACGGGAGCGCGCCTCGCATCCCAGACTCCGACGAGGTGTTCCCGCAGGTCAGCGGTCGGTTCGCAGGTCAGAACTAAAGTCCCTAGGCCCCAGAGGCCCGGGACATGGGGACATTAGTTGGGGGAACCCTAGGGAGTTCGCTAGGGAGAACCTGGCCGGCTGCCCACCCGTCGGAGGACAGGCTACGCGTCCGCAGCAGCGCGGTAGCGCGGTGGCGTCGCCTGGGACTGCTGCAGGGTCGGTTGACACCGGGTGAGTGGTGATCATGCCGCGAGGGCGGCGCTCTGGGCGGTGAAGGCGAGTTCGAACTCGACGGGGGTGAGCTTGCCGAGGGCGCGCTGGCGCCGGCGGCGGTTGTAGGTGCGTTCGATCCAGAAGACGATCGCGTCGTGCAGCTGGTCGCGGGTGGCCCAGCGGCGGCGGTCCAGGACGTTCTTCTGCAGCAGCGCGTGCCAGGACTCCATGGCGGCGTTGTCCCCGGCGGAGGCGACGCGTCCCATCGATCCCTGCAGCCCGGCGGCGGTCAGGACGGCCCGGAAGCTTCGCGCTCGGAACTGACTGGCTGGGTTCAACCGGTCGATGCAACACCAGCCTGTTGGAGCGACCGTAGCTGCTCGTCGAGGACTTCGGCCGGTGTTCTCCAGCCGAGGACCTTGCGGGGTCTGCTGTTGATCGCGGCCTGGACGGCGAGGAGGTCCTCGGCGGGCCACCGGGACAGGTCGGTGCCCTTAGGGAAGTACTGGCGCAGGAGCCCGTTGGTGTTCTCGTTCGTGCCGCGCTGCCAGGGTGAGTGGGGGTCGGCGAAGTAGACAGCGATGCCGGTGGCGATCTTGAACTGGGCGTGCGCGGACAGTTCCTTGCCGCGGTCCCAGGTCAAGGACCGGAGCAGTTCGGCCGGCATTGTGGTCATTGTCGACTGCAGCGCGTCCTTCATCGCGATGGCGCCGTAGCCGCCGAGGGCGGGCCCGTTCTTGACCGGCGGGATGGTCCCGTAGCCCTCCAGGCGCGGCAGGTGGACCAACAGGGTGTAGCGGCTGGTGCGTTCGACGACGGTGCCGATCGCGGACCGGTTCAGCCCGATCATCAAGTCGCCCTCCCAGTGCCCGGGCACTGCCCGGTCCTCGGCTTCGGCGGGCCGCTCGCTGAGGACGACGTCGGGCGTGACGTGCCCCTGGGGCCGGTTGCGGGCCCGCTCGCGGGGCTTGCGCAGGGCCCGCCCGGTCCGCAGGCAGGCGACCAGCTCGCGCTGCAGCGCCCCGCGTCCCTGGATGTAGAGCGCCTGGTAGATCGCCTCGTGGCTGATGCGCATGTCCTCATCGTCGGGGAAGTCCACGACCAGACGCTGCGAGATCTGCTCCGGGCTCCAGGCCGTCGCCCACCGGCGGTCACCTCGGTGCGGCTTGTTCAGTCCCTTCCACGTCGTCGCCGGCCCTGGTGCGGGCATGCCGTCGGGCCGGCGCAGCTGCCCGCTCAGCCGGACCTGGACGTACTCCCGCAGACGAGCGTTGGTGACGAGCTTGGCTGGCTTGGGGCGCCGGGCGGCGGTCTGCGCCTTCCACTGCGCGACCGTCGCCCGGTACTCGGGCTTGCCGCCCCGGGTCGCCGCGTTGCGCCGCAACTCCCGCGAGATCGTCCCCGGATCACGCCCCAGCTCGCGGGCGATCGCTCGAACACCAAGCCCGCGCGCATTGAGAAGTGCGAGCTCCTCGCGCTCGTGGAACGACAGGTAGCGGCCGGTCGGCTCGGCCAGCGGCAACGGCGCCATCCCCCCAGCGTGACGAAACCACCGCGACCCGACCGGCCACGACACACCAACCCCGGCCGCGGCCTCCTCGGAACTCTTGCCCGCCGCGATCAGCCGCCAGAACTCCCGCTCCACATGCCGCGCGGGAATCGGCCGACCCGGTGAACGCATCGCCGGCCGCAACGCCCGGTCCGCCTGCTGCTGCCGCCGCACCATCTACCACCTCCGTGATCACGAGGTGTTGCGACGACCGATTGAATCCGCCCTGGGCTCCTCGGTCGGAGTGGACCACCACGACACCGGTGGGTTGGCGCCGTGCGACGGCGGTGCGCAGTGCGGTGACGGCGAGCTGGGCTGTCATCCGCTCGTCGATCGCGTAGCCGACGATCCGGTTGGAGAACAGGTCCTTGATCGCGCAGCAGTAGAGCTTGCCTTCGGCCGTGGGGTGCTCGGTGATGTCGGTGACCCACACCTGGTCCGGCTCGTTGGCGGTGAAGTTGCGCTGGACGTGGTCGTCGTGGACCGCCGGGCCTGGTGTCTTGCCGGCCCCGCGGCGACCCTTGCGGACCGTGGTCGACCACAGCTTCTGCTGCGAGCACAGCCGCCAGACCCGCCGCTCGCCCACGTCGTGGCCCGCGCGTTCGAGCTCGTCGGCCAGGAACCGGTAGCCGAACTCCGGGTCGTCGCCGTGGGCGTCGATCAGGGCGTTGGTCAGGTAGGCGTCCTCCAGCTCCCGGTCGCTGATCGGGCTCTTCAGCCAGGCGTAGTACGCCTGTCTGGAGTGGCCCAGCACCCCGCAGGTCAGCCGCACCGGGATGCCCTCGGCGGCCAGGTCACGGACCAGCGGGTAGCTCATTTTGGGAGCGAGCCGGCGGCGAAGTAGGCCGCCGCACGGCGCAGGATCTCGTTCTCCTGCTCCAGCCGGCGCTTCTCCCGGCGCAGCTGGACCAGCTCGTTCTGCTCGCTGGTGGTCTTGCCGTCCACGACACCGTCGTCGATGTCGGCCTGGCGCACCCAGCGCCGCACCGACTCGATCGAGATGTCGAAGTCGGCGGCGACCTCGGCGTGCGTCAGATCGCCTCGGCGGGCGACCCGCACGACGTCGCGCTTGAACTCAGGCGGGAACTTCTTGGGCACAGCGACATCCTTCCAGCGGGACCTCGTCCCACAGATGGAGTGTCAACCAACCCTGCAGCAGTCCCCCTGCGTCACGGCAGGAGCCCGCGAAGGGCGCGGCACGTCGTGGCCGTGGTCGAAGCGGGCTCCGACCTGTAGGGCTTCATGAGACCGACCCGCTCACCGTCTGGTCGGTGGACGGTTCTCGGGGTATGTGATCGGGACGACGATGGCGCGGCGCGCCTCGGCGAGGCGGTCGGCGAGCGCGTCCTCGAGGTGCCGGTGCGTCGCGGTGGCGTTCCAGCCATCGGCCGAACACGGTCCCAAACTCAGCGTGAGCAGACTCCCGGTGGCACCGCGTCTCCCGCGGGCCCCGCTCACCCCGCGGCGATCGCCCCCGCGAGCCGCCGCGCGCCGAACTCGAACGCCTCGTCGA
>Ga0310839_100326_pt1 | contig 31712 bp, 29 predicted proteins | sample SM_ome_7_FD_201305 | JGI IMG/M metagenome (GOLD analysis project Ga0310839, IMG submission 201305) | Sorghum-adapted microbial communities enriched on stacked mutant (SM) sorghum from Joint BioEnergy Institute, Emeryville, California... ...
ATAGAGTTACGGCGGCCATAGCGGAGGGGAAACGCCCGGTCCCATTCCGAACCCGGAAGCTAAGCCCTCCAGCGCCGATGGTACTGCACTGGAAACGGTGTGGGAGAGTAGGACGCCGCCGGACAACCTACACAGTGGAGGGCCACCGGAATCGGTGGCCCTCCACTGTATTTCGGCACGGTCTTGTCGGTTTGCCGATGGCCGCGTGTCGGCGCCGGCGACCACGGTGGGCCGGCCGTGACGTCCGCTGAGGCCCCGACCTTGCTGGCCCTGCCCGGGTGTGTCGGCGGCGAAGCGGAGCGGCGCGAGGCTGCGCTGCCGGCCGTCGGCCCTCGATTCGTTGGCCGGCGACCGTTCGGGAAGGATAGGGCCGTGACATCTGGAGAGCCGGGGGCGGGGCGCCCACACGACCGACGGGGTGGCGGCGATGGTCGGGCCGGCGATCCCCACGGCCGAGCCGGCGACGCCCAAGGCCGAGCGGGTGACCCCCGCGGTCGTGCCGGTGACCCTGGTCGGCGGCGAGCCGACGGCAGGGGCGGCATCGGCGAGCGGAGCCGCAACGACTATCGCCGGACCGCCGGTCGCGGGCGGGCCGGGGGCCGTGACGCCGAGCCCCGACGCGGGACCGCGCGGCAGTGGCGACCCCGCGGCGAGACCCGGGGCGAGGCCCGGCAGTGGCGGCCACGGGGCGAGCGGCGGGCGCAGCAGACGCCGAAGCCGCAGGGCCCGTCGGTACCGCAGCCGCCCGCCGACGTCGATGTGCGGGAACTCGACCCCGCCGCCCGGGCGGAGTTGCGCGCGCTGCCGCGCGGGCTGGCAGAGACGGTCGCCCGGCACCTGGTGGCGGCGGGGCGGCTGCTGGACGAGGACCCGGAACTGGCGCTGGCCCACGCGCTGGCGGCCAGGCGCCTGGCCTCGCGGGTCGCGGTGGTGCGCGAGGCGGCCGGGCTCGCCGCGTACGCGGCCGGGGAGTGGAGCACGGCCATCGCCGAGCTGCGGACGTATCACCGGATGAGCGGCACCCTCTCGCACCTGGCGCTGATCGCCGACGCGGAGCGGGCGCTGGGGCGCCCCGAGCGCGCCGTCGACCTGTTCCGCACGGCCGATCGCTCGCGCCTGGACCGGGCCGCCAGGATGGAGCTGCTGATCGTGGCCGCCGGCGCCCGCCGGGACCTGGGACAGACGCTCGCCGCCGCGGCGATGCTGCAGGTGCCTGAGCTCGACGCCCGCAGCGACGAGCCGTGGCTGGCGCGGCTGCGGTACGCGTACGCCGACGTCCTGCTCGAACTCGGGCGCCGCGACGAGGCGCGGTACTGGTTCGCCCGGGCCGCCGACGTCGACCGGGACGCGCAGACCGACGTCGCCGAACAACGCCTGCTCGACCTCGACGGCGTCGTCTTACAGGAGGCGGAGACCCTCGAGGAGGGCACGAACGCGGACGCGGAGGCTGTCGAGGAGTGACGAGACCGGCTCTGGTCGACTCGTACGACCTGGTCATCCTGGACCTGGACGGGGTCGTCTACCTGATCGACCAGCCGATTCCCGGCGCGGTCGAGGCGATCACCGCGCTGCGCGAGCGGGTGGCCGTCGCGTACGCCACCAACAACGCCTCCCGCCGGGCAGACGAGGTGGCCGGCCTGCTCGCCGGAATGGGAATTCCGGTCGCCGTGGACGAGGTGCTGACCTCCGCGCAGGCGGCCGCCGCCGCGCTCGCCCAGCGCCATCCCGCCGGCAGCCGGGTGCTGGTGATCGGCACCGAGGCGTTGCGCATGGAGGTACGCGACGTCGGGCTGGTCCCCGTCGACGTGGGCGAGCCGGCCCCCCGCGCGGTCGTGCAGGGGTACGGGCCGGGTGTGGGCTGGCCGGAGCTGGCCGAGGCGTGCGTGGCGATCCGGGGCGGGGCGGACTGGGTGGCCACGAATCCGGACACGACCCTGCCGTCGCCCCGCGGCCCGCTGCCCGGCAACGGCGCGCTGGTCGCGGCCGTCCGTACCGCGCTCGGACGCGGGCCGGACCTGGTGGTCGGCAAGCCGGAACCGGTGCTGTTCACCACCGCCGCGCAGCGGGCCGGCGCGGCGCGACCCCTGATCGTCGGTGACCGGCTCGACACCGATATCGAGGGAGCCGTACGGGCCGGCATGGACAGCCTGCTCGTGCTGACCGGCATCACCGGCCCGCGGATGCTGCTCGCCGCACCGCCGGGCCGACGCCCCACCTACGTCGCGGCCGACCTCAGCGGACTGTTCGACGTGGACAGTGCGCGGCCGGTGTCGGCGGACGGGCACGGCGGCTGGACCGCGGTGCCGCGTGGAGACACGCTGGAGCTGCGCGGCGAGGGCGACACGCTCGACGCACTGCGGACGCTGTGCGGCGTGGCGTGGGAGACGGGTCCGTTCGTGACCGTGACCGGCGCGGGACCGCAGGCGGTCGAGGCGCTGCGGCGGCTCGGCCTGGTCGCCGGGCGTGGCGGGCAGCTGGCCGGCCGGGCGCCGTGAGCGGCGGCCCACTGGTCGGGCGGTCAGAGGAGCTTGCGCAGCTTGAGCAGGTCCAGCGGGTTGGCGCTGATCGAGACCCGCTGCGAGGCGAGGGCGCGGACGATGTCGAGCCGGCCCTCGACGAGGGCCACGAGGTCGTCGCTCGTCGTGCTCAGGCTGATCTTCGCGCCTGGGTCGTCGCCCTCGGCGAGGTCGACCAGGCGGCCCCCGGTGAGCCGGCCGTGGAACGCGACCCCGAGGTCGGTGACACGGCACACGATGGTGCGGTCCAGGTTGATCTTCTCCCGGACCTCGTCGGCGTGTGCGTCCAGCCGCTCCACCAGCCTCCGCAGTGCCGTCCGGCACTCGTCGACGGTCGCCACCCGATGCACCCCTCCGCCCGCGCCCCGGACGGTCCGGCGCGCCATCGGCACGGTACCGCAACGGCTCGGTGCACCGGGCCGGTAGCGTGGCTGCTACACACGCTGTCGCGACGCGACGATGGAAGGGATGCGCGATGCAGGACGCATGGCGGGCCTACCTGGATCTGGCGCTCGGGCTCACCGAGGCGTCCCGGAAGAAGGCGACGGGTGTCGCCAGACAGCTGCTCGGCCGGGGCGGGGCGACCGCGGAGCAGCTGCAGGCGCTCGCCGAGGATCTGCTGAAGACAAGCCGGGCCAACCGTGAGGCGATCACCAAGCTCGTCCGGTACGAGCTGGACCGGGCGCTCGGCGCCCTGGGCCTGGCCACGAGCGAGGAGGTCGCCGAGTTGACCGCCCGGGTCCGCGAGCTCGAGCAGCGGCTGCAGGAGGCCGAGGCGCGGGCGGCGAGCACGACGGCGGCGCAGGCGGCGACCCTGGCGGCCCCGGTGGTGCCGGGGAGGAAGGCGGCGGTGCCGGGGGCGACGGTGGCCAAGAAGGCTGTCGCGAAGAAGGCTGTCGCCAAGAAGGCGGCCGCCACGAAGGCCGCGAAGAAGGCCGTCGCGAAGAAGGCGGTCGCGAAGAAGGCCGTGGCGCGGAGGGTTTCGCCCGAGGAATCGGCGGGCGGTGCCGGATGACCAGCCCCGACGAGCGGCCCGATGCGCCGGCTGAGCCGACGCGCACCGGGCACCCGGAGGTCGACGCGGCTCTCGACGCGCTGGACCGCGCGAGCCGGCTCCCCCCGGCGGAGCAGATCGCCGCGTTCGAAGCGGCGCACCGTACGCTGCAGGAGGCCCTCGCCGCCATCGACGAGGGCCAGAGCTGACGAGTGCCCGAGCTGAGGAGCCTGAACCGGTGGCGCGTCGTACCAGACTGGACGTGGAACTGGTCCGCCGTGGCCTGGCGCGCTCGCGGGAGCAGGCCGCCGCGCTGGTGACCGGTGGCCGGGTCGAGGTGCGCGGCGCGCTGGCCCGCAAGCCGGCCGCCCTGGTCGACCCCGCCGACCCGGTACGGCTCGTCGGCGACGAGAAGCCCGAGTACGTCTCGCGCGGCGGGCACAAGCTCGCCGGGGCGCTCGCCGCGTTCACCCCACGGGGGCTGCGCGTCGCCGGCCGGCGCTGCCTGGACGCGGGCGCGTCGACCGGCGGGTTCACCGAGGTGCTGCTGCGAGCCGGCGCGGCCGAGGTGGTGGCGGTCGACGTCGGCTACGGTCAGCTCGCGTGGACGCTGCGCACCGACCCGCGGGTGCGCGTGCACGAGCGCACCAACGTGCGGGATCTGACCCCCGACGCGATCGGCGGCCGGGCGGACCTGACCGTGGCGGACCTGTCGTTCATCTCGCTGCGGCTGGTGCTCCCGGCCCTGGCCGAGTGCACGGCCGACGACGGTGACCTGGTGCCCATGGTCAAGCCGCAGTTCGAGGTCGGCCGGGAGCGGGTGGGCCCCGGAGGCGTGGTACGCGATCCGGCGCTGCGCGCCGAGGCGGTCGTCGCCGTGGCGCGGGCGGCGCACGCGCTGGGGCTGGGGGTGGCGGGCGTGGTGGCCAGCCCGCTGCCGGGCCCCTCCGGCAACGTCGAGTTCTTCCTCTGGCTGCGCCGCCGTGCTCCCGCGGTCGACGAGGCCGAGGTCCGGGAGATCACTTTCGCGGGGGCCGCATGACGCGGGCGGCTCTGCTCGTCACCCACACCGGACGGCGCGACAGCACCGAGCACGCCCGTACGGTGGCCCGTGACCTCATCGCCGCAGGGTTCGAGGTCCGGGTGTTGACCGAGGAGGCCGGCCCATTGAACCTGCCCGGCCTGACCACGGTGACCGGGCCGGGCGCCGCGGAGGGCGCGGAGATCGTGTTCGCGCTCGGCGGGGACGGCACGCTGCTGCGCGCTGCGGAGCTGGCCCGCCCGGCGAAGGCCCCGCTGCTCGGCATCAACCTCGGGCACGTCGGCTTCCTCGCCGAGGCCGAGGTCGGTGACCTCGAGCAGGCCGTCCGGGACGTCGTCGCACGGGCGTACACAGTGGACGAGCGGCTCACCCTCGATGTCACGGTCGCGCGCGACGGGGAGGTGACCGCGCAGTCCTGGGCGCTCAACGAGGTGACCGTCGAGAAGGGACCCCGCGAGAAGGTCCTGGAGGTGCTGGTCAACATCGACGGGCGGCCGCTGAGCCGGTACGGCTGCGACGGCATCGTGTGCGCCACCCCGACCGGCTCCACGGCGTACGCGTTCTCGGCGGGCGGCCCCGTCGTGTGGCCGGAGGTGGAGGCGCTGCTCGTCGTGCCGATCAGTGCCCACGCGCTGTTCAGCCGTCCGCTGGTGACCGGGCCGACCTCGACGATCGAGGTCGTCGTCGAGCCGTACACGGTGCCGGCCGTGCTCTCGTGCGACGGACGGCGGGTCTTCGACGTGGCGCCGGGCTCGCGGGTGACGGTCAGCCGCGGCGGCCTGCCGGTGCGGGTGGTGCGGCTGCACCCGCGCACGTTCACCGACCGCCTGGTCGCCAAGTTCGCGCTGCCCGTCGAGGGCTGGCGGCGTGGATCGCGCGAGATGCGCGAACCCGGCCTCGACACCTCCTAGTGACCGTCACCCCCCGCGGCTAGGGTGATGACCTGTGCTGGAGGAGCTGCGCATCACCGGACTCGGCGTCATCGAGGACACCACGCTGCCGCTGACCCAGGGCATGAACGTCATCACCGGCGAGACCGGCGCCGGCAAGACGATGGTGGTCACCGGGCTCGGGCTGCTCTTCGGCGGCCGCGCCGACGCCGCCCGGGTCCGCACCGACCTCGGCCGGGCGGTGGTGGACGGGCGGCTGCGGCTGACCGGCAGCACGGCCGCCGCCGTCTACGCCCGGGTCGCCGAGGCGGGCGCCGAGCCTGACGACGACGGCACCCTGCTGCTGAGCCGTACGGTCACCGCCGAGGGGCGCTCCCGCGCCCACGTGGGCGGGCGCAGCGTGCCGGCCTCCCTGCTCGCCGAGGTGGGCGAACACGTGCTCGCCGTGCACGGACAGTCCGACCAGCTGCGCCTGCTGCGCCCCGGCGAGCAGCGCGCCGCCCTGGACCGGTTCGCCGGGCCGGAGCACGAGAAGCTCCTGGCCGCGTACCGGGAGACGTACGGCGAGTGGCGGCGGGTCATGGACGACCTGGCCGACCGGCGGCGCAACGCTCGCGAACGCCGGCAGGAGGCCGACCTGCTGCGCCTGGGCCTGGACGAGATCACCCGGGTGGACCCGCAGCCCGGTGAGGACGAGGCGCTGCGGGCGGAGGCGCAGCGCCTGGAGCACGTCGAGGGTCTGCGCACGGCCGCCCAGATCGCCCACCACGCCGTCGTCGGCAGCACCGAGGTCGGCGACGACGAACCCAACGCGCTCGGGCTGCTCGCCACCGCGCGGCGCACCCTGGAGGGGCAGTCCGGCGTGGACCGCCGGCTCGGCGAGCTGGCCGAACGGCTCGCCGAGGCGGCCACGCTGGTCAGCGACGTCGGGGCGGAGCTCGGCGCGTACCTGGACGCGCTGGACGCGGACCCGGCGCGGCTGCAGGAGGTGTACGAGCGGCGGGCCGCGCTGCGCGCGTTGACCCGCAAGTACGCCGAGGACGTCGACGGTGTGATCGCCTGGGCGGAGCGCGCCCGGGCCCGCCTGGCCGACCTGGACATCTCCGACGAGGCGCTCGAGGAGCTCGACCGGGAGCGCCAGCGCCTCGCCGCCGAGGCCGCCGAGCTGGCCGCCCGGCTCTCCGCCTCCCGCCGGGAGGCCGCCGACCGGTTCGCGGCCGAGGTGACCGCGGAGCTGGCCGGCCTGGCGATGCCGCACGCCCGCATCGAGGTGGCGGTGCTGCCCCGGCCGGCGGGCCGCGGCGAACCGACGCTGACCGTCGGCGGGGTGGAGGTCGGCGCCGGGCCGGACGGCGTCGACGAGGTGGAGCTGCGCCTGCTCGCCCACCCCGGGGCGCCGCCGCTGCCGTTGCAGAAGGGCGCGTCGGGCGGGGAGCTCTCGCGGGTGATGCTCGCGATCGAGGTGGTGTTCGCCGGCGCCGGCGGCCCGCCCACGCTCGTCTTCGACGAGGTGGATGCGGGGGTGGGCGGCCGGGCCGCGGTGGAGATCGGGCGGCGGCTCGCCCGGCTTGCCCGCCGGCACCAGGTGCTCGTCGTCACCCACCTGCCCCAGGTCGCCGCCTTCGCCGACCGGCACCTCGTGGTCGCCAAGGACACCACCGGCGCGGTCACGACCAGCGGGGTGCGCGTGGTCGAGGACACCGAACGGGCCCGCGAGCTGGCGCGCATGCTCGCCGGCCTGCCCGACTCCGATCTCGGGATCGCGCACGCCGAGGAGCTGTTGGCGCTCGCCGACCGGGAAAAGCGAGCCGGCGGCGGGTGATCGTCGGACAACCGGGTACGTGCGCCATCGGCGGGGCACGGGTGTCGTGGCGACATCCGTGCGGGTACATGCCAAGATAGGCGGCGATGCGTATTCCCTCCTTGCGCCGGATCCGTAACTCCGGGCCAGGCGAGATCACCGGCACGGCGCGGCTGGACCGGCGGACGAAGCGTCTGGTCGGCCGGTTGCGCCCGGGTGACATCGCGGTGATCGACCACGTCGACCTGGACCGGGTGGCCGCCGACTCGCTCGTCGCCGTCGGCGTGGCGGCCGTGCTCAACGCCAAGCCGTCGGTGTCCGGCCGCTACCCGAACCTCGGTCCGGAGGTGCTGGTCAAGGCCGGCATCCCGCTCATCGACGACCTGGGCGAAGGGCTGTTCCAGCAGCTGCGCGAGGGGGACACGATCCGCATCGAGGGCAACACCGTCTACCGCGACGGGGAGCCGATAGCCCACGGCGTGCGCCAGGACGCCGAGTCGATCGCCAAGGCCATGGCCGACGCCCGCGAGGGCCTGTCGGTTCAGCTCGAGGCGTTCGCGGCGAACACGATGGAGTACCTCAAGCAGGAGCGTGACCTGCTGCTCGACGGGGTCGGCGTGCCGGAGGTGGCGACGCCGATCGCCGGGCGGCACTGCCTGATCGTGGTGCGCGGCTACGACTACAAGGACGACCTGGACGTGCTGCGCCCCTACATCCGGGAGTTCAAGCCCGTGCTCGTCGGCGTGGACGGCGGCGCCGACGCCCTCCTGGAGGCCGGCTACACCCCGGATCTGATCATCGGGGACATGGACTCCGTCACCGACGACGCGCTGCGCTGCGGGGCGGAGGTCATCGTGCACGCGTACCCGGACGGGCGGGCGCCCGGGCTGGCCCGCGTGGAGGAGCTGGGCGTGCCGGCCCAGCTGTTCCCGGCGGCCGCGACCAGCGAGGACCTGGCGATGCTGCTCGCCGACGAGAAGGGAGCCTCGCTGATCGTCGCCGTCGGCACGCACGCGACCCTCGTGGAGTTCCTGGACAAGGGCCGTGGCGGGATGGCCTCCACCTTCCTGACCCGCCTGAAGGTGGGGGGCAAGCTCGTCGACGCCAAGGGCGTCAGCCGCCTGTACCGGCAGAGCATCAGCGCCTCGTCCCTGCTGCTGCTCGTGCTCGCCGCCGTCGCGGCGATGGCGTCGGCGGTGGCGGTCTCCACGGTCGGTAAGGCGTACCTCGCCGTGATCGCGGAGTGGTGGGACAATCTGATGTTCCAGGTGGGGAACCTCTTCTAGGGCGATCTGAGCCGAGGGCTGCTGCACAGTGATCAATTTTCGTTACCACGTCGTCTCGCTGACCGCCGTCTTCCTCGCGCTCGCGATCGGGCTCGTGGTCGGTACGGCCGCGCTCAACGGGCCGCTCGTCGACGACCTCAACGACCGCGTGAACGGGCTGAGCAACCACAACAACCAGTTGCGCGAGCAGATCGACAACCTGGAGAAGGAGGTCAACAGCCAGGAGAACTTCGCCGTCGAGGTGGCCCCGCACGTGCTGGCCGGGCAGCTGACCGAGCGGCGGGTGGCGGTGGTCTCCCTGCCGGCGGCGAACAAGTACGCCGACTCGGTCGTCGAGGCGCTGACAGTCGCCGGGGCGAAGGTCGTCGGCCGGGTGACCATCCAGGACAAGATGACCGACCCGGCGAACAAGGCGGAGCTGGCGGACCTGGCCCACAACGCGCCGGCCAGCGTCGGGGCGCTGCCCCGCAACCGCGAGGGCGTGGAGACGTCGAGCGCGCTGCTCGCCGCGGTGCTCATGGAGATGACGCCGGCGGTACCGGCCGTGGACCGCGACAAAGTGCTCGCAACGTACCAGGACAAGGGGTACATCGCGGTGGACGGCCAGATCGGGGAGGCGGCGGAGGCGGTCGTGGTGATCGCGGGCACGCCGTACGTGGACCGGGACGCGACGGAGAAGAACGAGGCGATGCTCACCGTGGTGGCGCAGTTCGACACCGCCGGCCCGGTTGTGCTCGCCGGGACGGGCGTGGCCGGCGAGGGCAACACGGTCGCCGAGGTGCGCGGCGACCCCGCGCTGAACAAGACCATCTCCACGGTCGACAACGTGCAGACGGCCCAGGGGCGCATCGCCACCGTCATGGCCCTGGCCGAGCAGTTGCGCCTCGCCGCCTCGCCGGGCCCGGAGGTCAAGGCGGGGCACTACGGCAACGACGCGCCCACCCTCCTCCCGAAGCGGGCAGGGTGAGCGCTGGGGCGTACCGGGAGGCGGCATGAGGCTCGTCGGACGACTGCTGCTCGCCACGGCGGGCGCCGTGGCCGCACGGGCGGCGCTGCGCGCCGCCGCCACCTCCCGGTACGCCCCCGCGCTGCGCCGGACCAACTTCCGCGGCCGTTCGGTGACCCTGGCCGCCGGCCCTGCCCTGGCCGTCGCGGCGGCCGGTACCGCCGCCGCCGGGGCGGGCAGCCTGCCGGCCGCGGCCGCGGCGTTGACCGCCGGCCTGGGGGCGGGCGCGGTGGGCCTCTACGACGACCTGATGGGCGACCGGCCGGAGCAGAAGGCCGCCAAGGGTTTCCGTGGGCACCTCGCCGCGCTCGCCGAGGGTCGGGTCACCAGCGGCCTGGTCAAGGTGGTGGGGGTGGGCGCCGCGGGTCTGGCGGCCTCCGCGCTGCTCGCGGTCGCGGACCGCCCGGCCCGTCCGCGCACCGCGCTCGCGCAGGGCGTCCACGTGCTGCTCGGGGCCGGCGTGATCGCGGGCACCGCCAACCTGGTCAACCTCCTCGACCTGCGCCCGGGCCGGGCGGCCAAGGCAGGGCTGCTGCTGGGTGCGCCGCTGGCGCGCGGACCGGCCGGCGGGCTCGCCGCCGGACCGCTCGGCGCCACCGCGGCCCTGCTCCCCGACGACCTGGACGAGCAGGTCATGCTCGGCGACTGCGGGGCGAACGCGCTCGGCGCCCAGCTCGGGCTGGCGCTGGCCGCCCGGACCGGCCCGCTCGCCCGCGCCGGCCTGCTCGCCGGGATCGCCGCGCTGACCGTCGCCAGTGAACGGGTCAGCTTCACCCAGGTCATCGAGCGGACCCCGGGGCTGCGCGAGCTGGACAGGCTGGGCCGCCGCCGGGACCCGCGCTAGCGCGATGGCGCGGCGCATCGCGGGCGCGGCCGCACTGATCGCCGCGCTGACCGTGGCAAGCCGGGTGGCGGGCTTCACCCGGACCCTCGTCTTCAACTGGGCCATCGGCCCGACCGACCTCGGGGACATCTACCTCGCGGCGAACACCGTCCCCAACGTGATCTTCGAGATCGTGGCGGGTGGGGCGCTGGCGAGCCTGGTCGTCCCGCTGCTCGCCGGCGCGGTGGCCCGCGGCGACACCGCCGAGGCGTCCGCCACCACCTCGGCGCTGCTGACCTGGACGCTGACCCTGCTCGTGCCGGTCGCGCTCGCGGTGGCCGTGGCGGCCCGGCCGATCGTGGCGGCGCTGTCGGCGGACGGCGTCACGCCCGAGCAGCTCGCCACCGGCGCGCGGATGCTGCGGGTGTTCGCGCCGCAGCTGCCGCTGTACGGCATCGGCGTCGTGCTCACCGGCGTGCTGCAGGCACATCACCGCTTCGCGTGGCCGGTCCTCGCCCCGCTGCTGTCCAGCGTCACCGTCATCGGCGCGTACCTGAGCGTCGCGCTCGTCGACACGCGCGGTGTCGACCTGGCCACGCTCAGCGGGCCCGGCGAGGCCATCCTGTCGGTGGGCACGACGGCCGGGGTCGCGGTGCTCAGCCTGTGCCTGCTCATCCCGCTGCGCCCGCTGGCGCTGACGCTGCGGCCCCGCTACGGCTTTCCGGGCGACGCCCGTGCCGCGGTCGGCAAGCTGGCGCTGGCCGGGGCGGTCACCGTCGCCGCCCAGCAGGTCGCGCTGGTCGTCGCGCTGCGCTACGCCCTCGCCGGGCCCGAGGGCAGCGTGGTGCTGTTCAACCTCGCCCAGACGGTGTTCCTGCTGCCGTGGGCGGTGCTCGCCGTGCCGGTGGCCACCGCCGCCTACCCGGTGCTGGCCCGCACCGCCGCGTCCGGGGACACCGGCGGGTACCGGGACACCCTGGCCGCCACCACCCGCGGCGTCCTGCTGCTGAGCTTCCTGGGCGCCGCGGCGCTGGTGGCCCTCGCGCAGCCCGCGGCCCGCCTGCTCGTCGCGGCGATGGCGCCGGAGCAGGCGGCCCGCGTCGGGGAGCTCACCGCCGCGCTCGTCGGCTTCGCCCCAGGGCTGGTCGGCTACGGTCTGACGGCCGCGCTGACCCGGGCCCTGTACGCGCGCGGGGACACCGCGGTGGCGGCGGTGGCGACGGTCGCGGGGTGGGTGGCGGTGGCGGGCGCCTCCGGGCTGTTCGCCGTCACGCTGCCGGCGGGCCGGCGAGTGCTGGCCCTGGGTGTGGCCAACTCGCTCGGCCTGACCCTGCTCGGCGCGGCCCTGCTCGTCGCCGTGTGGCGGCGGGCCGGAACCGGTGCCCTCGCCGGACTGCGCCGCGCCGGCGTGACCGGTGTCGCCGCGGCCGGTGCCGGCGCCGCCGCCGGCCTCGCCGTCGGCGCGTTCGTCGTCACCCTGGTCGGCGGCGACACCACCCCGGCTGTCGGCCCCGCCGTGACACAGGGCATGCTGTCCGGTATCACCGTCTGTGTGGTCTTCCTCGCGCTCGCGTACGCGCTCGACCGGCGGGACATCGAGCCGCTGCTGCGGCGCGCGCGCAGGTACCCGTTCAGGCGGCGCACGCCGGAGGGCACGGACTCTCCGACCGGAACCGCACGGCCGGAGAGTGGTCCGCAGGGACAGTGGCGTCCGGAGGGACAGTGGGGTCCGGAAGGACAGTGACGTGACGAGCGAGCCGGGGTGGGTCCGGTGACCGCGCGGTCGGAGTGGATCGGACGCTGGACCGGACGGGTGGCGCTGGTGCTGGCCGCCAGCACCGGCGGCATCGGCCGGCACGTGGCGTCGCTGGCCGAGGGGCTCACCCGCGCGGGCGCGCACGTCACGGTGTACGGGCCGGACGCGACCGAGGAGACGTTCGGGTTCACCGCGCGCGGCGCGTCCTTCGTGCCCGTCGAGATCCCCGCGAGCCTGGGCCCGGGCGGCCTGCGGAGGCTGGCCCGGACCGTCACCGGGCTGCGCCGGGCGTTCGCGGACGCGGACGTGGTGCACGCGCACGGGTTGCGGGCCGGCCTCGTCGCCGCGGCCGCGCGCGGCGCCCGCCCGCTCGTCGTCACCTGGCACAACGCGGTGCTCGCCGACGGGCTGCGCGCCCGGGCGTACGCGCTCGCCGAGCGGCGCGTCGCGCGGGCCGCCGACGTCACGCTGGGCGCCTCGGCCGACCTGGTGGCCCGCGCCGCTCGACTCGGCGCGCGGGACGCCCGGCTGTGCCCGGTCGCCGCGCCGCCGCTGCCCCCACCGACCCGCACCCCGGCCGCCGTGCGCGCCGAGCTGGAGCTGGCCCCGGAGACCCCGCTGCTGCTGTCGGTGGGCCGGCTGCACCCGCAGAAGGGGTACGACACGCTGGTCGAGGCGGCGGCCCGGTGGCGCACGAGGGAACCGGCTCCCGTGGTCGTGATCGCCGGCACCGGGCCGAGCTACCTGCGGCTCGCCGCGCACATCTCGGCCAGCCGCGCCCCGGTACGGCTGCTCGGCCACCGTACCGACGTCGCCGATCTGCTCGCCGCCGCGGACCTGGCGGTGGTGACGAGCCGGTGGGAGGCCCGGCAACTCTTCGCGCAGGAGGCGCTGCGCAGCGGCACCCCGCTGGTGGCCACCGCCGTCGGCGGCATCCCCGACCTGGTCGGCGACGCCGCGCTGCTCGTGCCGCCCGGCGACGTGGATGCCCTGGACGCGGCCGTGCGGCGGCTGCTCGACGACCCGGCGTTGCGCGGCGAGTACGCGGCCCGGGGGCCCGCGCGGGCCGCCACCTGGCCGACCGAGCGCGACACCCTCGCCCAGGTCGTCGACGTGTACGCGGGCCTGACCGCGGCGGGGAGCACGGCGCGATGAGGGGTCGTCAACTCACACCCGTGCTGGTCGCCCTGCTGGTCGTGGTGGCCAGCATCCTCGGCATGATGCAGCGCCCGCCCACCGGCTCCCCCCGGCAGACCGTCGACTACGTGATCATTGCCGGCGCGCCCGGCCTGCGCTGGGATGACCTGAGCGCGCAGGAGACCCCCACGCTGTGGTCGCTGGCGGAGCGAGGCTCGATCGGCGCTCTGTCGGTGCGCTCGGCGCGTCGCCCCACCTGCCCGGCGGACGGCTGGCTCACCCTGGGCGCGGGCAACTACGCCGTGCGCCCCGGCGGCCTGACGCAGGAGCGGTGCCCCGATCTGGAGATCACCGTGGAGCGACCCGACCCCAACGGCGCGTACCTGCCCGACCAGCGCGCGGTGGCGATGCACAACCGGGAGAACCTGCCGTGGGGCGCCGTGCCGGGCGCGCTGGCGGAGGCGCTGCGCTGCACCACCGCGGTCGGGCCGGGGGCCGCCATCGCCGCGGCCAGGCCGTTCGGGCGGGTCGACCGGTACGTGCCGGCGCTGCCCCCGGATGCCGCGTCCACGCTCGCGGCCTGCCGGCTGAACGTGGTCGACCTCGGTGTGGTGGCCGGGGAGCGGCCGGGGGAGCGCGAGGCCGCCGTCCGGCGCGCCGACGAGATCCTCGGACAGGTCCTGGCCGCCCGCCCCGAGCGGTCCCTCGTGCTCGTCGCCGGGCTGTCCGACACCGACCAGGCCTCGCGACTGCACGTCGCGATCGCCGACGGGCCGGGCTGGTCCGGAGGCTGGCTCACCTCGGCCAGCACCGGCAGACCCGGGTACCTGCCTTTGGTCGACCTCGCCCCGACCGCCCTGGCGGCGCTCGGTGAGCCGCTGCCCCGGCAGTTGTTCGCCGGGCACCCGGCCGACCACACCAGCGAGGGCCGCCCCGGGGACCTGCGGGCGGCGGTGGCGCGACTCGCCGACGCGGACCGGGAGGCGGGCGCGCAGCAGCGCGTGGCCGGCCGGTTCTTCGTGCTGCTGGCGCTCGCCCAGCTCGTGGTGTTCGTCGCTGCGGTGCCGCTGCTGCGCCGGGCCCGCCGCTACGGCGGCCCGTACTCCCGCCCGACGTGGCCGGCCTCGGTGCTGCGCACCGGGGAGCTGGTGCTGACCGCCGCGGCGCTGGCGATCCCGGCGGCGCTGCTCGCCGACGCGCTGCCCTGGTGGCGAAGCTCCCGTCCCGGCCTGGTCTTCGCGGCTGCGTTCCTGACCGCGCTCGCGGCGACGACGGCCGCGGTCATGGGTGGACCGCTGCGCCGCGTTGCGCTCGGCCCCGTCGTCGGAGTGGGCGCCATCGCCGCCGCCGTGGTCGGGCTGGACCTGCTCACCGGGGCGAGCCTGCAACTGAACGGGGTCGCGGGGTACTCGGCCCTGGAGGGCGGGCGCTACGCCGGGGTCGGCACCGTGGGCCTCGGCGCGTTCATCGCCGGCCTGCTGCTGGTGGCCGGGGTGCTGGCCCAGCGCGTCGCGCGCCCGTGGCGGCGCGCCCTGGTGGTGCTCGCCGGCGCCGTCGGCGTGCTGCTGGTCGGCAGCCCGTACCTCGGCGCGGACGCCGGGGGAGCGGTGGCGCTCACCGCCGGGGTGTGCATCGCGGCGGCGCTGTCCACCGGCGGCTGGCTGACCCTCGCCCGGCTCGCCTCGGCGGTGGTCGCGGGGCTCGCGGTCACCACCGGCCTGGCGGTGCTGGACCTGCGCCGCCCGCCCGAGGAGCGGGACAGCCTCGGCCGGTTCCTCACCCACCTGTCGGAGGGCTCGGGCGGTCCGGTCGTGCACCGCAGCGGCGCGGCGAACGTGATCGCGTTCGCGACGAGCCCGCTGACGCTGCTGGCGATCGGAGCGGGCCTGTTCCTGTGGCTGGCGCTGATGCGCGACTGGGGCGGGGCGAAGCGGCTGTTCGGCCTGTACCCGGCGGTGCGGGCGGGCTTCGCGGGGGTCGCGGTGGCGAGTGTGATCGCGGGGCTGTTCAACGGGGCCGCGCTGAACGTGGCCGGGGCGGCGGCCGCCACCGCACTACCGCTGGCGACGCTCGCCGCGCTGCGGGTGCTCGTCCACGCCGACGACCGTACCGTGGTCGGCCCGGCCCCCGACGGCCACCCGCCCGCGACGGCGACGGCCTCCCGCGGTCGCGGGCCCGGTGCCGCCGCATCCCGGGAGGGGGTCGACGCGGACGCGGCGGACCGCACCGCACGTCGGGCGGCTGATGACGCCGTGGTGGCGGCCGACGGCACCGTCGGGGCGGTGCCGGGCGACGGCGACCGCGACCCGCCGGGTGAGCGTGCCGCACCGGCTACGGCGGGCGACGTGTTACCGTGAAATCCCGTGGAACGCGCGACCAGCAGCGGGCGACCGCCGGTTCGCGTCGTTGGCAACGACGACCACGGGAGTAGGCGTTGACCCCTTCGCGGACGGCGTCCGGTACGCCGAAGCACATCTTCGTCACGGGGGGCGTCGCCTCCTCACTCGGCAAGGGTCTGACGGCATCGAGCCTGGGCAACCTGCTGACCGCGCGCGGGCTGCGCGTGGTCATGCAGAAGCTCGACCCGTACCTCAACGTCGACCCCGGCACGATGAACCCGTTCCAGCACGGCGAGGTGTTCGTGACCGAGGACGGCGCCGAGACCGACCTGGACATCGGGCACTACGAGCGGTTCCTGGACCGCAACCTGTCGCGGCAGGCGAACGTCACCACCGGCCAGATCTACTCCGCGGTCATCGCCAAGGAGCGCCGCGGTGAGTACCTGGGTGACACGGTCCAGGTCATCCCGCACGTCACGAACGAGATCAAGTCCCGGATCCGGGCGATGGCCACGGCCGATGTGGACGGCGGGACGCCCGATGTGGTCATCACGGAGGTCGGCGGGACCGTGGGCGACATCGAGTCGCTGCCGTTCCTCGAGGCCATCCGGCAGATCCGCCAGGACATCGGCCGGGAGAACTGCTTCTTCCTGCACGTCTCCCTGGTGCCCTACCTCGCGCCGAGCGGCGAGCTGAAGACCAAGCCCACCCAGCACTCGGTCGCCGCGCTGCGCAGCATCGGCATCCAGCCCGACGCGCTCGTGTGCCGGGCCGACCGGGACATCCCCGACAACGTCAAGCACAAGCTGGCGCTGTACTGCGACGTGGACCGGGAGGCGGTCATCGCCGCCCCGGACGCGCCGAGCATCTACGACATCCCCAAGGTGCTGCACCGGGAAGGGCTCGACGCGTACGTGGTGCGCCGGCTGGGTCTGTCCTTTCGGGACGTGGACTGGACCCGCTGGGACGACCTGCTGCAGCGGGTCCACCACCCGACGCACACGGTCACCGTCGCGGTCGTCGGCAAGTACGTCGACCTGCCCGACGCGTACCTGTCGGTCAGCGAGGCGATCCGGGCGGCCGGGTTCGCGCACCGGGCGCGGGTGCAGCTGCGCTGGGTGCCCTCCGACGAGTGCGCCACCGCGGCGGGCGCGGCCGCGGCGCTGCAGGGCGTCGACGGCGTGGTGATCCCCGGCGGCTTCGGCGTGCGCGGCATCGAGGGCAAGATCGGCGCATCGCGGTACGCGCGGGAGAACCGCATCCCCACCCTGGGCCTGTGCCTGGGGCTGCAGTGCATGACCATCGACGTGGCCCGGCACCTGGCCGGGCTGGACGGCGCGAACTCCGCCGAGTTCGACGAGCACACCCCGTACCCGGTCATCGCCACGATGGCCGATCAGCGCGACATCGTCGCCGGGAAGGGTGCGCTGGGCGGCACCATGCGGCTGGGCTCCTACCCCGCGCGCCTGACCCCCGGCTCCCTGGTCGCCACGGCGTACGGCACCACGGAGGTGACCGAGCGGCACCGGCACCGGTACGAGGTGAACAACGCCTACCGGGACGCGCTCACCGAGGCCGGGCTGCATTTCTCCGGCACCTCCCCGGACGGGCGACTGGTGGAGTTCGCCGAGCTCGACCGCTCGCTGCACCCGTTCTTCGTCGGCACCCAGGCGCACCCGGAACTCAAGAGCCGCCCCACCCGCCCGCACCCGCTGTTCACGGCGTTCGTCGCCGCGGCGCTGGCGTACAACGCGGCCGACCGCCTGCCCGTGGAGATCGAGGAGGTGCCCGCGGGCGCCGGTGGCCAGTCCGACGCCACGGGTGGCCCCGACGCTGCCCCGGCGGCGCGCAACGGCTCCGTCCCCCAGGTGAGCGAGGCCCCGGTCCGGTGACCGCGCCGGCGAGCCACGAGTACGTCGTCCGCGGCCGGCAGGAGCGGTTCCGCGGCCCCGTGTTCCGGGTGGTCACCGACGAGGTGGCGATGCCCGGCGGCGGGTGGGCAACGCGCGACTACGTGCTGCACGTCGGGTCGGTCGCGGTGGCGGCCCTGGACGAGGCGGGGCGGATCGTGCTGGTTCGCCAGTACCGCCACCCGCTCGGCCGCGAGCTGTGGGAACTGCCCGCCGGGCTCGTCGACGTGGACGGTGAGCCACTGCCTGCCGCCGCCGCCCGGGAACTCGCCGAGGAGGCGGACCTGACCGCCGCCCGCTGGGACCTGCTGGTCGACCTGCACACCTCGCCGGGCTACTCCAACGAGCTGATCCGCATCTTCCTCGCCCGGGGCCTCGCCCCGGTGCCCGACGGGGAGCGGCACGCCCGCACCCACGAGGAGACGCACCTGGTGGTCCGCCGGGTGCAGCTCGACGAGGCGGTGCGGATGGCGTTCGCGGGCGAGATCACCAACGCGGCGGCCGTGGCCGGCATCCTGGCCGCTGCTCGCGCCCGTGACCTGGGCTGGGACACCCTCCGTCCGGCCGACGCCCCGCTACCCGGCCGGGCATAGACTTCTGCGGTCGGCGCTGCTGACCGGCGGCAACGGGGCCGTCGGGGCGCGCCGGTGGAAAGAGGAGTCCAGGAAGTGAAGGTCGCAGTCCCCCGCGAGGTCAAGAATCACGAGTACCGCGTGGCGATCACGCCGGCAGGGGTCAACGAACTCGTTCGCCACGGACACGAGGTCTTCGTCGAGTCGGGCGCCGGGCTCGGCTCGTCGATCCCGGACGCCGACTACGCCGCCGCGGGCGCGTCGATCCTGCCGTCCGCCGACGACGTGTGGGCGGCCGGTGACCTGATTCTCAAGGTCAAGGAGCCGATCGCGTCCGAGTACCACCGCATGCGCGAGGGGCAGGTGCTCTTCACCTACCTGCACCTGGCCGCGTCCCGGGAGTGCACCGACGCGCTGCTGGAACGCAAGGTCACTGGGATCGCGTACGAGACCGTGGAGCTGCCCGACGGGTCGCTGCCCCTGCTCGCGCCGATGAGCGAGGTGGCCGGCCGGCTGGCCGCGCAGGTGGGCGCGTACCACCTGATGCGCCCCGGCGGCGGCCGCGGGGTGCTCATGGGCGGCGTGCCCGGCGCCTACGGCGCGAAGGTGGTGGTGATCGGTGCCGGTGTGGCCGGCATGAACGCCGCCGCGATGGCGCTCGGCATGCAGGCGCAGGTGCTGCTGCTGGACAAGAGCATCGCCAAGCTGCGCCAAGCGGACACGATCTACCAGGGGCGCGTGCAGACGGTGGCGTCCAACGCGTACGAGATCGAGCGGGCCGTGCTCGACGCGGACCTGGTGATCGGGGCGGTGCTGGTGCCCGGGGCCAAGGCGCCCAAGCTGGTGTCCAACGACCTGGTGGCGCGGATGAAGCCGGGCAGCGTGCTGGTGGACATCTCCATCGACCAGGGCGGCTGCTTCGAGGACTCCCGTCCGACCACCCACGACGACCCGACCTACCGGGTGCACGACAGCGTCTTCTACTGCGTGACCAACATGCCCGGCGCGGTCCCGCACACCTCGACGTACGCGCTGACCAACGTGACGCTGCCGTACGTGCTCGAGCTGGCCAACCACGGCTGGCGGGAGGCGCTGCGCAAGGACCGGTCGCTGGCGCTCGGCCTGAACACGTACGACGGGCAGATCACCTACGGGCCGGTCGCCGAGGCGCACGGCCTGCCGCGGACCAAGCTCGACGAGGTGCTCGGCTGACGTAGGAGGTCCCGCTGGTCGGGGAGGTCGCGCCGGTCGGCGAGGCACCGCTCGCCGGCCAGGCGCCGCTGGCCCGCGTGGTGCGCAGCTACCTGGACCACCTCGCGGTCGAGCGAGGGCTGGCCGCCAACACCCTCGCCTCGTACCGGCGCGACCTGGACCGCTACGTCGCCGCGCTGGCCGCCCAAGGGGTCACCACGCTCGCCGAGGTGCGGCCCGGGCACGTGACCTCGTACATCGCGCGGCTGCGCGAGGGGGACGGCGAGCGCCCGCCGCTGAGCGCGGCGAGCGCGGCCCGGGCGGTCAGCGCGGTGCGCGGGCTGCACCGGTTCGCGGTCCGGGAAGGGCTGTGCGGGCACGACCCGGCCCGGGAAGTCAGACCCCCCTCGCCCCCGCGCCGGCTGCCCAAGGCCCTCGACGTGTCGGACGTGGAGCGCCTGCTGGCCGCCCCGGGCACCGACGGCCCGCTCGCGCTGCGTGACACCGCGCTGCTGGAGTTCCTGTACGGCACCGGCGCGCGCATCTCCGAGGCGGTCGGGGTCGCCGTCGACGACCTCGACCTGGCCGAGGGCGGGGTGCTGCTGCGCGGCAAGGGCGGCAGGTCCCGCCTGGTGCCGCTCGGCGGGTACGCACGCGCGGCGGTGGAGGCGTACCTGGTGCGGGCCCGGCCGGGGCTGCTCGCCGCCGGCCGGGGGTCGTCCGCGGTGTTCCTCAACGCCCGCGGCGGCCCGCTCTCGCGCCAGGGCGCCTGGACGATCCTGCGCCGGGCCGCGCAGCGCGCCGGGCTGGACCCGGCGCGCATCTCCCCGCACACGCTGCGCCACTCGTACGCCACCCACCTGCTCGACGGCGGCGCGGACGTGCGGGTGGTGCAGGAACTGCTCGGCCACGCCTCGGTCACCACCACGCAGGTCTACACGCTGGTGACCGTCGACCGGCTGCGCGAGGTGTACGCCCTGGCCCATCCCCGCGCCCGCTGACCGCGGCGTCCGTGTGGCCTGGGCACCGGGCGGCGGGGTGCCCAGACCACGGCGCGCCCGGTCTTGCCGGACGCGCCGACCACCGCCACCCTCACACCGTCATCCTTTCGCGGCCGCGCGTCTGGGGACGAACCGCCCGAGAGCCAGGGCCAGCGCCACGGCGGTGACGATGCCGGTCACCGGCGGGATCCCCACCTCGTAGTGGTCGGAGAGCCACGCGACCTCACCGACCGCACGCACCTGTCCGGCCTCTCGCTGGCTCTCGCCGCCTGGCGCATGCGCACCGGCGGCCTGGACCCGCAGGCGGCCTTCGACCCCGGACGGCTGTGAGGGCGGCGCCGCGAACCGGGCGGTGCGCGAGAGTGCGGTAGCACCCGGGGCGAACCGGGCGTGCGGGCACGGACCGGATGGGGCACAATACCGGCACGCGTAAGCGGTATCGATCGATCGGGTGCCCCGTTCGGGGCGTCGGCCAGAGCGTGGAGGCGAGGCGAGGATGAGCAGCGCAGCGGCGAGCGGTGCGAGGCGGGCGACGCCGGCCCGGATGTACGACTACTACCTCGGCGGCGTGCACAACTTTCCGGCGGACCGGGAGGCGGCGGAGCAGGTCCTCGCCCAGTTTCCGCTCGGCCGCGCGGTCGCGCGGGCGAACCGCGCATTCCTGGGTCGTGCGGTGAGCCACGTCGTGCACTCCGGCGTGCGGCAGCTGCTCGACGTCGGCTCGGGCATTCCGACGGTGGGCAACGTCCACGAGATCGCCCAGGGGATCGCGTCGGAAGCGCGCGTCGTCTATGTCGACATCGATCCGGTCGCCGTCTCCGAGGGCCAGGAGATCCTGCAGGGCAACGACAACGCCGTCGCGATCCTCGGCGACCTGAACGATCCGCAGGCGATCCTGGGTCACCCGTCCGTCCGCGAGATGCTGGACTTCACCCAGCCCGTCGGCCTGGTGCTCGCTGCGGTGCTGCACTTCGTGGCCGATGACGCGCACGCGTTCGACGTCGTGGCGCAGTTGGTCAAGCCGCTGCCGGCCGGCAGCTACCTGGTGATGTCGCACGCGGCGGCGGAGACGTACCAGCCTGACAGCGATCAAGGGAAGGCCGCGGGCAGTGTCTACAAGCAGCAGGCGGCGACCGCGGGCGCCGTGCGGACGCGCGCGGACATCGAGCGCTTCTTCGCCGGCTTCGAGCTGGTGGACCCGGGGATCGTCTGGGTGACCGAGTGGCGGCCCGACGGGGAGGTGCCGCCGGAGTTTGCCGACCACCCGGAGCGCTGCGGGATCTGGGCCGCCGTCGGCCGCAAGGTCTAGGCCACCGCCGGAGGGCGGCCGCGCGGGGTGACCGGCGGTGCGGCCGCCCTCCCCGCTCCCGGGCGGGGCCCCAGCGGGTTGATTGCGGCCCCGAGCCGCGGCGCCTCGGCGACGCTCGCGGGGAATCAACCTCCGCTGAGTGTGGTCTTTTCCGACACGCCGGGCGCAACCACGCCCATGCGCTGGCCGGTGACGTACAGTCGGGCAACGTTGGAAGCAGGCCGGGGGCATCAACGACATGGCAGGCATCAGGGAGCAGGCCGAGGCGTGGACCTCGACGCTCCGAGCGGAGCAGCAGTCCGTGCTTGACCTCGGCGCGGAGCTGGGACCGGCCGACCCCTCGGCGTACACCATGCGCCGGCCGATCCCGGAACCCATGCCACCCGAGAAGCACGGGCCCGCGCGGATCATCGCGATGGCCAACCAGAAGGGCGGCGTGGGCAAGACGACCACCACCATCAACCTGGGCGCCGCGCTGGCCGAGTACGGCCGCAAGGTGCTCCTCGTCGACTTCGACCCGCAGGGCGCGCTGTCGGTCGGTGTCGGCGTCAACTCCCACAACCTGGATCTGTCGATCTACAACCTGCTCATGCAGGACGACGTCACGATCGACGACATCCTCATCAAGACCAACGTGGCGAACCTGCATCTGCTGCCGGCGAACATCGACCTGTCCGCCGCGGAGATCCAGCTCGTCACCGAGGTCGCCCGGGAGATGGCGCTGGCGCGCGCACTACGCCCCGTGATGAAGGACTACGACTTCATCCTCATCGACTGCCAGCCGTCGCTGGGTCTGCTCGCGATCAACGCGCTGACGTGCGCGCACGGGGTGCTGATCCCGCTGGAGTGCGAGTTCTTCAGCCTGCGGGGTGTGGCGTTGCTGCTGGACACCATCGACAAGGTCCGCGAGCGGCTCAACTTCAACCTTGAGCTCGAGGGCATCCTCGCCACCATGTACGACAGCCGCACGACCCACTGTCGCCAGGTGCTGCAGCGCGTGGTCGAGGCGTTCGGGGACAAGGTGTACCAGACCGTGATCACCAAGACGGTGAAGTTCCCCGAGTCCACGGTGGCGGGCACGCCGATCACCACGCTGGACCCGGCGTCGTCGGGTGCGCGCAACTACCGCCAGCTCGCCCGCGAGGTGATCGCGGCCCAGGCCGCGCGGAGCTGACCCAGGCGCTGCGCTACCGTCGGCTGGTGACCGCGCCCGTGCCAGAGTCCGCGTCCGCGCCGCCCGAGGCGCCCGACGCTGCTTCGGGCTTCACGGTCCGGCTGGTGAACTTCACCGGCCCGTTCGACCTGCTGCTGCAGTTGATCAGCAAGCACAAGCTGGACGTCACCGAGGTGGCGCTGCACCAGGTCACCGACGAGTTCATCGCCTACATCCGGGCGATGGGCGACGACTGGGACCTCGACGAGGCCAGCGAGTTCCTCGTCATCGCGGCCACGCTGCTCGACCTCAAGGCGGCCCGGCTGCTGCCCGCGGCCGCGGTCGAGGACGAGGAGGACCTCGCCCTGCTTGAGGCCCGTGACCTGCTCTTCGCCCGGCTGCTGCAGTACAAGGCGTTCAAGGAGGCCGCGGCCCACCTGGCGAAGCTCGAGGCAGAAGGCGGGCGGCGCTACCCCCGGGCGGTGTCGCTCGAGCCCCGCTACGCCGAGGCCCTGCCGGACCTGGTGCTCGGTATCGGCCCGGAGCGCCTGGCCGCGCTGGCCGCTAAGGCGCTCACCCCGAAGCCGCCTCCGGTGGTCTCCATGGAGCACGTGCACCAGGTACGCGTCAGCGTGCGCGAACACGCGGCGATCCTGCGCGACAAGCTGGTCCGCCTGCGGACGGCGACGTTCCGGGCACTGTGCGCGGACTGCACGAGGACACTGGAGGTCGTGGCTCGTTTCCTGGCGCTGCTCGAGCTGTACCGCGAGGGCATGGTCGGGTTCGAACAGATCCAGCCCTTGGGCGAGCTGACGGTCCGCTGGACCGGCTCCGACGACGCCTCGGCCGTGCTCGACATCGACGAGTACGGCGATCCGGCGCCCGACCAACCCCCCGACGAACCCCCCGATGATCGCGACCGCGCGTCCGTACCCGCGGGCGGGGACGGCGCACGGGCAGACGGGGAAGCGTCGACGGAGAGTGTGCCGGCGGGGGCGCCCGCCGGTGCGGGGGGAGAGGAGCCGGATCGGTGAACGGTGAGAAGCGCAGGCCGTCGCTGGCCGACGAGGCCGCGAACTGGGTGCCGCCGTGGCGCCGCGACCGTGCCGAGGCCGCGCCGCCGGCGGAGGCTGAGCCGTCGGCGGAGGCTGAGCCGGAAGGGCCGGCTGAGCCGGCCGGGCAGGCCGAGCCGGAGGGGGAGGCCGAGCCGGAGAGGGCGGCTGGGCCGGCGGCGCAGGTCGAACCGGTGGGCGAGGCCGAGCCGCAACTGGATTCCGAGCCGGTGCTGGTGCCCGAGGTGACGGCGGGGTCGGCGATGGGTGCCGGGGCGGAGGCGCCGGCGCCGGCCGAGCCGCCGGCGGGGGAGCCGGCCGCGAGGGCGGGGGAGCCGGTCGCCGAGATCCGGCCGGAGGCCATGTCGGGCACCGAACCCCGGCTGGGAGCGCAGGCCGAGGCCACGTCCGGGGTGGAGGCGGGCCCCGGGGTCGAGCCGGGCGTGGAGGCCCTGGCCTCGACGCCCGAGGCAGGGGCGCCGGCGGCCGCGCCGGCCGAGCCTGTCCCGTCGCCTCAGCCCGGGTCCGCCGCGCTGCCGCCCGAGCCGGCCGCGGCCGAGCCGGGTGGGTCGCAGCCGGCCGAGGTGGCGGCCGACGGGCAGCCGCTGGACCCTGCGCGGCTGCGCGGGGCGATCGAGGCGATCCTGCTCGTGCTCGACGAGCCGACCAGCGAGGTCGTCCTCGCCCAGGCCCTCGGGGAGCCCACCGAGCGGGTGGCCGAGGTCCTCGCCGCGCTCGCCGAGGAGTACACGCGCGACGGGCGCGGCTTCGAGCTGCGCCGCGCGGCCGGCGGCTGGCGGCTCTACACGCGACCGGAGTTCGCCTCCTATGTGGAGCGTTTCGTGCTCGACGGCCAGCAGGTGCGGCTCACCCAGGCGGCGTTGGAGACGCTCGCCGTGGTGGCGTACAAGCAGCCGGTGACCCGCTCACGGATCTCCGCGATCCGGGGCGTGAACTGCGACGGGGTGGTGCGCAGCCTGGTCTCGCGCGGGCTGATCGAGGAGTGCGGCACGGAGCCGGAGACCGGGGCGCACCTGTACCGCACGACCCCGCTGTTTTTGGAGAAGCTGGGTCTGGACAGCGTCGAGCAACTGCCGCCGCTGGCACCGTTCCTGCCCGAGGATGTCGACGAGATCGCCGATGCCGAGCACCGATGAGCCCCGGCGGGTCGAGCCGGGGCGCAGCGAGCGGCTGCAGAAGGTGCTCGCCGCCGCGGGGGTGGGCTCCCGGCGGGTCTGCGAGGACCTGATCGCGGCGGGCCGGGTCACCGTGGACGGTCGCGTGGCCACGCTCGGCGACAAGGTGGACCCGGCCGAGGCGGTCATCCACGTCGACGGCGAGCGGGTGGTGACCGATCCGCGACTGGTGTACCTGGCGATGAACAAACCGCGCGGCGTCGTCTCCACGATGGCCGACGAGCGGGGCCGCGCGGCGCTCGCGGACTTCGTCGGCGGCATCGAGCAGCGGGTGTTCCACGTGGGACGGCTCGACGCCGACAGCGAAGGGCTGCTCCTGCTGACCAACGACGGCACGCTCGCCCACCGGCTCATGCACCCGTCGTACGGCGTGGCCAAGACCTACCTGGCCGAGGTGCCCGGCCCGGTGCCGGCTGCGGTGCGCCGCCGCCTGCTGGCCGGCGTCGACCTCGAGGACGGGCCGGCGCGGGCGGACGCGGTGAAGATCGTGGACAGCGTCGGCGGGCGGGCGCTCGTCGAGATCGTGCTGCACGAGGGGCGCAAGCACATCGTGCGCCGGCTGCTGGCCGCGGTGGGCCACCCGGTGCACCGGCTCGTGCGGACCGCGATCGGTCCGGTCACGCTCGGGAATCTGAAGCCGGGGAGGATCCGGCGGCTGCACCGGACGGAGGTGGCGGCGCTGTACGCCGCGGTGAACGAGCCGGATCGCCCCCGGCCCGGCGGCCGCCGTCCGACGGTGCGGCGACGGTGAGCAGCAGTCCGGCGCAGACCACGGCGGCGCCGGCGAGGGTGTGGGCGGTGGCGGGCTCGCCGAGCAGGAGCACGCCGAGCAGGGCGGCGGTCAGCGGCTCGGTGAGGCTGAGCGTGGTGGCCACCGCCGGCCGGGTCGCGGGCAGGCCGCGCGCCCACAGCACGTACGGCAGCGCGGTGGCGGCGATGCCGAGGTACGCGGCGACCGCGAGGCGGTCGGGCCGGGCGAGCCAGGCGGCGGTCGCCGCGGGCGCGGTGGCCACCAGGACCGCGGCGGCACCGGTGAACAGCACCGCGAGCATCGTGAGCGGTGGCGTGCCGCGCGCGAGCAGGCGGGCGCTCGCCCAGGTGTAGGCCGCGTAGGCGGCGCCGGCGGCGAGCGCCGCGAGCACCCCGGCCGGGTCGACGCGCACCGCGCCGCCGGGCAGCAGGAGCAACCCCAGACCCGCGAGGACGACGGCCGTGCCGACCGCCCAGCGCCGGGTGGGGCGGGCGCCGGTGAGCAGCCCGAGCACCCCGGCGAACAGCGGGGCCGAACCGATCGCGGTGAGCGTGCCGACGGCGACCCCGGTCTCGCGTACCCCGAAGAAGAACGCGGGCTGGTAGGCGGCGACGCAGGCCGCGCCGAGCCCGGCCAGCGGCCAGGCGTCGCGCGGCAGCGCGAGCGGAGGCTGGGCGCCGTGCGACTGCGCGGCCGGCCGACGGCGGAGCACGGCGAGGCCCAGGAAGAGCACGGCGGCGACGGCGAGCCGGGCCGCGCCGAGCCCCCACGGGCTGGCCGCGGACGGGCTGAGCGCCTGGGCGGTGCCGGTGGTGCCCCACAGCGCGCCCGCGGCCATGACCAGCAGCGCGCCGACCGGTACGCGCTGAGCCGGGCCGCTGGACCGTGGGCTACGCTCCGCTACGCCCACCGGCGGCCCGAGTTCGCGTGGCGCCCGCTGGCCATGGTGATGTGATACCACCTGGGCGGTCAGCACGTCGCGGCGGCCCGGCGGTCGCCGGGGCGTGGGCGGTGGGTCGGCGCAGCGGCAGGTCCGCGCGATGGGGGCCGCGGTAGCGGGCATGATTGACGTGGTGCGCTGAAGGAGGTCCAGGTGAACGGTGAGCGATGCGTGGTGGCCGTGGACGGGCCGGGGGGCTCGGGCAAGTCCACCGTCTCGCGGCGGCTCGCTGCCCGGCTCGGCGCCCGGTACCTGGACACCGGCGCGATGTACCGGGCCGTGACCTGGGCCGTGCTGCAGGCGGGGGTCGACCCGCACGACGCGGACGCGGTGGGGAAGGTGGCCCGCGAGGCGGAGCTGTCCATCACCACCGAGCCGGTGCCGGCCACCGTGGTGATCAACGGGGTGGACGTGACCGGTGACATCCGCGGGCCTGAGGTGACCGGTGAGGTGTCGGCCGTGTCGGCGGTGCCGGAGGTGCGCAGGATCCTGGTGGCCCGGCAGAAGGAGATCATCGCCGCGGCGCAGCGGATCGTCGTGGAGGGCCGGGACATCGCCGCCGTGGTCGCGCCCGACGCCGACCTGAAGGTGTTCCTGACCGCGTCGGCGGCCGAGCGGGCGCGCCGACGCAGCCGCGAGCACGGGGCCGATCCGGCCGCGGTCGCGGCCGCCCTGGACCGGCGCGACCTGCTGGACTCGACGCGGCGCGTCGACCCGCTCCAGCCGGCGCCCGACGCGGTCGTCCTCGACACCACCGACCTCGGTATCGAGGAGGTCGTGGAGCGGCTGCTTGAGATGCTGCGGGCCCGGGGGCGGGCGTGACCGTCTCGGCCACGGCCACGCCGGACCTCAAGGGGGGTCCGGCGCCGATCGTCGCCGTCGTCGGCCGGCCCAACGTCGGCAAGTCGACCCTGGTCAACCGGATCCTCGGGCGCCGGCAGGCGGTGGTGGAGGACGTCCCGGGCGTGACCCGCGACCGGGTGGCGTACGACGCGATGTGGTCCGGGCGCCGCTTCACGGTGGTGGACACCGGCGGGTGGGAGCCGGACGCGCGGGACCGGGCCGCCGCGATCGCCGGGCAGGCCGAGGCGGCGGTGGCGATGGCCGACATCGTGCTGTTCGTCGTGGACGCCACGGTCGGGGCCACCGACGACGACGTGGCGGCGGTCCGGATGCTGCGCCGCAGCAGGAAGCCGGTCATCCTCGTCGCGAACAAGGTCGACAACCCGGCCCTCGAGGCGCAGGTGGCGGAGCTGTGGTCGCTGGGCCTCGGCGAGCCGCACCCGGTCTCGGCCCTGCACGGCCGAGGCTCGGGCGAGTTGCTGGACGCCCTGCTCGACGTGCTGCCCGAGGCGGAGCCGGTCGGGGAGGAGCGGGTCGGCGGGCCACGGCGCGTGGCGCTCGTGGGGCGGCCGAACGTCGGCAAGTCCAGCCTGCTCAACCGGCTCGCGGGCGAGGAGCGCGCGGTGGTCGACTCGGTCGCCGGCACGACCGTGGACCCGGTGGACAGCCTGGTGCAGATCGGCGGCGAGACCTGGTTGATGGTCGACACGGCCGGTCTGCGCCGGCGGGTGGGATCGGCGCGGGGCACCGAGTACTACGCCTCGCTGCGGACCGCGGGCGCGATCGAGGCGGCCGAGGTGGTCGTGGTGCTGCTCGACGCGAGCGAGCCGATCAGCGAGCAGGACCAGCGGATCGTGTCGATGGTCGTTGAGGCGGGCCGGGCGCTGGTGCTCGCGTTCAACAAGTGGGACCTGGTCGACGCGGACCGGCGCGTGCGCCTGGAGCGGGAGATCGAGCGCGACCTGCGCCGGATCCCGTGGGCGATCCGGGTGAACGTGTCGGCGAAGACCGGCCGGGCCGTCGACCGGCTCGCGCCCGCCCTGCGGCGGGCGCTCGCCAGCTGGGAGCAGCGGGTCCCGACGGGCCGGCTCAACCAGTGGCTGGCCGCCCTCGTCCAGGCCAGACCGCACCCGGTACGCGGCGGCCGGGCGCCCCGGGTGCTCTTCGCCACTCAGGCCGACGTCAGTCCGCCGCGGTTCGTGCTGTTCACCACCGGCGCGCTCGATCCGGCGTACGTGCGCTTCATTGAGCGCAAGCTGCGGGAGGAGTTCGGCTTCGAGGGCAGCCCGATCGAGATCGTCGTCAAGCCGCGCCAGCGCCGCAGCCGCTAGCGCCGGTCGGTATCTAGCTTCCTAGGACGCCGTACGAGTTGTGACGCAGGCCGCAGGACGAACGGCGGGGTGGGGCGGTTACGGCACCGGCGGGACGATTGCGCTACGCTGTAGCGGCTACCGCGCTTCGGCGGGTAGCGACGGGACGTGGCGCAGCTTGGTAGCGCACTTGACTGGGGGTCAAGGGGTCGTCGGTTCAAATCCGGCCGTCCCGACCAGCTCAGAGGGCATATCCCATAGATGGATATGCCCTCTTCTCGTGCTTGGGTGACTATCTGGGTGACAACGTGGTCGGCGTGAGCTCGTCGCCGAAGATCCGGTCCATGGCGACCGCGCCGCTTAGTAAAACCGGCCGCAGTTGGTGGCGGTAGGCGGTCTCGGTGATCGTGGTGGCGGCGTGGCCGCAGAGGTCCGCGATGTCTTCGATGCTGACGCCGTTGCTCGACAGGAGCGAGACGAAGCTGTGCCGAAGTTCGCGGGGCGTCCAGGCGTGGGAATCGAGGCCGGCTCGTTTCAGGATCGAGCGGAAGGCGCGCAGCACGTTGTGTCGGTCCAGGGCGGTGCCGGCTGAGGTGGTGAACACGAGCTGGTCGCCGGCTGGACGGCCTTGGCGCTCGTAATGGGCCGCTAGTGCGGAGACGCACCGGGCGGGCAGGGCCAGGGTACGCCGGGATTTGCGGGTCTTGGTGTCGCCGCCGGCGCGGACGGAGCGCCAGACGTGGATGCAGGGCGGCAGCGGCGGGTTGTGGTTTGGTCGGCCGTCGAGGTCGACGTGTGCCCAGGTCAGTGCGGGGAGTTCTTCGGTGCGCGCTCCGGTAAGCAGAGACAGCACGACGTAGGCGTGCAGGCCGGTTCCCTCGGCCGCGTCGAGGAGGGCTTTGGCCTGGTCGAGGGTCAGGGACTTGGAGGGCCTACCTGGCTGGCCCTTGGGATCGTGCACAGCGCGACGACGTTGCGCTTGACCCGGTCGCGGGCCATTGCGCGAACGATCGCGCGGTTGAGTAACGAGTGAAGCAGTCTCAGGGTTCGTGTGCTCAGGATCTTGGCCTTGTCGGCAAGCCATCGGTCGACGTCCTGAGCAGGGCCTTCCGCTCGGGTGCGGTCGGGGTGGGGGTCAAGCAGTGCTCCTTTCCGTTGGGGATCGGTTGGTTGGCGTGGACGCCGTGCGTGTCAGGAAGCGGTGGTCACTTCCTGTCGGGCGATGTGTTGTCGGTCGCGGGCGAGGGTGGCGGCGGTGTTGGCGAGTAGGCCGTCGCCGGGGGTGCGCCAGCCCGCCCCGACGTAGGCCAGGGCGGAGATGATCAAGATGGTGTCTGGGTCGTGGCCGGCGGCGGGATGGCCGTTTTCGGTGCGCCGCCAGACGACACGCTGGTGGCGCAGGATTTGGAAGGTGATTGAGTAGCGGCGGGCTTTGGTGAGGAAGTGGCCGCCGAAGCCGAGCATGTGTGCCCAGCGGCGAAGGCCCTGCCAGTCGGGGTGGGCGCCGAGGGTCCAGCAGGCGTCTACCAGGCGTTCGGCATGCGTCCCGTTGGGGTCGGCGTACAGGTCGATGATCTCGGCGGTGAGTCGGCGGGAGATGTGCCCGGTGGCCTCGGTGCTCTTGGTGGCGTACTTGGCCAGGTAGCCGGCGGCCATCCCGTCGGTCATCTTCCCGCCGTCGATGCGGATGGGCCGGATGTCGACCTGTTGACCCCAGGCGATGCGCCACCCGGTCGGGTTGGCCGGGTGCGGGGCGGTGGTGAAGCAGGTGGTGCGGGCGGCGGCGGTCACGGCTTGGGTGAGGTGGTCGACGTCGAGCCCGGCCGGTGGGGGTAGTACCTGCTCGGGGTCGTCAGGGTGGTGCCCGTCGAGCCGGATGATCGCGTGGAAGTGCACCACGCCACGCCGCTGCATCTCGGCGACCTTCGCGTAGCGCAGGCGGATCGAGCCGGCGGGGATGCCGAGGGTGCGGGCGGTCTTGCGTAGGTGGCGTTCGAGGGTGATGCGGGTGCGCCGCCACAACTCCGGGGCCCAGGTGTTCCACACGACCTGGTGGTGGTCGTAGCAGTCCAGGCACAACGGCTGGCCCAACACGGGGTCGGTGTCGGTGTGGAAGCGGTGGCAGCGCAGATCGATCCCGTGGGGGCAGCGTTCGGGCAGGCGGCGGGGCCGGCACGCCAACCGCAGCCCTTTCGAGTTGGTGCGGTGGGTGTGCACGGGGCCGAAGCTGGGGGCGGTCAGGGTGACGAACACCGCCGGGTGCCGGGCGACGGTCTCGGGCACGCCTTTACCGCCGGCCAGACCGGCACGGATGAGTTGGTAGGCGTCGGCCTGGTAGGTGCTGGCGCACGACGGGCAGACCATAGCGCGGCGGTTGCCGCACGCCTTGTAGATCACCCCGTCGGGCAGGGTGCTGGTTGAGATGCGGGACAGCCTCCGGCCAGTTGTGGCTTCGATGGTGTTGACCGTGCCGAACAGGCGGATGGGGTGGGTGCAGCCGGCGGCGGGGCGGACGTGGGCCAGCCAGCGGTGGTAGCCGGGCCGGATGGCGCGTTGGAAGGCCTGCCCTTCGGCGGTGTAGGCGTGCAGGTGCCAGGGCTGGTGCCGGTCGACGTTCGAGACCAGACTTCGGGGGTGTGTGGGGGTCCGGGGTGTGATCTCCAGCGTCGAACTGGTCACGCGACCGCCTCCACCACGCGGGTGCCGTTGACGACGGCAGTGGTCGGGGGCGGGGTGTATTCCTCGCCTAATGCGTGGAGTAGCCGGTGGGTGAGGTTCCCCCGGTTTTTCGGAGGGTGGGTTATCTGGCGCCGGTTGGCTCGGGTTGAACGATAGCCGGCTGGGGTTGGCCGTGGTGTTGGGCGTACCAGGCAGCCTCGTACTCGTCCGGGGAC